>Ga0265293_10005881_pt1 | contig 20135 bp, 13 predicted proteins | sample Munlanlewell138R_FD_192505 | JGI IMG/M metagenome (GOLD analysis project Ga0265293, IMG submission 192505) | Leachate microbial communities from a municipal landfill in Southern Ontario, Canada - Leachate well 138R | ecosystem: Engineered > Solid waste > Landfill > Unclassified | place: Canada... | reverse complement strand
CAACGATAAGAGGACAACTGGATATTTTGCACCCTGGATGGGATGGCGTTAGGAATGAGTAGGTAAACGTGAGTTTACACAAAGAACTTGACACTCCCCTAATTAAATAAGGCAGGTAGAAGATAGAATGACATTTTATTCGAAAAGAGCTTAAAATAGTGCTTTCTTTTTTGGAGGGGGGTGCGGGGGGAACCTTTTTTCTTTTGCAAAAAGAAAAAAGGTTCCCCCCGCCCAAACTCAAAAGAAATACGTAATGCTGAGGCTTAATCCTCCCGCAACTTAATCCCGAGTTGGTTCATTCGCACGACGAGCTTGTGTCGCAGGCTATCGGAGCTTTTGCCAAATATTTCCTCGCTCATGGCGTTACTGTTGCGATCGTGTTTTTGCATAAGTTCGTGATAGAACTTCATTTCGAGTTGTTGTCGCAGCTCTTTGAGATCTTTGACGGGAAGTTCAATATTTTGGTTCGATAAAGCGGTGCTTTGGCTCTGAACGGTTTGGCTCGCATATTCATGCGTTATAGCGCTGCTTGTGCTTTTCTTGACTTGTGTCGTGGCATCGATAGCTAGGGTCTTGTTGGCGTTTTGGCGCTGTAGTGAACCAAGTAGCGTCAGTGCGTAGTAGTGGTCAATCTCCAGCACTGGTTGTGGATACTGAGCTTCGCTGGCCTCCGAGAACGCTTTGAGCATGAGTGCGTCTAGGGTACTTTCCATCTCGCGTGTATTACCAGGCCAAGCGTAGTTACGAAGCGCCTCTAGTGTTGCCACGGGAAAGCGAACGTTGATGATGTTCGGTTCTACAGGGTCAGAGCCAAATATAATTTGGCTTTTGCTTGATGTTGCACAGCGCAGTGCGAGTTTTTCGACCAAATGGCGCATATCGTCACTAGAAAGCATGCGCTTGAAGATGTTTACGAGGAAGTTCTCTATATCTTCACGCCGTTCGGCAAGGCTGGGCAACTTGATCTGGGTGGCGGGGCGTAATCGCATGTAAAGATCAAAGCGAAAGCGTTTTGCCTCGACTTCTCCTGCAAGATCGAGATGGGTGGCGGCAACGACTTTGACATCGACTTCGCGTGCCGAACGATGACTTGCGCCGACTTTGCGAACCATTTTGTCTTGCAAAAACAACAGGAGTTTACGCTGGTTCTCTAGCGATAAGTTACCTATCTCGTCTAGAAACAATATACCGCCTTCGGCTTCTTCGGCAAGACCGATGCGTTCCCTGTCAGCGCCCGAAAATGCGCCTTTGGCATGCCCAAAGAGCTCGCTCTCAACCAATGAATCGGGAATAGAGGAAAGGTCTAAGGTCACTAATTTTTTTCGACCGCTGAGGGGGAGTATTACGTGTTCAACCAAATAACTTTTGCCACTACCCGAGGGTCCCGTTAAAATAATAGTACGCGGTCCTTGGCTGAGCAGTTCGACATCGCGACGAATTTTTTGCATTCGTGCGTTTTTTCCCCAAAAAAAGTCGCCTTCATCGTTTGCTAACTCACCCCGTTTTGCAGCGCCTACAACGCGATTGACCAGCAAATCAATACTGGCCTCGTCGTCGACAAACTGTAACCCGTCTAAGCCATCAAGCAACAAATCGGCGCCCGCGGGCAAACGCGTACGCGCGGTCATCAGGACGATGGGGATCGAGGCATAACGCGGGTTTAAGCGTAGTTGCCTAGCCATAATAAGGCCTTGAAGCGATTTTATCGAACTATCGTTGTTTAAAATGGCGATCTCTGGAATTTTAAGCAACTCTTCGCTAGGCAAATCGTCGAAGCGCAAATCCATCAAAAGCACGTCAACAGGCTTTGATTCGTTGTCGCAGCGCTGAAGCGTGGCGAGTAGTTCTGCGTAGTGTCTAGCTCTACGATTATCACCGCTGGCCCAAAGGTCGGCATCGTGGAGACGAACCCAGTCAATGCGCTCCAAAAACTCGCGCTTCGCCGTGAGCCGCTCCACCATATAGGGACGGTCATCAACGATGAGGACGCGGATTTTACGCTCTGGTTTTTGCTCTTGATTGGGCTGCTCCCGCTCCTTTGCTGCAGTCTCTGGCCAATCCGCAAAAAATGCGTCATTGAGCAGTTCGGCATCGCTCGTCAAATCGCTAGTTAGCGTGATTATCTCCTCCAAATCAAGTACAGCTTGACGCAAACTCCAAAGTAGATCGCAAACCGCTTCTGGCACCCGCGCTTCTTCTCTTGCACAGGCACGTAGTGCTTCTTCTTGCTCTCGGAGGCGCTGCACAGCGCTCGTCAACACTTGGAGCGGCTCGCCAAGGCTTGAATGAAATTGGCTTGAACTCTCGACTTTATGAACCCAAACCGGCGCGAGCGCAGTAATACCGCTATTGGCATCGTATAGCTTTCGCAGCAAAAACTGCCATTCGCTTAAGCCCATACTTCGATCTGGATCTGGTAAATCGAGGTGTTTGATGAGATCGTGACGCATATGCGCCACGAGTTCTTTAAGTTCTGAGCCCATAAGTTTTGCTTTGATCCATAAGTAGGGCGCTGCCCCACGCCCCGCTTCTTCTGTGGGGCGCTGCCCCACGCCCCGCTAAGGGCTTACGCCCTTAGAACCCTTCTTCTGTGTAGTGCCTTGATTTTACTGATTTTTATTTTGAAGACTCGCCTGACTTTTTAGCTTTAGTCTAGCTATTTTTAGCCAACAATAAAGTTAACGATCTTGTTGGGAACTAAAATAGTCTTCTTTATCTCTTTATTCTCCAATTGTTTTGCTACCGCGGGGATTTCTTTAGCTAATGACAAGATCGTTTCGCGTTCTTCGTCTTTGCTAACGCTGATAGTACCTCGCAGTTTACCCTGTACTTGTATAGCCATCGTAATGGTTTGCAAGACCGTTTTGCTTTCATCATAGCTTGGCCAAGGCTGCTGCGAAATGCTGGGGGCATGTCCGAGTAGCTCCCAGAGCTCTTCAGCGATGTGTGGTGCAAAAGGTGAGAGTAGCAAAACGAGTGTTTCTGCGGCTTCCCGCGGGAGAACGGCAAGTTTGCTCAAGTGGTTTAATAAAACCATTAATTGCGAAATTGCGGTATTAAAATGTAGGTTTTCGATATCAACACCGATTTTTTTAATGCTTTGATGCAAAATCGTCGTAGTTTCTGAGTCCATCGCCGATTCTTTTATGCGTTCATGCGCTCGCGGCTTGTCTTCATCTTCGTCGTTTACGAGGAGACGCCAGCACCGTGTCAAAAAGCGGTGCACACCCGAAACGCCATCGGTATCCCAAGGTTTAACCTGTTCCAGTGGTCCCATAAACATTTCGTATAGCCGCAAGCTATCTGCGCCAAATTCGCGAACAACATCGTCTGGATTGACCACGTTACCACGTGATTTGGACATCTTTTCGATCTGCATTTGTAGCGTTTCGCCGGTGAGCTTACTGACGACTGAGTCTGCGCGCTTCTCGACGTTATCTACATGCACGTAGGCGCCATCCTTGTCTTTGTAGGCGTAGCCAAGGATCATGCCTTGGTTATACAAGCGCTGGAATGGCTCTTTGGTGTGCACCAAACCGATGTCGTACAAAACTTTGTGCCAAAACCGCGCATACAGTAAGTGCAAAACTGCGTGTTCTGCGCCACCGATGTAAAAATCCACAGGCATCCAGTACTTTTCCTTCTCAAGATCGAAGGGTGCTTTATCGTTGTGCGGATCGATGTATCGCAAGTAATACCAGCAAGAACCCGCCCACTGCGGCATGGTATTGGTCTCCCTGCGTCCATTCTCGACTTCCACCCATTCCGTAATCGTATCTAGCGGGCTTTCGCCTGTACCCGAGGGCTCGTAACTGCTGACCTCGGGTAAGCGCAGTGGTAGCGCCTCTTCAGGTAGCGGATGATGATTCCCGTATTTGTCCCAAATGATGGGAAACGGCTCTCCCCAATAGCGCTGCCTCGAAAAGAGCCAATCGCGTAGTTTATAATTGATTGCCGCCTTTCCAATCGCCTTAGACTCTAGCCACGCGATCATTGCGTCCTTCGCATCTTTAGTGCTCTTGCCGTCTAAAAATGCGCTGTTTACCAACGTTCCATCCCCCGTGTAAGCCTCGACAGTCACGTCACCACCCGAAATGACTTCGACTATAGGAAGCCCGAACTGCTTGGCAAACTCCCAGTCCCGCGTGTCATGCCCAGGAACCGACATGATCGCGCCAGTACCATAGCTCGCCAGCACGTAGTCGGCGATCCAAATCGGAATTTCCTTGTTGTTTACAGGGTTTACGGCATATGCGCCGGTAAAAACGCCTGTCTTTTCCTTAGCCAAGTCCGTACGCTCAAGGTCGGATTTCTTGGCCGCTTCTTCTTTGTAGGCTTCAACCTCCGCGCGTTGTGCATCGGTGCAAATCGCATCGACGAGCGCGTGCTCTGGCGACAAGACCATAAAAGTCGCCCCAAATAAGGTGTCGGGGCGAGTCGTAAATACACGGATATTCGCTTGGACAGGAGACGTTGCCGCTAAGGAAAAATCGAGTTCAGCCCCCATCGACTGCCCAATCCAATTGCGTTGCATTGCCTTGATTTTTTCGGGCCAATCCAAAGTCTCAAGGTCATCGAGCAGGCGCTGCGCATACTCCGTAATCTTGAGCATCCACTGGCGCATCGGTTTTCGCACCACCTCATAGCCGCCCACCTCAGACTTACCGTCGACGACCTCCTCGTTCGCAAGCACCGTCCCGAGAGCCGGGCACCAATTCACAGGCGCATACGCCACATACGCCAAGCCGCGCTTATAGAGCTGTAAAAAAATCCACTGCGTCCATCGGTAATACTCTGGATCCGTTGTATTAATCTCGCGGTCCCAGTCATAGGCAAAGCCGAGCGAGCGAATTTGGCGCCGAAAGTTTTCAATGTTTAACTCCGTCGTCTCACGCGGATGCGTCCCCGTCTTGATGGCATACTGCTCCGCTGGAAGCCCAAACGCGTCCCAACCCATCGGGTGCAGCACGTTAAAACCAAGCATCTTCTTGTATCGCGCAATAATATCCGATGCCGTGTACCCCTCTGGGTGCCCCACATGAAGCCCCGAACCCGACGGATACGGAAACATATCCAAAATGTAATATTTCGGCTTCTCACTAAAGTCTACGGCCTTAAACGTTTTGTTCTCAAGCCAGTAATCCTGCCATTTCCCTTCAATTTTGCTCGGTTCGTACGCCATACTCTTCCTATTAATATCTGAACAAAAACACTCTCATACTTTGTGTTATCGACATTTTTTGCTCTCGGGGATGCTTTGCACAAGAACGCTCTTTCCATGCAAAGCCTACGCTTGAACCCCCAAAAGCTATGCTTCTATAGCATACGCATAGCGCTGCTCAAAGTTGAATACAAAGCGATCTTCAAAGGGATAGCTTTGCACGGCTCCAAGAATCGTTGTTTTTAAGTTTTTATTTTTGTGGGGGAAGTCTCCCCCTACGCGCAAGCTTCCCGCATAATTCGCTAAGTTCCGCATTTTTTTGTGCGACGTTTAAGCTATTCGCTTAACCGCCGCACAAAATGCGTCACCAAGCGAATTCTTTGGGTGATCTTGCGCTACCCCCTCTGCGAACACTCAGCATTTTTGTAAACGAGAAAGAGCGCTCATCGGCATTATCGAATTAAATAGAGACCTTTGCACGGCTAGAAATAGTGAATTTAATTTTACAAATCCGATACAGTTTTAAACAAAATGAGACATTTTGTAGAGAAATACAAGCTAAAAATGCTAACAAAATAAGGCAAGGTGAAGATGGAATGACATTTTATTCGAAAAGCGCTTAAAAGAGTGCTTTCTTTGGGGAAGGGGGGTACGGGGGAAAACATCTTTTCTTTGTGCCAAAGAAAAGGGTTTCCCCCCGTGTAAAGCTCTCTAAAATAATCAGTTTCGCTAAAAATCACACGCTTTGCACAGAAAAAAAGAGTCTTCTTAAAGCGTCTTTTGCTTTCTAGCATGCCACATTATGAATATGCCCAATGCCAAAAGTGGCAGCGATATCCACTGCGATGTCGATAGAATGTAGCCCCCGCGCGCGTCGGCGCGCACAAATTCGATGCTAAAGCGCAAAACGGCGTAAGAAATAAGCAAAAATGCGATAGCATCCCCTTCGTAGCGCTTGCGTTTTCGCAGGTAAAACCAAAGGAAGGCAAAAATCGCAAAGGAGCCAAAAGATTCGTAAAGTTGTGTTGGGTGTACGGCCAAAGACTCCATGATGCCGTGTTTTGCGTGTGCGGCTAATTCTTCTGGATAGTGCTCTGCGTGGTAACGCCAAGCGTCGCTGTACTGGGGAAAGTGCATAGCCCAAGGCAATTCACTTCTGGCACCAAAGCAGCAGCCCGCTAAAAAGCAACCAATGCGACCAAAACCAAGACCTAGCGCGATACTGGGAGCTGCAAAGTCCGACAACGTTAGAAACGACCACCCTTTTCGCCGCGCTACGATGTATGCGCTGATAACTGCGAAGATGAAGCCACCATAGTAGGTTAAACCGCCAGACCAAAATTTGAGCGCTCTAAAGCAGTCTTTCTCAGGCTGGCATTGTCCTGCGTGGCAGAGGGCACCGATGTCGACGCCCGAATTTTGTGCCGCTAAACACTGCGCATCCGAAGTACACGCTGCGCCGCTGGGCAAGGTTTTCGCTAAAGATGCGGGATCGCTGCATAAGGCGATGTACTCCATGAAAAAACCATCGAATAGAACGTGGAAGACGCGCGCCCCGACTATGCTTGCAACAATAAGGATTAGGGAGAGATCGATGATCTTTGCTCCATCCCAACCCGCCGCCATGGCTTGTCGTTGTAGTAAAATTACGCCAACAAAAAATCCTAGCATAAGCATGGCGAAGTAGGAGGGCAGCGCCCAAATGTCTTCACCAAAAAGTACAGGGTACATCGCGCTCCTCGATAACTATATAAGTGATGCTTCGTATTCGCTTGGAATTTCGTAGCCGAGCAGCGTCAAGACACTTGCCGCAAGGTTCGATAGGCGTTTTGGTTCAAGCGAGTCGTTGATTTGTAAATCGCATTGTTTAGCAGGGTCGTAGAACCAGCAGGGTACTTTGTTGAGAGTGTGACTTGTAAGTTCAACAGGTACGCCGTTTTCGTCGCGAATGAAGTCATTGGTCTTTTTGTTCCACTGGTACATTTCGTCGGCGTTACCGTGGTCTGCGGTGATTATGGCTACACCCTTGATTTCTTTGATTTTTTTGAGCAAGCGCCCTAAGGCAAGGTTTACAGCTTCCACTGCAATGATGGTCGCTTCGCGGTTTCCGGTGTGCCCGACCATGTCGCCATTGGCGTAGTTAATGCGAACGAAATCGTACTTGTCTTTATTTAATGCCTCTATAACGGCATCGGTGACCTCGGCGGCTTTCATCCACGGTCGCTCGGAGAAATCAACGCGATCACTTGGAACTTCGATGTAGCGCTCAAGTGACTCATTGAAATAGCCCGATCGGTTGCCGTTCCAGAAGTAGGTAACGTGGCCATACTTTTGTGTTTCCGCCACGGCGAGTTGCTTTAAGCCTGTTGCAGCCAAATACTCGCCTAGGGTTCTATCGATGGCGGGTGGTGAAACGAGGAAGTTTTTGGGAAGATGCGTGTCGCCGTCGTATTGCATCATGCCCGCGAAGCGAACGTTGGGGCGTACTTTACGATCGAAAGCGCTGAAGTCATCGAGTTCAAAGGCTTTTGATATTTCGATGGCGCGATCGCCGCGGAAGTTAAAGAACACAACAGAATCGCCGTCGAGAATTCGCCCCACAGGCTCGCCGTTTTTGGCAATAACAAAGGGTGGCAGCTGCTGATCGCTAATGCCTTCATTCTCCTCGCGGTAGGTCGTAATAGCCTCGCCTGCGGTAGCGAATTGTCGCCCCTCACCGCGTACATGCGCAGACCAACCGCGCTCTACAATACTCCAGTCCGCTTCGTAACGATCCATCGTAACGTTCATGCGACCACCACCTGAGGCGATGCGGTAGTTGCGGCCTGGTTTTGCGTTAATTCTGGCTAGGCGCGCTTCTAGCGGGAGGATATAGTCAAGAGCCGTAGTGGAACCGACGTCGCGTCCGTCCAGTAGCGGGTGTACACAAACGGAGCAGATTCCTTCAAGATCCGCGCGTTCAATCATCGCGTAAAGATGCGAAACGTGTGAGTGAACGTTTCCATCCGACAGTAGCCCAATAAAGTGCAGCGTCCCCGTTTCTTTCAGGCCGTCGCGCAGCCAATGCCAAGTTTCGGATTGAAAGAGGCGCTCTGACTTAACGGCTTCTTCCACAAGACTAGCGCCTTGCGAAAATACGCGTCCCGCACCAATTGCGTTGTGCCCAACTTCGGAGTTCCCCATATCTGCGTCAGAGGGCATACCGACATGCGTTCCGTGCGCAAAAAGCGAACAACGCTTAGCCTCGCGATCCAACAAATCAAACACTGGCGTCCTCGCCAAATGCACAGCATCGCTCTCGTCGCCTCGGCCTTCGCCAATTCCGTCTAAAACGATTAAAAACACTGGACCTTCAAGATCGGCTTTTGCTAACTTCTTTAGCGGCTTTAACATCGCAACTCCTCGTATTTGTGTTGTGGCTTAGGTCTAAACTCTCACCTAAGTCCTCGCATTACTAAGCATTATCCATGCTATTGCAAAGCTTTTTAAGCTCTACTTTCTAAGCTTCTACCCCAGCACATGTAGCAAAGATAGCTTAGGGGCTAAAAGCTAGCACGAACTTGACGACTAGCTGGCTTTAGGTTAGCTTTAAGGTGGGCTTGCTGTCGTTTTGTAGCCAAGCTCGTAGGTGCAGGAACTCTGCAAATTTATTTTTTGCCCCCACGAGTTGTGCAGCAATGCATCAGAGGGGGGAGCGCAAGATCACCCACAAAAGGCGCCTAGAATCGCAGTTTGTGCGGTGGTTGAGCGAATAGCGAAAACGACGCACAAACTTTTGCGATTCTTAGCGCATTTTGTGGGAAGCTTGTGCGCGGGGGGAGACTTCCCCCCGACCAAAAAGTTCATAGCTTCGAAAATATGATTACTTTAGTATTTATCGAGCAAAAATAAGGAGAACGCAGTGTATCGCGTTATTTTATTCTCATTTGTTGCAGCTATTGGAATTTTGCATCTTGGAGCCTGTGTAGTCGGCGAAACCGAGCAGAGCAATGCCCCCATTGAGACGCAAACCGGCACCATCATTGACTCAGACTCGAGCAAAGAGAAAGCCTTGGGCTTGATTTTCGGTATGCCACAAATCGACGACCGATTGGACGTGAACGCGGGCGATATGGAAGATTGGCGCTACATCATCGTGCCTGAAGCCGGCCAAATGTCGATCTCCATCAACATCGACACGCCGGGAACCATACAGGGCGGCTGGAGCATTTACGACTACAACGAACGAACACTAATAACCGAATCGTTCAACCCAAACCAAAGCTTCTATCAACTCAAATCCGTGCCAGTCGAAAAGGGCATCTATTACTTTAAAACCTACGCAGTTTCGGGCAAATCCATTTACACCATTGGGACGCAATACACGGCCAACCCGACGCAGCCCGTCATCGCGGAGATCGAGGAGCCAGAGGTGGAGGAGCCCGTGGCAAGTCCGCGGCGCCCGCGCAAAACCACGCGTACGCCTGCAAAGACTGAGAGCCGCCCTACGCCCCCACCTAAAGCTGGCGCCAAAACTGTCAAAGGCTTCATTTCGATCATTACGCCCCAAACGGATGGGTCTGCAAAAATAACAATTCGCAATGCTGGAACAAAATTTGGAGTTAACACAGGGGATGTCGGCTATATCGAAAACGGCGGCCTCAAGATCGAAACCACAGACTGCCGCGCCACTTCGTGCATTGCCATTATTCCAGAGCGAGCCAATCCCAAAGCGCTTAAAGAAAACTCAAACGTTATTTTTACCATTAAGTAGCCAGCGCGATTCGCGCTTTGTTTCGCGCTTATTTCACAAACTTGCGCTTCGACTGGGCTTTTTAGCTCGGCGTTGCGCAAAATTCGTCGCAATTGCGCTTTTTGGCTTATCTTTTTCTCTTGCATGCAATCCAAAAGAACCACCCGCTACAGAGCAAGAGCATGAATCGCGCGAGATGGGGCAACAGTTTAAGTCTCATAGTTTGAGTCAAGCTGCCGAGGGGGCGCAATCGTTAATTGCGTTAAAACAATATAGTTCTGCCGCCAAAGCCGAGGGAGAGCCGAATGAAGTTCGATATATTTGGCTAACTACCAGATTAAACACGAGTGGCTTGGGTCGCATGCAGGGGGAAAACATTGAAGAGCGAATTTTGCAAACACTGCAGCGCCACGTCGCGGAGCCTTATGCTTTGCAGCGAGCCAAGAGTCGAGAGCGTAGTGATAGTGCGTGGGCGACGATGCGTGTTGACTTTAAGCGAGTGGTTCTGCGCATTAAAAAACCAAACAAGACGATCCCTACGCGCTATGCCTACCACTTCGAGATTAACTTGTCGCTGCAGGTGCCGCGGGGTTTTGCTAGCAACTGGCAGAGCTGGACTTTAACTTATCGCGATGAGCAGGCGCCAGAGGAGAACTTAGCGGTTAACAACGCATTTTGGCGTAGATTTGGGGAGGCATTGCCCAGTTTGGTGCTCAGTGATGAGAAAGTTTTAAACTCCTTACCGCAGCGCTTGAGTTTTAATCCTGCTGTGTTTACTCCCGATGCGAAGCCTTACATCGCGGCAGAAGATCAAGAGTATTTTGCCGATGCCTGTGTTTTGTCGAGTTCTGAGGGGCAGTATTTGCTGCATTTTTTGTACGCGCCAAAATCGCGTCCTCTAGCCTTTCAGGCGTCAAAAATTCTTGGGCTACATTGTAGCAAGCGCGCCACCTTCATTGCGAGTGCGCGAGCGGCAAATTCGTTGGATCTCATTTACCAACCTAAAACCTCGACACATGCTTGGAAGAGCAGAATCCCCTTTGATACCAAGGCGGGTTTGAGCAAGCTGCACTTTTTATTGCAAGATTCTTATCTTTGCCTTTACAACAAGCAGGATGTAGAAGAAGCGAAATCTTTTCGGATCTACTGTTTAAACCCCAGTAGTGGTGTCCCTTTGTGGGAGGCGTACAGCGCCAGCGCTTCGCTGCGAGCGATGACAGTGCATGGAGAGAATTTGGTACTCGCCTTGGAGCAAGGGATTTACGTCTTTAACCCCGAGGGCGATTTGTTGTCACACCGTGTGTGGGAAACGTCTAAGGCAACGCTTCACTGGAGCCCTGCGCGTTATTGTGTTTCGGGAAATATTTTAATATTTTCGCCAAAACATGGCCTTTTCTACGCCTACGACTTAGAGACGCATCAGATTTTGTGGGAACAACAGAGCTTTGCGGGGGATTTTTTGCACTGCCTTCACGGCGAGAAAGCGTTGATTTATGATGTGGGTGCGCGCCTTATCGCGCTGGATTTGCGAAGCCACGAAACGCTTTGGAGCTTTTATACCGCCGACATTCCGCGCGACGCGATAAACTATGAAGACTTGCTTTTGCTCTTGATGAAGGGCGCGCTATATGTGATCAACCCGCAAAGCGGAAAAATCGAGGGCCAACTCCCGCTCTTTATGAACCCCCAAAGTTTTATCCATTATAATAGAAGCTTGTTCGTCGATGCGCCCACAGGGATCTATCTCTTAAATCGCTCGTTTAATCAGTGAGTGGATATACACTGTGTTATGAAACGATCGAGCTGAAGCCTGAAACATGTTTTGGCGCTCAAAGAGAGCGATTAAAATAGTGAAGCAAAGTGAAGCCACACCATGACGCGAGCAGAACGTGCCCGTTCACGCTGTATGGGCAAAACCCTGATTTTAGCGCTATATGGGCAAAACCCTGATTTTAGCGCGCAACTCTGAGCGCGGCGCAGCCAAGATTTAACGAAAATCAGAAAAGTGAGATGCCTTTTCCTTGACCACGTCACTCACGTGTTTAGCTCTTAAATATAGTGAATGGTTGCGGTGCTGAAGATGCGCCGTCAACTACGAAGTGATTTTAGTATAGCTATGAGCTTTAACAAGGAGATAAGATGGCAAAAATTATTGGTATTGACTTAGGAACAACAAACAGCGTTGTGGCGATCATGGAAGGTAACGAGCCCAAAGTTATTACGAACGAAGAGGGTTCGCGCACGACACCATCCGTCGTTGCTTTCGATGATAAGGGCGAAATTTTGGTGGGCCAGATTGCGCGCCGCCAAGCTATTACGAACCACGAAAACACGATTTTTAGCGCCAAGCGTTTCATTGGTTCAAAATATTCTGAGCGACTCGAAGAAGTGATGAAGATGCCTTTTAAGGTTACCGAAGCTGCTAACGGCGTTATCGGTTTCCAAGCTCGCGGCAACACCTACACATCACCCGAAATCAGCGCGAAGGTTCTTCAAAAGCTAAAACGTGCTGCCGAGAAATACTTGGGCCAAACGGTGACGGAAGCTGTCATTACGGTTCCCGCCTACTTTAACGACTCGCAGCGACAAGCAACAAAGGATGCCGGCAAGATCGCGGGTCTCAACGTTCGTCGCATCATCAACGAGCCCACCGCAGCAGCGCTCGCCTACGGACTCGACAAAAAGAAGGACGAAACCATCGCTGTTTATGACTTTGGCGGTGGCACCTTCGATATCTCGATCCTGGAAGTAGGCGACAACGTTGTCGAAGTTATTTCAACCAATGGTGACACTCACCTTGGCGGCGACAACATCGATGAGCTCATCATCGATTGGTTGGTAGCCGAGTTTAAGAAGGATTCCGGCATCGATGTGGCGAAGGATAAAATGGTATTGCAAAGACTACGAGACGCCGCTGAGAAGGCGAAAATCGAGCTTTCAACGATTACCGAAACAGACATCAACCTCCCCTTCTTAACGGCAGACGCATCTGGCCCCAAACACCTAAACGTTCGCTTATCAAGGGCTAAATTTGAGTCTATGATTGCCGATATCGTAGATAAAACGATTGAGCCTTGCAAACGCGCACTGAAGGACGCGGGAAAAGACACAAGCGAAATCGATGAGATCGTCCTAGTCGGTGGCTCAACGCGAATTCCTTTGGTACAGGAAAGAGTTGAGAAGTTCTTTGGAAAACGCAGCAACCACTCCGTCAACCCTGATGAAGTCGTTGCCCTCGGTGCAGCGATTCAAGGTGGCGTACTCGCCGGCGATGTCAAAGATATCTTGCTACTCGACGTCACACCACTATCGCTCGGAATCGAGACGCTCGGCGGAGTAACAACAAAGTTAATCCCGAGAAACACAACGATCCCCACGCGTAAAAGCGAGATCTTTACCACAGCAGACGATAACCAAACCAAGGTTACCGTACACGTCCTTCAAGGTGAGCGCGAGATGGCTGCACAAAACCGCACACTCGCCAAATTCAACCTCGAAGGCATACCCACCGCACCTCGCGGTGTCCCCCAAATCGAAGTTACCTTCGATATCAACGCCGACGGTATCGTCAACGTTTCAGCCAAGGACAAAGCCACTGGCGCTGAGCAGCGCGTTACCATTGAGTCATCCTCGGGCTTGAGCCAAAGCGATATCGACCGCATGGTCAACGATGCCAAGGAACACGAAGCGGAAGACAAAAAACGCCGCGAATTCACTGACGCCAAGAACGAGCTGGACTCGCTGATTTACTCTGCAGAGAAGAGCGTACGTGACTACGGCGAGAAGTTAGAGACAGCGGATCTCGATGCGCTTAAAGCGGCTATCGAAGATGCGAAAAAACATACCAACACCGAAGATCTTGAAGAGATCAAAAAAGCCAAAGACGCGCTCCTACAGGCTTCACACAAGATTGCGGAAATCATGTATGCACAGAGCAACCAATCTGGCGCTGGTCCTGTACCAGGAGCGGGTGCAGGAGCAGGAGCCGAGGCGAGTGCTAAAGCCGAAGACGACGTCATTGACGCAGAGTTTGAGGAAAATTAGCGTTTTCGCCTAAAGAAGGCCGAGCTTGATACAACAAGCTCGGCTTTTTTATTTCTGGAAAGTTTTGCACGGAGGGAAACCCTTTTCTTTGTGCCAAAGAAAAGATGTTTTCCCCCCGTACCCCCCTCCCCTTCAATCGCGACATGGATGTCAGCGATTGGTCGCGGCTGAGGCCGCGCGCGAAGCGGCCACAGCCTGGACGGCTGTGGCACTAAGAAAGCACTCTTTTAAGCACTTATCGAATAAAATGTCATTCCAACTTCACCTTGCCTTATTTTATTGGCATTTTAGCTTATATCTCTCTACAAAACGTCTCATTTTGTTTAAAACTGTATCGGATTTGTAAAATTAAACTCACTATTTCTAGCCGTACAAAGGTCTCATTAAATTCACTATTTCTAGCCGTACAAAGGTCTTTTCTGTACACCCTTTTACAATAAGCGCGCACTCTATAGCGTAAACCCATAGCGTAAATCCATACTTCACACGACGCATCTTCAACAGCACTGCGTTAAGAACCTTTGTTTTACAGCGCCAAAAATTTCAATGCGCACAACAAAACTCAGCGCAGTAAACAACGAGCGATACAGTTTCTACATGTTCTCTGGTAGACGGAACGCAGGATCTTTTTTCTTGTTTTTAGAGCCTCTAGTGCTACGCTTGCTCTCTTTTTTGGGAGCCGCTATTTTAGACGCTTTCTCGCTTTCAGCGCTTTTTTGCGTCTCTTCCCAAGCTGGAACCTCGACTACCCCTGCTGCTGCTCCTTCTGCAGTTCCTAAGCAAGAGCTTTTGACTAGCTGCTCAATTTGCTTCAAAACGACCTCCGAAACGCAGTCATTCCCCTCACAAGCTTCTTGCGTTTCCTCGTCTGCGAGCGCAGTCACCGCTTCTACCACACTCGTCGCTTCCGACACCGGAATTTCTTGAGCTAGTGCTCTACGTTCGGCTCGCCCCCCGTTCAAAACAGAATATGCCGCTACCCCCAAAATAAGCAGCACCAAAACCAACGACCCAACAATCCACAAGCGCCTACTCGTAACAATCTTACGCAGAACCACAATCGTGTTCATCGAACGGTTGTTAATATTCTCGAACGCATCCTTGAGCGCAACAGCAGCGGCATACGAAGTGGGATAACGCAATTCTGGCTTCTTCGCACACATCTTCTCGATGACCAAGCCAATTAAGGGCGGCACCTCATGGGGTATATCCAACTTCTTATTGACTTGGTCATACGCAATCGCCAGCAAACTATCGCCGTCAAACGCAACTTTCGACGTAAAACACTCTAGCAACATCAAGCCGACCGCATAAACGTCAGAGCTGGGCGTCACCTTCTGAGCTCCCGAAAAAAGCTCAGGCGCCATATACGAAGGCGTCCCGCGAATACTCCCCACCTGCGTTAGTAGCGTGTTCCCATCCTCCATCCCCTCAAGCATCGACGCAATCCCAAAGTCCAAAACCTTCACATGAAAATTCGGCGCATCCCCCAAAACCATAATATTTGAAGGCTTAATATCCCGATGAATAACCCCCTCTTCGTGACTCGTCCGCAGCGCGTCAAGCACCTGTAAAATAATATCAACCGCAAGCCGCGGCTCAAGCGCACCATATTCGCGAATCAACTCATCTAGCCCCTGCCCCTCGACAAACTCCAGCACCATGCAGGGGCGCCCTTCATAACTGCCAAAATCCAAGCAATCCACAATGTGCGGGCTATCAAGGCGCTGAATCAGGCGCGCCTCACGACTAAAACGCTTGATTAGCGTCTGCATCTCACTTGGCGGCAATGAAGCCAGAATCGACAGAACCTTCAGTGCAACCTTTCGCCCAGTCGAAATCTGCCGACCTTCATACACCACCGCACAGCCACCACGCCCAACTTCACCCAAAACCTCGTAGTGGTGCAATAACTCATCGCCCTCTTGCGTCGGCGTAACCTCTATCTTCGTTGCATCCTCCATCCCATGTCTCCTAAGAAACAACTCATGCAGACATAGCAGGAATTTACAAAATATCAATTGTTGAGCGTATAATACGTAACAATACAGATACTCTGCTACTTTAAGCTCCTTTTTTGATGGCAGGGGGCGGCACGCCCCCTTCGCGCGGGCTTCCTCACAAAATGCGCAAGAAGCGCAAAATAAAATGCAATGTATTCGCTATTCGCTCATCCATTGCATTTTATGCGCTTCTAGCGCCTTTTGCTCGGCGATCCCGCGCTACCCCCGCAAAGCCAAGTATTGCGCTCCAAAAATACTTCAAAAAACGGTAGAAACGCATTTTTAAGCGCCGCATTATGAAGTACAAACAGTTTACAAAGCGCAAACGCTCACATTGTACTGTTTATATACTATGTCTATATCCTGCTCTATACAAGCCCTTATGGATACTAAAACGATCCAAAAAAGTGATGTAAACGAAAATATGTCAGTCTAGCGTTTAAAAAACATCCATCAACTCATGCTTCTATACAGGAAAGTTTCAAAGATGCTCTGTTCAATGCAAAAACAAACAAAAAGTAGCTAGTGTAAAATAACGAAAGTCAGGAGAGCATTCAAAATAAAGTTAATAAAATCAATACACTACAAACAAAAGCAAGTTCCGAGAGCGCAAGCCCTCAGACGAGGCTTGGGGCGGCAACTCCAATAAATCAGAGCTTGCCTAAGGGCGATAACCTTTGGCGGCGCGTGGGGTAGCGACCACCAATAGATCAGAGCCATACTAGGGACAGTTCTCGCAGTTAAAACCACTAAATCATTGCCATATCCGTGAGCATCCCTTAGCTTACTCAAGGGGGTTAACACTATTTATGGAGATGATTATGGACTTTTCGCATGTAAGTATTCCAGGAACCGGCGAGCTGCGCGCACGCTTTGAAACGTCGATGGGCGACATTGTTGTTGTGCTTTATGAGCATCTCGTTCCCAATACGGTCAAGAATTTTGTGGGTCTAGCAACGGGACAAATAGAGTTCAGCGATGGACGTGGCGCTGCTCCCGAGAAGCGACCATTTTACGACGGTTTAATCTTCCACCGCGTGATTCCTGATTTTATGATCCAAGGTGGATGCCCGCTGGGAACAGGTACGGGTGGTCCTGGCTATCGCTTTAAAGATGAATTTACACCAAAACTTCGCCATGATTCGGCGGGAATTTTATCGATGGCAAACGCTGGTCCAGGCACCAACGGCTCGCAGTTCTTCATCACCGAAGGACCTACGCCGCATCTCGACAACCGCCACTCTGTCTTTGGTAAAGTGATTGAAGGTTTAGATGTGGTTCGGGCTATCGCACGTGTCGCTCGCGACAGAAATGATCGACCCAAAGAAGCTGTCCAGATTCGACACCTCACTATTTATCGCCAAGCATAAGTAAATACTGTGTCAGCCCAAGAGCGAAAAAAATTAATAGATCGCATCGTGCCCGAGGCGCACAGCATTGGCTTATTTAGACCCATCCTGCGTTCCAGGCGCAGGCTTCAAGTCTCTGCGGCTGCAATCATCTCGGGACAGTGCATCCTCCTTTGGGCTGTTGGATATTTAGTCGAAAACTATAGCCGCTCCGCTGGCCTTAACATTATCGTTATCGCGTGTTTATCCGCCACCCTACTAGCCACAGGCTACGTACTCGCCTTAGTACTCGGCGACTTATTCTTCCCCGGACCATGGCGTGAAAAAATGTACCATGGTGAATCCTTTGTTCCCACAAAGTTCGAGGAACAAGCGGCGTTACTAAAAAACCACGGTATCTATTTTATCATATTGTGGGTGCTATGTAGCATCGGGGGTACATTAGCGATCGACTACGTAACTGGCGGATTTTTGGCGCGCTATCAAAGGACGGGGAGCGTGCTCACGATGATGAAAAGCGAGCTTGAGAGCGATCGACTTAACGCCCTAGATATCTTTGCTAGCCCACTATCGTCGCGGCGATGGGAGCAACCTGAGTTGCGCGCACAAAACCTTATAATGCTGAGCGATGAGAGCACTGAGGTGCGTGCGATGTCAGCATATGTTGCAGGACGCATCAGCAACGCTGAAGCGAGCGAAATACTCATTTCACTGCTTAATGACGATGACGATGCTGTCAGGAGCGAAGCAAGCATAGCCTTGGGGCGACTGCAGTGGCTGGCCGCGCGTTCTGAGCTCTTGGCAACGCTTAAGCGCGATTTTGAAGAAAAAAACTACGAAACTGCCTCCAATATCTTGTACGCACTCAGTCTATTAGGCGATAAATCCGTAGCCACCCCCGTCCAAGGCTACCTTGAGCGCTGCTATAACACGCAATGCGACACCGTTTTTCTCGCCTATGCGTTTTATCTGCTCAAAACGCTGCAGGCTAGCTCGTCTGTAAATATTAGCATAAAATTCCTAACAAAAGAGGACGCAACGAACGAACTTCGATGCTATGCCGCAGACGCCTTACGATATACGGCAAAGCCACGCGACATACCCATGTTAAAAGAACAGTTCGAACTTGCTGCTCCGATGCAAGAATGCGCTCCATTCTATAAAAAGCATCACAGTGAAGCTGCGGTCCTACTCTTTGACAGCGAGCCTTTGCGAGCTAAGCTGCTGCGTGCAGTCGGCAACCAAAAAGATACGCGCCAATACGACTGGATCTGGCGCGTTGGTTCTAACACAGCGGAGCATCCACAAACCCGTAAGGCTGCGGAAATCTATACTCGCGCCATGATAGGGCAATAGGTGATTTTTTTGACTTACTCAGGCGGGGGCAGAAACACCACGCACTTCCCATCTTGCAGTTTGTAGCCTTTTTTGCATTTAGTGGCGACGCAGCGGCGATCAGTGCATTCTCCTTCTTCCCAGCCAGGCATTAATTTTTGACAATCCACGCTAACGCCACCACAGCTGCTTTTGGTATCCAGTGCGCATCCATTCTCCGTGCGATGATACCCTGTATGACAGGTATAGATACATCGTTCAGCTTCACATTCATATTCTGCATTCGCAACTTCACAGCTATTAGCTTTTCTCGCGCAGTTCTTACTGTTATTCGGTAAGCAGCGCGTTTCGTCTTGGTAAAAGCCACGTTTGCAGCTAAAGAAACAGTTGCCTTTTTCGCAATAGTTGTCAGCGTTAGCTACCACACATTTTTTGCCTTTACTGCCACAATTTAACTCGTCATAATCTTTGCAAAAGCCTCCATCAATGTAATAGCCTGGTTCACATGTTGTAGCTACACATTCTTTAAGTTTGCAAGTAACAGCCAAAGAGTTTTTTCGTTTCGTTGTGTCACATATTTTACCACATGCACCGCAATGATTAACATCGGACAGAGTGTTGTAACAAGCGTTATGTGTTTCTCCATCTTCATCAGTAACGGTGCATGCCACGAGGGGTTCGATGCAACCAAACGCACAAACTCCTCCGAAACACAAAAAGTTATCATCGCATTCTGCCCTACACCCGCCGCAATGCATTCGATCTGTCCGAGTGTTGACCTCCGAAGCCATTCTGCCATTCTCCATCGCAATTTTTATAAGGAAATAAGCAAGGCAGATCATCGTCCACGTCGATGGTTTGGCAATTTATTAAATTATCCGAAAAAACATCACGATTAAAATGCAGCTCGTCTAGAGAGTTTACACAAATGCTGCAAAAACGTTCCTGCTTGTCATAGCAGCGCTCCGATGTACACTTGTAATGTAGATCATTTTCGTCAACATATTTGCCTGGAACTTCCACACATTCGCTCTCGAGCTTACAACGCCCTACAAGCGGCAAGTAGTTCTCTTCAAGGACAGTGCATGTTTTTGCATCTGGGTTTGCCGCAATACAGCGAGTATCGTCTTGCATACAGCAGTCAACGCTAGCAGGCGGACATCGATCTCCAGAATACTCCGCCAAGTCATCTATCCATTCGTCGCAAGCCGTCATCATAGCTACAAGACAAAAGCAAAGTATGAACAGATTCTTTGCGCTATCTAACCCCTTGAACACGTAATGCTCCAAAAATAGAACTTTTCAGCTTGTCCAAAACATACAACAAACCACAGCCAGCTTAATTTATAGCAGCTGCATAACAGGATTGCAAATCTCGCAAATATTTCAATAAGAAAGAGAGCTTTGCACGGGGGGAACCTTTTTTCTTTTTGCAAAAGAAAAAAGGTTCCCCCCGCACCCCCCTCCAAAAAAGAAAGCACTCTTTTAAGCACTTTTCGAATAAAATGTCA
>Ga0265293_10005880_pt1 | contig 20136 bp, 16 predicted proteins | sample Munlanlewell138R_FD_192505 | JGI IMG/M metagenome (GOLD analysis project Ga0265293, IMG submission 192505) | Leachate microbial communities from a municipal landfill in Southern Ontario, Canada - Leachate well 138R | ecosystem: Engineered > Solid waste > Landfill > Unclassified | place: Canada... | reverse complement strand
CCAATTCCGATAACTAAAATAACACTCGAAATTGTTAGATTGCGTTTTGAAGCGTAATCTACTCCACTTTCAACTAAAGTTCTTAAACCACTAGAGGCAATAATACCAAATAGCAATATTGAGATTCCTCCAATTACAGGAGAGGGAATTGTTTGAATTAAAGCACCAAATTTAGGGAAGAAAGAGAGCACTGTAGCAACTACTGCAGCTCCCCCAATTACCCAAACAGAATAGACTCTAGTTATTGCCATAACTCCAATGTTCTCCCCGTAAGTTGTATTAGGAGGTCCTCCCCAAAACGCTGCCCAAGCAGTTGCAAAACCATCACCTGCTAAGGTGCGATGCAACCCTGGATCAGTTGTAAAATCTCTTCCAACAACTTTACCTAAAGTAATTGTATCGCCTAAGTGCTCAGCCATTGTTGCTAAAGAGACAATTACAAAGGTTAGCATTGGGACAAAGCTAAAGGTGGGAATAGCAAATGTTGGAGAGCCAAACCAAGGAGCCTCAGCTATCACAGCAAAGTTAATTAAATGAAATTGAGGGAAAAATGAGCCTGTAATTAAGGTAAAGAGGTACCCAACAACAAGGCCAATTAAAATTGGAATTACACTAAAAAAGCCAGTGAAGAAGATATTGGCAATAACTGTAGCTCCTAAAGTTACTACAGCAATTGTTAAGTTGGCTAAAGAGTAATTACCAGCACCATCGTTCATTGCCATACCCATTGCTGTTGGAGCCAAATTCAGTCCAATCACAATAATAACAGCTCCAATAACAACAGGAGGAAGGGTCTTTTTAATCCACTCAACACCAATGAGTTTGATTATAAAGGCAACGATGATATAGAAAATACCGGCAGCAACAGCTCCCCCTAGAGCACTTGAAACCCCATAAGAGGCACTAATAGAGATTAAAGCTGGGATAAAAGCAAAAGAAGAACCTAAGAATGCAGGCACTTTAGCTTGAGTTATTACTATGTAAAGTAAAGTTCCAGTTCCTGCTGTAAACAAAGCTGATGAGATACTGAGCCCTGTTAAGATTGGAACTAAGATAGTTGCACCAAACATTGCAAAGACGTGTTGAATGCTTAGTGGAATCCATTTAGACAGTGGGGGTCGATCGTGGGGACTGTAAATAGTTTCATTGGATGACATTAAATTACTCTCCTAGGAAAAATTTTCCAAATTTTACCCTTAGAAGAGATTTAAGGCTACCCTCTATTCTTATATTTTTGACAAAGAGAGAAGATAAATAACAAAATACTCCTCTAAAGAGCGGCGAGGCCCATCTCCACCTCTATAAGAGCGCTCTTTAGCTAGCTGTTGTCTTTTCATAAAGCTTTTGTACAAAGCTAAGGCAATATTAAACTCTTCAGTTGGGGTTTCTTTCTTTTTTAGTAGTTTATGACTGGTAGATCGATCAACAACTCTAATTTGTTCTTTCGCCATAAGAGCTCTCAATTCAACTAACTCTTCATAAGTTAAATCGAATAAAAACTCCTCTAAAGCAAAAACAATATCTTCTCGAGTAGCAACTTTTGATAAAAACTTATTCCACACTGGAGGCAGCAGGGCACTTAATCTCATAATCTCAACAGTCCCTAACAAAGTTCCTAACACTGGAACAATTGTGTGGCGCGCTTCCCATAAATCTCTAATAGCTAAACCGAACTGCTCAATGTAATCGCTGGTGCGTTCATCCCACATTGTAATTAGTTCGTGAACAGCTTTATTAACCCAAGGCTTTTTTAAATCCTCTTTGGTGATAAGAGCTGTATAAAGATCTTCAGCCATTAAAGTAAATAAGAGGTTGTTGTACCTTCTTTCAATATCACCACGAAGGGCATCTAATTCACTACTAGTTTCTAAAAGCTTCATCAACAAGCCAAAGAGGTGGAGCTTACTAACTATTAAACCGTGACCTAAAACTGCTTTAGTTGGCAAGTTTACTACGTGTCCTAACCCATCTTCACACAGCTTTTTAGCTAGTGTAGCAGCAGTTCTTCGATCACCATTGTTTAAAAGATTGCTATTTGGAGAGGGGGCTCGGTCAACTATTTGTGCTAGTTGCTCTATATCACCCATCCTCTCTTTAACAATTTCGGCAAAAGGGGAATCATTATTTATTAAAATTTGTAAAGAACCCTCTAAAACTGATCTTTCAGCATTAGAAAACGTTGCCATCTTGCCTCCTCTTCTCTTTTACTAACAATAAGGTACCTTTCAAAGTTAGTCCATAGATACTTCAGTAACCTATTACCTTATGGTATGCTCATTTAGAATAATCGAGGAGTTAAATATGGAAAGTAGAACAACACAAATATTTATGGAGCTTATTAAAATAAACTCCCCCTCTAAAGAAGAGCAAACTTTTAGAGATCATATAATTAAAAGATTAGAAAACCTTAACTTCAAAGTTCAACAAGATAGTTATGGCAATGTAACAGCCACTTTAGGCTCCTTTAAACAAAAGCCAATTATGCTTTGTTGTCACTTAGATACAGTTCCTAATGCTGTTGATGTGAACGCATCCATTGTAGATGGAACTATTGTTACCGATAAAAGTAGTGCTTTAGGGGCAGATGATAAATCGGGCATTGCTGCCATATTAGCAGCTGTTGAAGAGTTACAACAAAATAATATTGATATTAGAGATTTAATTGTTCTATTTACAGTTGAAGAGGAGATTGGACTAGAGGGGATTAAAAACTACGATTTAAGTAACCTTAAAGAAATTGAAGCTGGTTATGTCTTAGATGCTAGTGGTCCTATTGGGACAGTTGTTGTTGCCTCTCCAAGTAAAACAGACTCAATTATTACCTTCAATGGCAAAGCGGCCCACGCAGGCTTTACCCCTGAAAAAGGAATCAGCGCAATAGCAATGGCCTCTAGTGCTATCGATAAGATGAAGATGTTAAGAATTAATGATGATACTACTGCCAACATTGGTACCATTGCAGGGGGAGTGGCAAACAACGTAGTTAGTGAAAAGTGTGTTGTTACCACTGAGGTGCGCTCTTTAAGTGAAGAGAGTGCAAAAGCACAACTAGCTCATATGGAACTTTGTTGTATAAAAGCCATTGGACAACATGGGGGCTATTACACTTTTGAATCTAAGACCAACTACCCCTCTTATAAAATTGATCAAAACGATAAAACCGTTCTCTCTTACAAAAAGGTTTGTGATAATTTAAATATCCCCTTCTCAACAAAGTTCACCGGTGGTGGTAGTGATACCAACATAATGAGAAACAACAACTTACCAGTTATTACTGTTACCAACGGGTATGAGAATGCCCATAGTGTCAATGAGGAGATTTCATTAGAGCAGTTAAATAAACTCACTGAAGTTGTTAAAGAAATTGTTACACTAAAGGAAAATTAGATGAAAAAGGTTGGTTTAATAGGAGTTGGGGCAGTTGGCGCTATTTATGGATGGCGTTTAAGTGAACTTCTGGGTTATGAAAATGTTGAAATTATCGTTGATGATAAAAGAAAAGAGCGTTATGAAAGAGAGGGGATCTATTTAAATGAAAAGCAGGTTAGCTTTAATTATGTCACTACCCCACTCAACGATGAAAAATCAGATTTAATAATTATTGCAACTAAAAATAATCACTTAGAAAAAGCTATCGCCTCTATTGCCCCTTTTGTAAAAGAGGAGACTACAATTATCTCCCTACTTAATGGAATTGATAGTGAAGAAATCTTAGCAACTCACTTTGGCAAAGAAAAACTGCTATACGCTTTTACCACTGCTTTAGATTCAACTCGTCTAAATAATAAGATAAACTTTTCAACTGAAGGAATTATCTACTTTGGTGAAAAAGATAACGTTAAAACAGATCGGATTAAGAAAATAGAGAAACTTTTTAGCGATGCTAAAATTAATCATATTGTCCCAGATGACATTCACTTAGAGATGTGGGCAAAATTTATGGTTAATGTCAGTATCAACACAGTGAGTGCAATAACTGGGGCTACTTATGGTCAGTGTGCCTCTTTTGAGAGTTTAAAAACCTTAATCATCGAATCTCAAAAAGAGGTAATTGAATTAGCTCAAAAAATTGGCATAAAAGGTTTAGATCACTCTTATATTCAAAAGTATCAAAAGATCTTCGCCTCCTTGGAGTACGGAGGGAAAACCTCAATGCTTCAAGATATGGAGAGTAAAAGAGAGACTGAAAATAGATGGTTTTGCCTTAGAGCTAGTGAATTAGGAAAGTCTGTTGGCCTAAAACTTCCTTTAGTTGAACATATGGGTTTAATTGTTGAAGGTTTAGAAGCAGTTAATCAAGATAACAAAAAACGTCCACCTCAATAGAAGTGGACGTTAATTTTAACTAAATATTAGTTAACACTTTTTACTCTCATCTGGATAATCTTTAAGATCTTCATCCATAATGTCGAGCATTTCTGCTAACTCTTTTGGTAGTTTATCACCAAATTTGGGGTAGTGGTTCTCTCTGATATCAGCAACCTCTTTCAACCACCCCTCTTTATCAACACAAAGAAGTTGTTCCATAATTTCTTCAGTAACATCGTCTGGACGATCAATTGCATCAACAGTTGGCATAATTCCAATTGGGGTCTCTCTCGATTTTGCAGTTCCTGCACAAGCTTCGAACACCCACTTTAATGCTCTACTGTTTTCACCAAATCCAGGCCATAAGAAGGAGTTATCTTCTCCTCTTCTAAACCAGTTAACTGAGAATATTTTTGGTAGTTTATCGGCATCAGATTTTTTACCAATATCAATCCAGTGTTGGAAGTACTCACCCATGTGATAACCACAGAATGGTAACATAGCAAATGGGTCTCTTCTAATTGTTCCCACTTTTAAATCACTAGCTGCAGCAGTAATTTCTGAACCAACGATTGAACCTAAGAATACTCCGTGGTTCCAATCCCTTGCCATATAAACTAAAGGAACTGTTTTAGGTCTTCTTCCACCAAATAGGAAAGCATCAATTGGAACTCCCTTTGGATCTTCCCACTCAGGGGCGATTGAGGGACAGTTAGCTGCAGGAGCTGTGAACCTAGCGTTAGGGTGAGCTGCTGGTTTTTGCTCTTTATTCCCTTTGTCTTGAATCCACTCGTTCTCATGCCAATCAATTAGTTTGCCAGGAGCATCGTAACCAATTCCCTCCCACCAAACATCTTTATCTTCGGTGATAGCACAGTTAGTGAAAATTGAGTTCTTCTCTAAAGAGTGCATTGCGTTGGGGTTTGAGTGCATTGAAGTTCCTGGAGCTACTCCAAAGAATCCTGCTTCTGGGTTGATTGCATACAATCTGCCATCATCACCAAATTTCATCCAAGCAATATCATCACCAATGGTTTCAACTTTCCAATCTTTAATTGTTGGAATAAGCATTGCTAAGTTTGTTTTACCACAAGCACTTGGGAATGCAGCTGCAATATACTTAACAACACCTTCTGGGTTAGTAATTTTTAAAATAAGCATATGCTCAGCTAACCACCCCTCATCACGGGCAATTACACTGGCAATTCTTAAAGCAAGACATTTTTTACCTAAAAGGGCGTTTCCACCATAACCTGAACCGTATGACCAAATCTCTCTGGTTTCAGGGAAGTGGGAGATATACTTTTTCTCTAGTGGAGCACAAGGCCATTTCCCATTGTCACTTTCACCTTCAGCAAGAGGTTTACCTACACTGTGTAAACATGGAACAAAGTATCCATCAGTTCCAAGAACATCTAAAACTTTTGTTCCAACACGAGTCATAATCATCATGTTTGTAACAACGTAGGGGCTATCGGTAAGTTCAACACCAATTTTAGCAATGTCACTACCAACAGGACCCATTGAGAAAGGAATAACATACAAAGTTCTTCCTTTCATACACCCATCATAAAGCTCACTCATTGTCTCTTTAAGCTCTTTAGGGTCAATCCAGTTGTTAGTTGGACCAGCTGCCTCTTGGGTTTCTGAGGCAATGTATGTTCTATTTTCAATCCGGGCAACGTCTGAGGGGTCAGAGAAAAAAGCAATTGAGCCCGGTTTTTTATCAGGGTTTAATGGAGTTGCAAGACCGCTAGCTACCATCTCATCAACAAGTTGTTGATAATGTTCGGCACTTCCATCTGCAACAACTATTGCATCAGGCTTGGTAAGCTCTGCAACCTCTTCAACCCACTTAATCAATTTTTCATGTTTAAGATCTTGTAATTTCATCCATTACTCCTTCACTATCCTTACGGTTATGGTAAGTAGCTATCTAACAACTTAACACTATAGTCTATCAATACAATATTCAATACTGTTTTACTGATAAAGAGCCTTTGTCATTGATTAGATTTTACACTTTCTGTATTGTTTAGTCATGGAATTAACTCTCCCCGCAGGCTCCATGCAAAGTGCCTTACAAGCCTTTTCTAATGGAGCTGATAGCATCTATCTAGGACTAAAAGATTTCTCAGCTCGTAAAGGGGCTAAAAACTTCACCATAGCCCAGCTAGCTCAAATAAAAGGTGTTGCCTCTCAACTCAATAAAAAAATTGAAGTTGCCATAAACACTATCGTTGAACAAGAAGATTTAGAAAAAGTAGTTAAAATCTTAAAAGTCTTAGAGCTTCTAAAAATAGATGCAATCATCGTTCAAGATGTTGCTCTAGTCCCTTTAGTTAAAAAATATGCCCCTTCATTGAAACTTTACGGCTCAACCCAAATGGCAATTCACACAACCAGTGGAATAAGAATTTTAAAAGAGATGGGCTTCGATCGAGTTGTTTTAGCTCGAGAGTTAACTTTAAAAGAGATTAAAAAACTAAGAGATGAGAATAAAGATATTGAGTTAAAAGTTTTTATCCATGGAGCCCTTTGTTACTCTTTCAGTGGATTGTGTATGGCAAGTTACAACTTAACAACTCGTAGTGCCAACAAAGGAGAGTGTGCTCAAATATGTAGAACTTGGTTTACTAATCAACAAAACCAAGATGGATATTTTTTCTCAATGAAAGATTTAGCTCACACCAACAATATCCTAAAGTTAAAAGAGATCGGTATAGATGCTTTAAAAATAGAGGGGAGAATGAAAAGTCCCTCTTATGTTAAATATGCTACCCTCTATTATAAAAAGTTGTTAGAAGAAAATATTAGTGATCTGCACCTTTTGGAAAATCTTCTAATAGAGTTTTCTAGAACTACCACTAACGGATGGACTTTTGATTATGGGAAAGAAAAAGTTGAAGAAAACAGAGACACTGATTCTTTAGTTAACACAAACCACCCCTCTCATGAAGGTCTTAAGATTGGTAAAGTTATTTCTCAAAACAATAGAGAGCTAATTATTGAGACAAACAGAGATGTTGATTCTAGAGATGGGCTGATGGTTTTAGATTACCAAGAAAACTGCCTTCCAAAAGCTATTAAGTTTTCTGTTGTTAACAAAAAAGAGACTAATAGGATAATTGTCTCAACAGATGAAAAGTTTAATACACCAACAAATCTATATATGATTAGTCGTCACGATTCAACTTTGCCTTTAATAAACGAAAGTGCAATTGAAAGTTACTTAAATCCAATTAACTTAAAGATAGTTATTTACGATGATAAAATAGCTTTAAATAGTAGTTACTTAAATAAAAACTATCCAATAACATCAAATAAAGCGCTCAAAAAACAACTACTTAAAAAGAACTTTGAAGATATCTTTTTAAACTCCCCTAGCTCTTACATCAAAATAGAGTCTTTAGAGCTTGTTAACAAAACACCTTATGAAGCTCAACAACTCTTTATCCCCCTCTCTCAATTAAAAGAGATAAGAAGAGTTTACTTAGATGATATTGATCAATTAATAAAAAGCTCTTTAGATGAAAAGCCCATCTTTGATTCAATTACTAAAAGATTAGTATCCCTTCCCCCTAGAGAGAGGCTTGTAACAAATCTTCCTTTCATTGATCCAGTTATGACTTTAAAGAAAAAAGAGTCTTTACCTTTTGTTGATGGGTACTACTATTTACCTTTAGCACCAGTAACTTTTGATGAGGCTGCTATGTTTGCAGCTTTAGATAAGATTGTCACTAACACCAAAAACATCAGAATAGGATTAAATAACTATGCCCATTTAAAGTGGGCTCAACAAAACAAAGATGTTGAAACTTTCATCGATGTTTATCTTTATGTTGCAAACCAAGTATCTGCATCTTATTTAACCTCTTTTGATGCAAATATTATTGGGTACTACCCCTTTGTAGAGAACCAGGGAATTACACTTCCCCACTTTATTAGTAGAAGTTGTTACCGTTACGACTCATTGGGTCTGAAATGTGAAGGGTGTCCTAGAAAAGGGACTTATCAAATAACTCAACGTGATAAGAGTTACAAAGTTGAAGTAGTAAACTGTATTACCTACTTATTAGATTAAGTAGAGCATTAAAGAAATACCCATCTTTAGTTGATCCCACTCTGGTAAAAATTGGGAAAAGTTGTTTGAACAAAAAGAGAACCCTTGAGTTGGAACACTCCAATAAAGACCTGCTGAAAGTGGCCCTAAGACAAAATCTGTGTGGGCACGATAATGAAATATCCCCTCTTTAAAGGCCTCTCCAAAACTACCAACTTCACCATAACTATTTTGATTATCAGAACGAGACCAATAAGGATCGCGGTCTTCAGTGAAATTGTAACTAAATTTAGGACCCACCCCTAAAGCTAAATCAAACACTTTAAAGATGTTTAAGTTTAATCCAAAGGTGAACAAAGTCTCAATTGCAGAGTTATCTTCATCCAAAAGGGCACTAACACTCCCTTCCACAAAAGCAACCTTCAACCGAGCTTCAGCACCCATTTTATATTCAGAAGCCTTAAAGTCTCCAATTTCAATATTCTCATTAGATTCTTTTCTTTCGGCAATGAAACCAAATCCAAAAGAGAATGGGCGTGCAGCAACCACAATATTTAAGGATAAAAATAGAAGCATAGATGTAAAAATGAGCCGTTTCATTAATTCCTCCCCGATGGTGCTCAATAAACAACAACAACTCAAAATCAAATAGGCTACAAATTATTTACTAAAAATTATAGAACTTTGATACAACTATTTAAAACTACTTCTTTAGGTCAACAAATTAATAGGAGTTGACTAAAATCAAAGACATCGCTATTCTACCAATGCATTTGGGGGTGTAGCTCAGTTGGCTAGAGCGTCTGAATGGCATTCAGAAGGTCAGGGGTTCAATTCCCCTTACCTCCAAAAAAAGTTGTCACTCTAGTGGCAACTTTTTTTTATAAGTTGAGGAAATAGTATGAATTGGATTTTGTTGTTAATAGCTGGAGTGTTAGAAGTTGTTTGGGCCTATTTTATGAAACTCTCTGATGGCTTTAGTCGCCTCAACCCCACCTTAATCACCTTTGGTGCTATGTTAATAAGTTTTTGGCTTTTAGCTGTTGCAATGAAAAGCATCCCATTGGGAACAGCTTACACAGTGTGGACAGGCATTGGTGCTGTTGGAGCATTTGTAGTTGGAATTGTTTTTCTAGCAGAGCCAGTAAACTTTATGAGAATCTTTGCAGCTGTTTTAATAGTAACTGGTTTAGTTATTATGAACTTATCTGGTTCTTAAAAGAGCTAATTACTCTAATACCGACAACCAAAGTTCCTCTGACTCCACAACCAACTTTTCTACCATCTTTATAAAAGGGCCATAATCCATTGTTGTGTGAGCTGCATCTAATACTTCATAGTATTGGATTCTATTTTCAACTTTCATAACAATTGGTGCATATCCACTTCTTATTAATTCAAAATTTAACAAAAGCCTCGCTGTTCTTCCATTGCCATCAATAAAGGGGTGTATCTTAACAAATTCTCCATGAAATAAAGTTGCCCTTACTATTGGGTGGTAATCTTTCCAACTTCCATTGTACTGGTGAATAAGCTGTTGCATTAAATCAACTATTTTATAGTGTTTAGGGGGAGTATGCTTTGCTCCACTGATAACTACATTTTCTGATCTGTATTTCCCTGAGTTTTGATTATCTATCTCTTTAAGTATTAAAGCGTGGATATTTTTTATATCCCATTCAGAAAGTATCTTTTGATTTGCAACCAACTGTTCAACAAATAAAATTGCATCACGATGATTGATGATCTCTAAGTGTTCAACTAAAGACTTCCCACCAATAGTGATTCCTTCAAGGACAACTTTAGTTTCTGAAAGTGTTAAGCTATTTCCCTCAATAGCATTTGAGTTATAAGTCCACTCTAAAACAATTTTATCGTGAAGCGAGGCAATACTATTTTTGGGAAAAGGACGTTTTTTATCAATCTTATCTTTTAAAGAGTCGACAACGGTGAAATCAAATTGTAAGTTAATAAATTCTTCACTTACCTTTTCTCTTTTATCTATTGGCTTTGGCGCATCAAAAGGGATAGCCCAACTTTTTCCAATTTTCTTAGCGCCCTCAATTCTATTTTGACGACAGAGCAACCTAATTCTACTATCACTAATTTTCCACCTCTCACTGAACTCTTTTATGCTGATGTACTTCATAATGATACCCTTGACTTACATTATACCGGTATCGGAATGATGTCAACAAAAGAGGAATAGGTTATCAGTTACTTATTAACTAAATAGATTCCTATAGCTACTGCAGGAAGTGCAATCAAGTATTGAATTTTCATCACCGACTCTTTTAAAACAAGAACCGACAACAAAGTTCCAAAAACAGGCACTAAAAAGAAGAAGATAGTTATTGAACTTACTTTGTTGTGCTTCAATAAAGCTGCCCAAAGGGAAAAAGCAACCGATGAGAGGCTAGCCATATATAAAAGAAGTAGTAGCCCTTTAGGATTGGAGATTGGAAAAGTGGAGCCCATTAAAAGCCCAATAACCAACAGCAATGCTCCCCCAACGGTCAATTGCGATCCACTAAGTAAAACAGGATCAACACTCTCACTAGCTTTTTTAGTATACAAAGAGGCCAAAGCTGTAAATAAAGAGGCTATTAAAATATATCCCTCTCCTCTAATGTTTATTGTTAAACCCATCTTAGATTCGTAGTTAACAATTACAACGGCAAATAGACCAACTAAAATCCCTATAGATTTAGCTAAATTAAGACGATCATCTTTATAAAACATGTGAGCAAGTAGGGCACTAAAGAAAACAGCAAGGGTGTTTAAGATGGAGGCTTTAGCTCCTGTAGTATAACTTAAACCAATGTAATAAAAGTAGTAGTGAATTGTGGTTTGAACTAAGGCAAGAATAACAACTTTTTGCCAAAAGTTTTTGTTAAATGAGATGGTTAGAACTTTAGTCTTATTTTGTGCTCTAAAGAAGATTAAAACTATTAATCCACTTAAAAAGAACCTAACTCCTGCAAAGGCTAACTTAGCTGCAGTATCATCAGCACCAACATTAAATAATTCGTAACCTAACTTAACCGCTGGGTAGGCGCTTCCCCAAAGGAAGGTACACAATATTGCTGCTAAAGTGGCAACAACCTTATTTGATAAAATAGACTTCTCTTTACTGTTCACAAAAGACCCTCTCACTTTTGCCTATAATACATACATTAATTAGAAGTTTTCAATAGAAACCTTTATTTGAGCTCTCTATTAAATTTTTAAACATAAAAGTTGTTATTAAATCAGATTTTTATTGCTATAATAGATAAAAAATGGGCATTTGTTATAAAGAATGTCCCATTATAAAGGAGCCTCACTTGTCCCCAATTATTGGTATTAATCTTCCTAAAAAGACATCTTTTAATTCACTAGATCAAACTTTGAACCAAATAAAAAGGGATGGCTTTGATGCTGTAGAAATTAACATAGAGACCTTTCCTCTAATCATTGGTGGAAAGATATGTCGCCCCTGCCTTGATACTCTAAAATCAATTTTGAACAAGTACGATTTTATTTATACTGCCCACATAGGTAGAGGGTTAGATCTAAGATCACTTGAAGATCACAACTTACATACCAATGTCCTCAATGCCTCTTTAGATATTTGCAAAGAGTTGAACATGAAAATTTTAGTTTTGCACTACGAAGTTAAAACTCAAAACCAACGTGCCGAGGAACAATTTCTTGAAGCAACTAAAAAAGCTACTTTAAAAGCTGCTGAATTGGATATCATTATTTGTGTAGAGAACATTGAAGTTGAACTTATTGAACCAGTTGTAAAGTTGGCAAAAGAGGTTAACCACCCCAACTTACGCTTAACTTTAGATACCGGTCACGCTTTTTTAGCAGCAAATTACTACCATTTTGACTATTTTGAAGCTATTGAGAAAATGTTTCCCTATTTAGCTCACTTACACCTAAGTGATAACACAGGAGTTTATGAGCCACTAAGAATTACAAACAGAGCTGTTTATGACAACCTCTCTATGGGATACCGCCGAGAGTTTGGGCGAGGAGATATCCACCTACCCCCATTTTATGGCAAAATTCCTTTTGATGAAATTTTTTCACGCCTCCCTTCTACATATGATGGGGTTTTTATGTGTGAATACACTTCAGAAGACTTTGGCCCACTAAATAAAAAGGTGCAAGAAACTGTTAGAGCTGCTGTTAATAAATCAAGAGGATAGCTTCTTTGTAAAAACTTTGGCAATTATTCACTTTAAAAACATCTTAGTTTTTCAATAAATTACTTTTTACACTCTTTAAAAGCTAAATTATTATTTAAACACAATAAATAGAGTCAATTATTTGGGGTTCACTAATACGTGGTAGAAGGGTATGATATACAGGAGAAATAGATATCCAAAAGGAGGAGAATATGAATCCACTTGCGAAGGAATTGAACGAGACACTCAAAGGTTCACTCATAGCAGAACTTTTATCCGATTATGGGAAGCGGATGTACTTTCCCAGAGGTATTATTAGCCAATCAGCAGAGGCAAAACAAAAAGCTCACCTCTACAATGCAACAATTGGAATTGCAACAGAGAATGGAAAGGCAATGGGAATTAAATCTGTTTATAGCGGATTTGAAAAAAGTCTTGAAAGAGACGATGTATTACCCTATGCCCCAACAGCTGGAGATCCAAAATTACGTAAGAAATGGCTCGAGCAAATGATTTTAAAAAACCCTTCAATGAGTGGTAAACTAACCTCATTACCAGCTGTAACTAGTGGCTTAACCCACTCTATCAGCGTAGTAGGGGCTCTCTTTTTAGATAAAGGAGAATCAATAATTATTCCAGATATGTACTGGGGTAACTACAACTTGGTCTTTACCGAGCAAAGAGAGGCAAAGCAAGTTGCCTTCCCCCTCTTTGATGGTGATAAACTCAATATTGCAGGCCTTGCCGATACCATCGATTCAATCGACTCAGACAAAGTCTCTATGATTTTAAACTTCCCTAACAACCCAGCTGGTTACACCCCAACAATTGATGAAGCTAATGAACTTGTTAAGATGTTGGTTGCAAAAGCTGAAGAGGGTAAAAAGCTCTTAGTTTTCACCGACGATGCCTACTTTGGTCTTTTCTTTGAAGAGGACACATGTCGCCAATCCCTATTTGCCCTCCTTTGTGATGCACATGAAAATATTTTAGCAATTAAAGGTGATGCAGCGACTAAAGAGGATATGGTTTGGGGCTTCAGAGTTGGTTTTATAACCTACAACTCAAAAGGGACAACAGAAAAACAGTATGAGGCTATAGTTAATAAAACAATGGGAGCTATCAGAGGAACTGTCTCATCTTGTTCAAAACCTGCCCAAACAATTCTATTAAACGGGATGAATAGCCCAACCTACCAACAAGAGAAAGAGGATGGAATTAAAGAGATTGCCAAAAGGTACCACCTGATGAAGGAGGTGTTAGCTTCCTACAGCGAGAATAAACTCTTAAGGCCACTTCCTTTCAACTCTGGCTACTTTATGACATTCGATTGTGCTGGAGACTCTGAGAAACTCAGATTACACCTATTGGATAAATATGGGGTTGGAACTATCTCAATTAAGAACCAATATCTAAGACTAGCATTCTCAAGTATAGATTTAGATCAAATTGAGGATCTAGTTAAGATTGTTTTCCAAGGAGCTAGTGAAGTTTTCGCTTAATTAGAAAAGTGAGTGAGAATAGATATAGAATCGGTACGTTGGCTCGTAAGGCCAACGTTACCGTAAGAACTGTCCGTTATTATGAGGCTTTGGGTCTATTAAAAACCCAAAGCCGTTCAACTGGAGGGCAACGCTACTACAGCGATGCTGATTTAATTTATCTTTTAAGAATCCTTCAACTGAAACGTTATGGATTCTCCTTAGATCAAATAGGGAAGATTGTTCGAATGGGACCTGAAGATAGTAGTGGTCAAAAAAGGAGAACTGAGCTTCTTAAGCAGTATCGTAAACTCTACAGCGATACAATCAAAAAGAAGAGAAAAATAGACAAACTCATTGATGATTTAAGTTGGCATATAAAACAACTAGAGAGTGTCAAAGAGGGATTTGTCTCATGTCCTGGAGAGTCTTGTAAAGATTGTGAATTTAAAGATCGGTGTGAGTTTTATATTGGACCTAAAGAGACAAAAAAATAAAATTTAAGATTCATTGAACCTTTTCACTAAATGATCAGCAACACTATAGGCGTAATCTAAAAACTCTTTATGAACCTCTTGGGGAATATTTTCAGAAAAGAACATAATCTCATAAGTGAAATCCCCTTTGTAATTGATCTTTTTCAAAGCATCAATACACTTTTCCCAAGGTACTGTTCCGTGAAATGGCATTAAATGTTGATCATCGATACCGTTGTTATCTGCTACGTGGGTACACTTAAGATGTTCTCCTAGAGTTAAAATATTTTCTTTATGATTTTTAGCAACCATATTGGCATGACCAAAATCGTAACAAGCACCAACATTATCACTATCTAAAGCCTCAATGAGTTGAACTAGCTCTTCTGCTTGGCTGGTAAACTCAACTTGCCCACTTTTATCGTAGGTTAAGTTCTCTAATGCAATTGAGGTGTTGTGCACTTTAGCTAACTTCACAAAGGACTTAAGCCACTTTAAATTGGCCTCGAAAGAGTTCTCATAATTATTTTTATCGGTAGCAGAGTGAAGTACTACATAGGGAATGTCCAACATCCCCGCCATCTCAATACTCCTTTCGATTTCCCAATTCAACCTCTCTTGTCTATTTTTAGGTAGTTCAAAATAGCCGTGGGTGTAAGGGGCATGGCATTGGTTGTACTCTAAATCATACTTATTGCGATATTCAATTAAAGAGCCAACATAGCTTTTATATTGATCGGTTAACAAAAGAGAATCTGGATTCATCATTTCACAAAAGTTCAAATCTAAGATTTTAAACTTTTCAGATAAAAATGGGATGAACTCAATCATAGGAACCCTTTTACGAGCTCTATGAGATGAGATAATATTTGTAGAGGTTGCAACTCTCAAATTCCTACTCCTTATTCATCCTGTTATATTCATCAATAAATCCCCCTATTGTTTTGGCAAGCTCATCTGTGATTTGTTTTGGTTCTATATCTTTGTCTAACATTCTCACTATTGCATTTTGAACTTCGTAATAAGCTTGGAAAGCATTTGGCCACCATACACTTTGAATTCGAGGATCGCTATCTAACAGTTGATCAATGGCAACTTTAAAGAGTTTGTTGTTCTCTAAGTGCTCTTTAAATTCCACCATCTCATAAGTTCCGTTATTAACTGGGAAGTACCCTGTTTTTTGGTGCCAAAATAGCTGAGCTTCTTTGCTAGTTAAGAATTTTAAAAACTCCCAAGTAGCCACTTTGTTTGGATCATTGGAGTTGTCAAAGACAAAGATTGCCCCACCACCAATGTTAACTCCCCCAAGGGAGTTCTCATCAACACTTGGTAAATACCCCACCCCAACTTCAAATTTATCCCCAACAGAATCTAATACTGTTGAAAGAGAGCTTGTTGAGGTTAAGAACATTGCAGCTTTGCCCGCAATAAATTGTTGTCTAACATCGCTGGTAATATTTCCAATTCCCCCCATCTTATAAGCTCTTTTCCACTCATTTAAAAAGTTTTCTAAAGTCCCATTTTTGTCAAAAAGTACTTGGGTAGGATTACCTTGGTGCCCATTGAGTTTATCAGTTAAGTAACTAACTCCATCTTGTTGTCCAATCCATGAGACCATCTCATAAGTGGTGGGAACACCAGCAAAGCCCCACCGATCAACCTCTTTTCCATCTTTAGTGTAGGTGGTCAATTTGGCAGCATACTCACCCAACTCTTTTACTGTTTTTGGAGCTCTTTGGGGATCTAAGTTTGCCTCTTTAAAAGCATCTTTATTGTAATAGAGTAAAATTGTTGAGGCGTTAAAGGGCATTCCTATCATTTGGTCTTTATAAGTCATCGATAAAACTGTCCCTTTTTGAAGTTCATCAATTGAGAAAGTTGGATCGTTGTCGATTAGTTTCTCAACTGAGACCATAAAAGCAGAATCGCGCACATCCATAACTCCAGTTGCATCAACTTGAGCTAAGTCGGGAAGATCTTTAGCTCTATTAGATTGTAATGAGGCTCTAAGTTTAGTAGCCACATCGGCAGCTTTACCTTGGTAAATAGCACTAACTTTAATCCCCTTCTCTTTTCCTATAGTTGAGTTAAATTGATCAACTAAAGATTCCATAGCATCTTGGAGCAACCCGCTGTTGGAGTGCCAAAATTCAACATTAGTTATTGAAGAATCTTTACCCTCTTTGGTCCCCATGGCAAACAAAGATAAAGAAATTGATAAAATTAATATGATTGTTATAAGACGTTTCATGGTACCTCCTACCATTATCCAACAATTGTCCCGGAAGCAATTCCAGAAACAATCCTTTTTCTCAATACTAAGAATATAATCACAGAGGGCAAAACTAACAAAGTTATAGCAGCAAAAATTGGACCGTAGTCTAAACTCTCTGTATAACCCAACATAGTGATGCCAACTTGTACTGTCCTCATGTAAGGCTTGTTTGTAACTAACAGGGGCCACAAGTAGGTGTTCCATATAGTTACAAATGAGTGGAGCCACAACGTTAAAATTAAAGAGCGGCTCATAGGAATAGCAACAGAGATTAAAAATCTCAAGTCCCCACACCCATCAATTGAGGCAACTTCTCTGTAAGTTTTAGGGATACTCTTAAACCCTTGGCGTAACATAAACATCTGAGTGGGGGCCAATAAGTAAATCGACATTATCCCCAAATAGGTATCAACTAAGCCCAACTTACTGATAGTTAAGTAGTTCTCAATGATTAAGGCATCTGGGGGTAACATCATCGTCCCCAAGATTAAGAAGAACAAAAAGTTGCGCCCTTTGAAATCTAGTTGAGCCACTGCAAAAGCAGCTAAAATGGCAACGCCCATTCGCAATGTGGAACCCACTATTCCAATAAAAAGGGAGTTTAACATAAACCTAAAAAGAAGCGATTCTTTAAAAGCTCTAATGTAGTTTTGCCAATTTAAAGAGGTTATAAAAATCTTTGGAGGGTATAAAGAGAAATCTTGAATTGTAAAAAAGGAGGCAACAAAGGCGTAATAAATTGGGAAGATGATAGCAAGACCCAATAAAGTTGCTGCTATCCCTTTTAATAATTCAGTTTTTAAAAAGCGGTTTCTCATTGGTAAAAGACCCTCCGCTTTTCACTTCTAAAAGCTAACAGTATTAGCAAGAAGGTTAAAAAGAAAACAACAACACCAATAGCTGATCCTCTTGAGTAGTTTCCTGCAACAAAGCCATCCAAATACATTTGATAAACCAAGGTTTGAGTTGAACGTTGAGGACCACCTCCAGTTAAAACCATTACAGGCCCACTAAGGAGCATTGAATCACGCAAGCGGGTAATGACAACAAATAAAATAGTTGGGGAGATTAATGGGAGTTGAACTCTGAAAAAAGTTGATAGAGCATTTGCCCCCTCCATTTGAGCTGCCTCAATGAGTTGTTTAGGGACACTTCTTAAAGCTCCTAATAATAAAAGGAAGTCGAGTCCCACAGCCATCCAAATCCCTAAGATTACCAAAGTGAACATTGCCCACCAAGGATCGTCAAACCACTTAATTGAGATTGAGAAGAAGTAGTTAATAACTCCAATGGTTGGATTAAAGAGGGCTTTAAAAATTAGGGCTGCCGAACTCATCGCTACAGCCATTGGTAAAATAAAAAGAGTCTCATTAAAGGCGTTAAAGCGCCTTTTTTTATAAACTAAAAGGGCCGCAACTAAACAAAAGACTAAATTCAAAGGGACAAATAAAATGGCAAACTTAAAAGTGTTGGTTAAGCCGATTATAAAGTTCTTATCGCTAAAGAGTTTTTGAAAGTTTTCCAGTCCTACAAACTCAACAATCTTGCCACTGAAGCTAACTAAAGAGAGGCTATTAACAACAGTTCGGGCAAAAGGGCGGTAACTAAAAACATAAGCTAGGATAAGTGCTGGTAAAAGATAGAGATATGCTTTTAGCGATCTTTTTTGATTGAGAGAGAGAGCTTTCATATGCACCGTATGATAATCCTCGAGAGCTTTTTTGGCAATATCTTTTGAGCTAATTCTTTTTAATGTCAAAAATTCCTTACGTATTAGAACCTAACGTCAGGTTTTTTAGAGCTTGCAATTTTTAACCAAGTAGAAGAAAATCAAACTACTGTTTAACTAGAGGGAGAAGGTGATGCACTGGAATATTATTGCTGAAGGAATAGCAGCCTTAACAGTAATAGTGATTTTATTAAATTCCCGCTACACCCATGTAATGCCCTCTTTCAAAGAGCGCCTTTTTAGAAGTCTTTTAGTCTACTCTCTTTTCTCCTTTATAATAAACATCTTCTCAGCATGGAGTGTTTCTCATTACCAAGAACTCTCTAGATTTGTGATACATTTAATTAACACTCTCTACTTCCTATTTTATCCATTCATTGCCCAGTTCTTTATCTACTACATCTTCTCCTATGTTTACGAATATGCTCCACCTCAACATAGAAAAAGGAAAACCTACTTAATAACATTCATCTTACTAACATCTGCTATGTATGTAGTAGTTGTTATGCTTAACCATAAAACTGGTGCTTTATATTTCTTGGATGAAACTAACTTGTACCATCGAGGGCCACTAAATACGCTCCCAATAATAATTTCAGTTGTCCATATAGTTGCAGCTACATTGGGGGCCCTTTTAGAGAGCAAATATTTTGATAAATACTTTATTCAAATAATCTCTTGGCCCCCATTAGCGGCTTTAATAATAGTCGTTGTCCAGATTTTTTATCCTGACACTATATTAACTGGAACTGCTTTTGTTGTTGTAGCTCTCTCTTTCTATTTGAACTTTCAAACAAGTAGAATTTCAATTGATAATTTAACCCGTTATCCAAATAGAGAGACTTTCAATGGTCACGTTGAATTTCTAAATAGGAAAAAACGAAAATCTACCATCTATATAGTTAGTATCGACAACTTTAATCAAGTTACTTACACCTTTGGCAATCAATTTTCTAACCTCTTGATAAAAAGTGTAGCTGATGAACTTTCATCTTTAATCCCTAAGGGGCAACTTTATCGCTACCAAAGGGATGAGTTAGCAATGATAGTTCCTAAAAATGGAGATAGTGAACTTGCAAATAAGATAATTAAACTCTTTGAAAAACCATTTAAGACAAACTCAATTTCAACTGTTCTTAGAGCTTCAGTTGCCCTTTTAAATCTTCCTTTCGATTACAAATCTGAAACTGATGCTATAACACTGTTAGATAACTCAATTGCTACAGCAAAGACTCTTACACAAAAGAGGTTGGTTGTTGCTGACGCAGCTATGATTTCATCTATAAGAAGGAAGAATAAGATAATTGAAACTCTTTTAAATAGGAACTTTGAACGTAACCTCTATTTGGTTTATCAACCAATATTTTCTTTAAAAGATGGCTCTATGGTTGAAGTTGAAGCTCTTATCAGGATGGAAAACGAGCACCTTGGTCTTGTTGGTCCAAATGAGTTCATTCCACTAGCTGAAGAGTTAGGAATTGTTGGTGAAATAGGAAAATGGGTATTAACAAAATCTTTAAATCTCTTATCAACTTTAAAAACTAAAAATCTAAAGGAGATAACAATCTCCATTAACTTCTCTGCCCAACAATTTGAAGAGCCCGATATCAGCTTTACAATTATCAA
>Ga0265293_10005879_pt1 | contig 20137 bp, 47 predicted proteins | sample Munlanlewell138R_FD_192505 | JGI IMG/M metagenome (GOLD analysis project Ga0265293, IMG submission 192505) | Leachate microbial communities from a municipal landfill in Southern Ontario, Canada - Leachate well 138R | ecosystem: Engineered > Solid waste > Landfill > Unclassified | place: Canada... | reverse complement strand
ATCCACCAAATATGACGAAAGAAGAATTTTTGCTTATGCATGGAGAACTTGTTACTCTGGCAGAAATCAAACAGCAAATAAAAGAAGGAATAATAAATTTTTCTTCTGGAAAACTTCCTGTGTGCTTAATAGATAATGGTCCATTTACTGCTGCCGCCATTGCTTATGAAGAAGGGGAAATATATGCATTTTCTCAACCAGATGATTATAGACCTAAAATCTGGTTTCTTGTCGATAAAGAATTACTTAATCCATATCTTAAATATTAATAACAAAGTAAAAGGAGAAATAAAATGAGTAAAATTAAGGAAGCTCTTTTACATGTACAGAAATACTATCCATATGTTGTTCAAGTATTCTATGGAATAGATCAAAGATGGCTATACTGTGGAGAAGGATTTGAATCTCCTATATTTGGAGATGAAATAGATATAAATCTTTTAGAAGAAGCTGTGGATGAAGTTGAAACCTTTCCTTCTGCTTTCTCTATTTGAAAATAAAATAATCAGTTAATAACTGGAACAAGAGACAAGATTAAAATTCTTGTCTCTGATTCTGTTTATTAATTGCTTGAAACACGTTTTAAATAGTCTTTAAAAGCTGTTTAAATCAATTATTTTTAGTCAATGCATATTGTGACAAGCAAAAGAGAAAAAACAAGCTGAAATAAGCGATTTTTAGCTTATCAATTATCAATTAAATAAGGAAATTATTATGAAAAAAGAAACATACACAAAGGAAGAAATAGTAGCCGTGTATTTAAAAATGTTAGGACATAAACCTTCATGGTCTCAATCAATAGTGGAACAATACACTTGTGGATATGGGTATTTAGATTTTAATGGATTCTGGCAATTCCCTCTTTGGGATGAAGCTGTTAAAGCTGAAAATGAATGGGAAGAAAAAAGAAGAAAATCCATAAAATTGAAAAAACTTCTTACCAATGATCTCGATATATACACGGCTGTTTTAATGGCAAAAAGAGACCTTGATTTTTATCATTTTGATTCAGCCATTAATCGTCTTTATACTGAACTTGACAAATTAAGAATGCATAATCAGGAACTGTGTGATTTTATAAGAAAAAATAAAAAATAGGAGTAAAATTATGAAAGTAGGAGATTCTGTTCGTTGGGTGAAAGAAGATTTGTATATTGGTCCTCCAAGACTAAACTATATAACAATAAGAAGAAATGATATTCGAAAAGTTATTGCCATTTCAGAAGATAATACAAAAATAGTTGTTACAAATAAAGACGGAAGAGGAATGTTTGGTTGGGTAGATGTAAATAACTTTGAACTTGTAAAGGAGTAATTATGGAAATAAAAACTACTGTATCTTTGGATACTGAATTAGGAGGTAGAATGACAGGAGAAGAAAGATATCCTGTTTTTCCTTTTACTTTTCCAAGTAATGTTATTGATATAATACTTCCTCAATTTAAAGGACTTCCTTTATTTGGTGCATGTTTAGATAAAGCAAAGATAGTCCAAAAATATTATCCTGATACTATTTTGGTAGCAGGAGCAATTAGAGTAATAAGTAATGATTATCTATCTGCTTATGGATATGATTTTAATCCACCGTATGAAATGCATGTTTGGCTTGAAAGAAGTAATTCACAAATAATTGACTATGCAATGCCTGGAGTAATATTAAGGGGATTGCAAGAGAGAGATGAAGTTGGTCCTTTTCTCGTAGGAAGAGAACCAGTAATTATAATTGATGAATGTCCTGATTGGATAATTTATCGAAAGATTTGTAATGTAGTTTTAAAATAAGGAGATAAATTATGAAAGATTATCCATTAACACATCAACAAGGATATATTTCAATAGAACAAGTAATGAAACCAGGAATGATAAAAGGAGATTTAGGAATTCAAATTGCGAAAGACGGTAGAATTTGGGTTTGTGTCAATGGAAAAGCATTAATAAGATTTAAATCAGAATTTAAACAAAAGGAAGGAAAAGATCATGAAAAAACTGAATCCAGTAATCCCAAAAAGAGTATCAGATGAATTGTATGATAAATCAATAGGATTACTAAACAAAAATCCTGAAAAGTATTCTCTTGGATATAAAACAAGAATTATTCATTTGATTGATTCTGTTTCGAGAGGATACACCACACCAAGAGAAGCCTATGAAGCATTAAGAGCAAGTTATTTTCCTGCTTGGTTAGAAGTAAGAGAAAGTGCTTATCAATATTTGATTTAAGGAGAAATATTATGAAAGTATATGTTCAATTTTTAACAGTTGGAACTAATAATGAAATTGTTGATGCTATGGGTTCATCAGGTGTATTTATTCTTGATGGAAGAAATAATCTACAAACACAAATAGTGGATGCAATGAAACAATTTAATAGATTGAATAATAGTGTACTAAATTTAGGATTTGTTGGTTTTCAAATTCAAAAAGGAAATCTTAAAGAATCTCATTGTGTATATCGTTGGTTAAAAGACAATCATAATGCAATTATTAATGAAAATAATGAATGGTTGTCCAAATAACAATATAATTCAAAATCTTTTCAATAAGGAGAAATAAAATGAACTACAGAAAATTTCTAATTAAAGTACATAAATCTACAATGGAGCAAAATGATATTCCTACTGATAATATTGTTTTTGCTTATGGTCATTATGATGCGGCAAAAACACATATTAAAAATCATATGACTGAATATGGAATAGAAACATTATTTTGTGATAGACCAAGTATGCCTGATTCTAACATGAAAAGATTTTCTGTTTGGCATATCTCTAATGAATATGTGGCAACAATTTATGTTACTGAAATTTTCTAAGGAGTAAAATTATTATGAACAAAGAAGAAACAGAAAAAATAAATAAACTTTTAAAAAGAAATAAATCTTACATAGAAATATTTAGAGCCTGTTATGAAAAAAGAATTAGTTTACCTGATTTTGAATATGCGGCAATGGCATTGCATCTAAAACAAATGGAAGAAATTATTAAGAGTAAGGTAAAATTATGAAAATACAACTTCCAGATAATATTCGACTTCTTTCTAAAGAAGAGAGAAAAAAATACAGAGGAGATAATCAAAGATGCTCAATTGATTATTGTAAAATGTGGGCAAAGTACATTAATGAAACAACAAAAGAACTATACTGTTGTGATCATTTTCCTTTTGAAATTAAATAGGAGTAATTATGAAAGAATATAGCCTTGTCATTAGAATTCCAGTAAAAGGTTTTGATGATGTTGAAGCAAGACAAAAAGCAAAAAGAATATTAGGTTCGATGTTAGTTTCTAAAGATGTCAAATTTTCTTATACTGCTAAACTACAAAAGATTCATAAAAACAAACAACCTGAAAACATTGAAATTTAGGATAAAATTATGAAACATAAATTTTATTCCTCATGTGTTGATTGGCCAAAAAGTATTAATAGCCTAAACATAATAATTGATAACTCCATTGAAATAACAAGAAAAACATTTTTATCAAAAATAAATAAAGAAGAATTAAAACAAATTGAAAAAGAATTAGGGTATGATTCTCATTGGAAACAAGGTGGTTTATTAATGTGTAATGATTGGCATGTATCATATCATAAATCAAAACTTGGAAAGAAAACAGTTTATTATTTCTCTCATTCTTCTATTGAATACATATTTATATAAGGAGAATAAAATGGCGAAAGCAAAAGTTGTTCATAGTAGTGATGCTTGTACAATTATTTTCAAAGGAGATAAATCAAATCCAGAACCTTCTTTAGGAATAATAAAATTTCCAGGCGGACATGTTGAAGTATCTCGTTGTACGGATGGAACTTATTGGGCACATTTTTATAACGATGATGATTCTTCCATAATTGATAGTCGAATAGATTATAAATTTGAAGCATATAAAAAACATAAAGGAGAAATACCATCAATACCAGAACATAAAGAAATTCAACATATGGCAGTAAGAGTAAAAGGTAAGTACAAAGATCATGAATAAATAATTTGTTAAAAGGAGTATCTCATGAAAAAAGAATTTATTAAAACCACATTTCAACAAAAGAAAAATGAAGAAGTAAAAGAACAATGGTGGTTAGCTTATTTAAATAATAGAAATTTTTATAGTACATGTGGGTACTTAGATTTTGTAGGAACTTTAAAAATTAAAGTAATTTCTGATTATATAAAAACTATAAATGATTCTCGTTTAGAAAATATCTTTTTTATTCCAATTACTGAGCCTGTTGACCAAGCAAAAGAAAGCAGACTCTTTCATAGAGGATATGAAAATGATAAAAATCCTATAATCTACAGAGGAGATGCAATTCCAGAAATAATCTATTCTTATAGTATGTTTCATTTTTCAAATAGAACTATTGCTATGCCACAAGGACTAAGAAATAAACTTAAACTATGGTTTGAAGATCAATTAAATGCTCAGAGAAATCAAGACTTACTTTCCTATCTTATTACTCAAGAAAAAATTAATTATATTCACAGAACATCCAAACAAATGGAAGAACTAAAAGAGGAAACAGATAAATTTCTTTTAGAATTAAAAAGGCAATTAAATGAAATTCAAAATAATAAAAAAAGGAACTAATCATTACATGATTTTTCCAGATCATGTTGATTATCAAAAGGCAATACAATCCAGAAACTTTCATGAAGAAAATATCTATGCAACAATTCAAATGAATTTTGATTGGAGTAAAATATCAAAATTTAATGAAAGTAAATCAACTCTTCATCATATAAGAGTACCTTACAATCTGCAAGGACAAGGAATAGGTACTTTGTTGTTTGAAGAAATCTTAAAATTTATGAAGGCGAACAACATAAAAGAAATATGGTTTGAGAATTACAACAGAAAATTCTGGGGTAAAATGAAAACAAAATACTACAACAATATTAAATTTAAAGACAACAGAAAGATAGGAGTAATTAGAACAGCTTGAAATAACAGAATAATCAAAAACTTGACAAATATAATACATTTTTGATATATTTGTCATACAATCATCATTATTTTACTATCACATTACATTCAAGGAGACACCAATGAATGATAAAATGCTGACCGTTGAAGAAGCAATTAAAATGCAAGGAGTAGAATTTACCTATGTATTTGAAGATGGTGATGAAATTCAAGCATACGTCAAAAAGTTTGATCCAGAAATAGGTCTTACTTGTATGTCTCTTGAAGCAGAAACAAGAGATGGATGGGAAGAACAAAATGAAAATCGTAAAGAAGAGGACGGAACCTTTTGTGTAGTGTCGATTAAAATTGATAATTATTATGATCTTACTAAAGCATTACATTTTTTAACTAAAATTAGAGACAATAAAAGTTTTACAGATATTCGTTTTGAAATTGGTAATCCTTCTTGTGCTTTTATGTAAAATACAATCTTAGAATTAAAATTAGAATTAAAAGGAGACATCAAATGGAACACATTACTATTGCTCATGTTATTGGCTTTCTTTCTGCTATTGTTGTCTTTCTTATAGGAGCATTTATGGGGACATATTTTGCTCAAGCACTCCGAAAAGATCATGAAGAAGATTATTATTCAGTAAAAATCTTAATGAGACAAGCTGTTCAACTTGGATTTGCTAATTGGGAAGTAGATAGAGATGGAAATTCTACATTCAAATGGAATAAGGAGAACTAATAATGTTTGAGTATTTAACAGAAGAAGATTGGAATAATCTTCAAAACAATTATCCTGATTGTATCAATCATATGCAAAGATTAAGCAATCAGAGAGAAATGGAGTATCTCAAGAAAAGAATAGATTCTGGAATTTATATTATCTGGGAGAAAAACAGATTACAAGAAATGATTCTTGCTCTTAATATTCAGGATCAGTGGCATGAAAAATACTATAAGGAGGAAAATCATGTCTGCACCACAAATAATAGTAGTAGATATTGAAGAAGAATTGATGGCTGAAAAAAGAGGAGAATGTCTTTCATGTAGAACCCTTTGTACACATCTTGCCTCAAAAAAATGTGCAAATACTTTTGCTAATAATGAAATGAATTACTGTAAAAAATGTAATCATTTCTATTGCAAATTGTGGTTTAACGAATGTCCAATTTGTACAGAGGAATAAATCATGATAGAAAAAGACAGAACATTAGATTATCTTTTGTTTCGTGTAGAACTTCAAGCACTACTTGGATATTGTAAATCAGTATCAGTAAAACTATCAAAAAATGATCCTTGGGCAAATGGGCTTTTACAGTATGTAAATAAAGTAGAGAAAAAACTTGAAGAGCTTCCATTGAATAATGTTATGCTAATTGAATACTCAGGAGAAAACAATGGACCCTAATAAGATACAGAATAAACATCTAAAAGAGATAAAAGAAAAACTTGACCCAACTGAAATTCTTGAATTTATCTATAGATTTTATGGGGATAATTATTTTCCAATTAAAAAAATTGTGTTCAATTGGGATGAAGATATAAATTACACAATTGGAAATCTAATTGAGGATTGTATCAGAAGTGAAAAAGATAAAAGAAACAGAAATTCAAAAGTATCTTGAGAAAGGGTATAATGTCTTTATCAGCAAAGATTCAATAAACTATTTTAAAACAGAAAAATCTCTTCTGAAACGATTAAAAAAGCACAAAGGAAAATCTGTTTATACAGAATTAAAAACAGGTTATTTCATTGCTTATGTAAAGGAGTAAATATGCCAAAATATAAATATAAAATAGCATATTTTAAAAATAGATTACTTCAAAGTGTATTAATAGAAATAAATGAAAAACATCCAGATTGGGAGATAATTCAAATTAAAACAAGTAATAATAATGATGCTGATAAAACAGTAATTTATAGAATACAAATTAAACAAGAGACAAAGGAGAAACAAATATCACATTTAAAAACATTACTTCACAAAGCATATGATATTATAGGAGCAAATGAAATTCAGTGTAGAGAAGAAGGTAAAACATTTCATGATGCTATGGAGTTTAGAAAGGAAGTTAAAGAACTATTAAAACTTTATTAAAAGGTATTTACTATGAGTGACAAAACTAAAGAAAAGAAAAACAATTTTAATGAACCAGATATTATCACTATTAGAACAACAAAAGGAGTAAAGAAAGATTTTCAAAAGTATGCAAAGAAAGCAGAAAATAGAAGTATGTCAGCACAAGGAGAATTTTTAATTAAACAATTCATAGAAGAGAAAAAACAATTAGTAAAGGAGTAAGGTTCATGAATTGGCCTGAAGCAATCGTACTATTAGGTTTAATAGCAGGAGTTGTAATTTTTTTGTGCTGTCTTATAAAATCATTTAAAGATTACATTCCTAAGGAGTAAAATTATGTTAATAGACATTATAATTTTATTATTAGTACCAATTGCTATATATCTCTTTATTAAAAATATATAAGGAGTAAGATCATGGAAAGAACACCAGTTGAATCAAGCAACATCGTATCAGTAGGTTGGAACAATGGAACTCTTGAAATTGAGTTTATCAAGGGGAAACTCTATCAATACATGGGAGTACCAAAAGAAGTATATACTAATATGCTTCGAGCAGAATCAGTAGGAAAATACTTCCATGCAAATATCAGAAGTAAGTATAGTTACATTCAACTTTAAATAACTAAGGATAATATTATGTTTTGTAAACATAAATGGAACTTACTTTCTGAAACTATAACTGAAAGTAAATTCGAACATGTCATAAAACAATTAGAAAGAGCTGGGTTAACTGCTAATGTTCAAATACCTTGGCAATTAAGTGATGGATCAAGAAAGCATATTCAAACATTCACTTGTGAAAAATGTGGGGGACTTAAAAGATTTACAGAAGATATATAATAATTTTAAATAAGGAGAAGTATTATGACACCGCATGAAAAAGAACTTGTCAAAGTTCTTGTCAAAGGAAAGAATTCTAAGCTTTTAAAAGAAGCTTCAGAATTAACAAAAAGAATGGAAGAAGTTCAAAGAAAAGCTTCTGAAAAAGCGCAAAAAGCATACAAGAAATATCAACCTGAAATTGATGAATTGAGATCAGCAATAGATAACATCAAGGCCAAACTTGGACCTCTTGCAGATGGAGATTATTTCAACAAATCAGGGAATACTGTACTTGTTCGAACAATAATATCTTACACTCATCCAACAGTAGAAGATACAAAAGAACTTCTTAAAAAGAAGAGAAAAGGCAGACTATTTTATTCCATTGTAAAAGTGCAATTAGGAGAATTGAAAAAGATTCTTACAGATGAGGAAATCCAAAGTTTAAGAGAAGAGGAAAAAAGAGAAACTAAATACACTTTTAAATAATTATGATAGAAAACAAAATAGCAGAAATTCTTGTTTCTGATGTTCTCTACCTAAAGCATTTAGACAGGTTAACAAAAAGACAAACTAAAGAAGCATTAACATTTGCAAATCCCGCTTATCTTGAAGCAAAAGAAAGAGGAAGAGTTTCAAACTCAAAAAAGGCATCTGATATTGAGCCTTACATAAAATTCTACTTCTCAGATAGAAAGCGGAAAACATTAAATGTGCCTAAAGGATGTCTTGAATTTGTTATAAGACTTTTAGAAGAGAATAATCAGGAATATAAGATCATAGATGAAACAATAAAACCAAAAATAAAACATAAAATAAAATTTCATGGAGAACTACGTCCTTATCAAAAAACAGCAGTAAGAAATTGCTTAAAACAAAATATGGGAGTAGTACAAGCAGGAACAGGAGCAGGCAAGACCGTATTAGCTCTTGCACTAATCGCAAAAAGACAAACCAAAACATTAATTCTTGTTCACAGTAAAGAACTTCTCTATCAATGGAAGGATAGAATTAAAACATTTCTAAAAACAGATTGTGGATTGATTGGTGATTCTCATTTTGAAATAAAAGACATAACAGTAGGAATCATTAATTCTGTCAGAACAAATACAGATAAACTATATAACAAATTTGGGTTTATTATAACAGATGAATGTTTTCCTTCTGGAACATTAATTAATACTCCTAAAGGAAAAATTCCTATAGAGCAAATTAAATTAGGAAACATTGTTTATAGCTATAATCATAAAATAAATAAAATAGAAGAAAAAAAGGTAACTAATTTATTTAAAAATAAACCAAAAACTCTTTGTACTATTAAATTAAATAATGGAAAACAAATTACTTGTACAGAAAATCATCCTTTCTACACAAACTATGGATACTTGACTGCTGGAACTATTTATGGTAACATCTCTATGCAAAACATAGAATTGTTTATTATAAATAATGAAAAAGAAGAGGTAACTAATGCCAGCAAAAAAGATTCTTATTATTCCATGTGCAATTTGCAAAAAAGAAGTAATTTGCAAAACAGGAAATCCTTTCTACAGTTCTTTAGAGAAGTACAGAAGAAAAGGATTTATTTTATGTTCTCCAAAATGTTCAAAAAAACAGAACAAGAAATCATATCAAAACGGAGGAGGAAAATTTCTCAGTCAATACAACAAAAAATATGCAAGCGAAAGAATGAAAGAGAAAAATCCAATGTTCGACAAGACAGTTATAGAAAAAATGAAGTTTACAAAACGAGCAAATGGAACTTTAAATGTTTGGATTGGGAAAAGAGGGGGAAATGGACAATTAACTCCACAACAAGAAAAACTTGCAATAGCTTTAGGTTGGAAAACAGAAGTCAAAATACGAACAGCAAAACATATTTCAAGAGGGGAACGTGTACATTATTGCAAAGAGAAAAAAATTCCAACTTGTTACAAAGTGGATGTAGGAAACAAGAAACTGAAAATAGCAATCGAAATAGATGGAAACAGTCATTATGGAGAAAAGAAAAAACAGGACAAGAAGAAAACAAAAATTTTAGAAAAGAGAGGGTGGAAAGTGTTGAGATTCACGAACCAGCAAATAGACAAAGATTTAAAGAAATGTGTAAAGATGATTATGTCTATAATATAGAGGTTAAAGATAATCATAATTATTTTGTAAATGATGTTTTAGTACATAACTGTCATAAAGTAGTGGTAACATCATGGGCAGATTGTATTACACAATTTAAACATAAATACTCTTTAGGATTATCAGCAACACCATTTAGAAGAGATGGACTTGGAAATGCTATCTATGCTTATGCAGGATTAAGACAAGCTACCATTTCAGCTAAAAAACTTATCAGAAAGAAAGCAATACTAAAACCAGAAATTAAAAGAATCAATACCGAATTTTACTTCTTTTTCAAAAACAATTATCAGCAAATGATAAAGCGATTAACAGAAAGCAATATACGCAATAATCTTATCATTAAAAACGTCATAAAAGACGTTTTAAAGCGAAAACAAACAGCATTAATAGTGTCAGACAGAGTTCGGCATTGTAAAGCATTACAAGAGCTATTAGCAAATCAAAATATACATTCTGAAATATTAACAGGAGGTGTAACGTCAAAACAAAGAAAAGAAATTGTGAGAAAGCTAAAATCTGGAGAACTACAAATAATAATCAGCACAGTACAATTAATTGGGGAAGGATTTGATATGCCTAATCTTAGTACATTGCATATCACAACTCCAATTAAGTATGTTGGAAGAATCATTCAAGTTGTAGGAAGAATCCTTAGACCATCAGAAGGAAAGAAAGCCGTTGTATATGACTATAGAGATGTAAAAGTAGAAAAACTAAGATGGTCTGGATATGCAAGAGACAGAGCATACAGAGATGCATGGGGAGAATAGTAAAATGATAGAAATAAAAATGACCTTTTCAGAATTTAAAAGGAAATATGTTACTAATGACAATATTTTAACAAATAAATTAATTGTTATGTCAAGTGGAAATATTACTAAATATTATGAATGGGTTGGAATAGGATTAGTTGAAGATGAAAATCCTGATCTTACAAGAAATAAAATTATTGTAACAGAATAATATGGGAAAGAAAAAAATACAATACTCTAATCCAGAAGAAGTAATTGAAGTAAAAAGAAAAGGAAAACCCATAATATTAAAAAAGAAAAAAATTTCAAAATCAAATTCCTATGAAGCAAAAATTTCAAAATTAAAAACAACAGCACATTTATTTCTTGTAAGTAAACGACACACAAAAGAGAAAAGATTTAAATGGGTTGTTGTTTTTACAAACCATCAATCTACAATAAGAGGAGAGGTTGCTGGAGTATTTCTTAGAAAAAGATTTAAAGTAGGAAAAGATAACACAGAATGGGGACCAGTAAAAAGAATAATATTAACAGAAGGAGAAAGACTGAACATAGAAAAACTACCAGATACTCACATTAAATTTTTGTTGAACGAAATGAATTATATTAAATAGGAGAAGATCATGTCTGCAAAAAAGACACCAAAGAAAACAAAATGGCAAGAACTTGGTTACCCTGAAAATCATGGAAAACCTTGGACAGTAAATAGTATGTGGACTCTTGTTGAATTATACTATCAAGATAATCCAAGACTCACATGGAGATCAATAGCAAGTCATCCTAAAATAAAAAGAACAATTGAAGCTTGTCAAAACAGAATGTGGGTAATTCGTCTTGCATTTTCATTATTCAAAGATGAAGATGCAGATAAAATCATGAATATGTTGGATAAACATTCTGGAGAAGTAATTTATCACAAACATGAAGGGAAGAAATAATGAAAAAAATCAGATGTGACATTTGTTGGCAACCTACAGAAAAAGAATCTATAGTTGAAGGAGTCGAAAGACTTCTTCAAGATTTTATTAATGAAGATATAAATGATGTGTGTTTAGAGTGCTTTTCTAAAATCATTGAATCTGTTTATGATACAGTCAATTATATAAAATATGGAGATAAAAATCTAAGTAAAGAATTATTTCAAGAAAAAAATTCAGAGTCCATCTCAGAAAGTTCAAAAACCCTTTCATCAAATAAAAAACAAAAAGAAAAAAGGTATGATGAATTAAAATTACCACTTAAAAAGAAAAGAGAAAGAAGAAAATATACCAGAGAAGAAACACATAAATTTAAAGAAACCTTATGTGACTTAGCTTCTCTTGGAAGTAAAAACAAAGAAGAAATTCTTGATATTTTAGAAAAAGAATTTCCAGATCGGTTAAGAAAATCAAATGCAATTAGAATATCAGAGATGCTATCTAAACCTGAAAGAATAACAAAAGGAACAAAATATGAAGGAAACAATATAAAATTTGAATTAACAGCGGATAGTAGTATTTATGCAACACATGAAGGACATGCAATATACAAAGATTAAAACAGCTTATTTTACGCAATTTTAACAAAACACATATCAAGACATACATTGACTAAAAATATTCGAATACAGAAGCTTTTAAAAGCTTCAAAGAGAGAGTAAAATGAATGAGAAGCAAGAAATCATTATTACAAAAATAGATATTGAATTTTTTAACTTAATATGGTTTCTGGTAAAACTTTCTATTGCGGCTGTTCCTGCGGCTATTATTGTAATAATCTTTTGGTGGTTTTTATCAATGATACTAATAGGAATGGTATCTGTTTAATTTAAAGGAGAAAAATTATGCTTCATGATTTAAATGATAAAGGATATACTGTAAAAGAATTATATGAACAGTTAGGTCTTGCTATTAAAGAAGGAATGGGTGAACGCAGAATTTATGTTGGTCCAGAAAATGATGAGAAAATTAAAGCTGGACCTGTAGCTTTACCTATCACTGGGATTGAGGGGAATACAAAGGAAGAGAGTGAATCCGAATCAGAGATTCTCTGGCTCTATCCAGGTGAAAATGAATGGAGATAATATGAGAAAAAATATATTTTAGAAGTTCGAGATAAAGATGGTAATCTTGATTTTGAAAAAGAAAAAGAATTAAAGAAAGAACATCCTTATCTTTTTTCAAAAGATTATTTTTCAATAGATAATTTATGCTATTATATGTCTTTTGGACAAGGAAGAAATAAACCAAGTAGTCCTTTTGATCTTTCAAATTTTATGAAATCAATAGGAATTTCTTATCGTGAAAAGACATGGTAATATAAATAGGAGCAATTATGAATAAATTTATGATTTTCTTTCTTTTATTTATCAAAGAAGAATACAATTTAAAAGAAGGAATAATAGACAAAATGATTAACTTTTTCGAGTTCATTCAGGAACTTCTTTGCTGGCATACTTGGATGCAGTGGCAATGTACAAATGAATCAGTATTTTCTAAAAAGAAAGAATATTACTGTTTACATTGTGGAAAATGGAAATACATAAATGAAGAATAATCTACCAATAGATCAAATTGATGTCAAGGAACTTCTGGATACTCTTAAAATTGAATATACAGAAAGAGGAAAGAATGTTTCTGAAGGATGGATAGGAGTACAATGTCCTTTTTGTGATGACCAGAGTAATCACTTAGGAATAAACATTATAAATAAAACTATCTCCTGTTGGAATTGTGGAAAGACAGGGACAATACTTCAATATCTTGCTGAGAAACTTTATTCATATCAACAAGCAAAAAAAATAGTTGAAAAGGCAATTCCAAGAGAACTAAAAACCTTTATTGAAGAAAGAACAAATACTAATATTCAAAGAGTAGAATTGCCTTCAAACTATACAAAAAAGATTCTGAAACAACATGGTAAATATTTAGTCTCAAGAAAATTTGATCCTGTAAAACTCTACAAAAAGTATGGGTTGCTTTCAGTAGGGTTAAACTCTGAACCTAAATGGCAGAATAGAATAATTGTTCCAATATACAGATATGGAAAACTTGTAACATTTACATCTATTGATGTTTATGAAGATTCAATACAAAGATACAATCATGAGAAAAAAGAAAGATCAATTATTCATTGTAAAGAACTTTTGTATGGAGAAGAAAGAGCAAAAAGAAAAGTAATTGTAGTTGAAGGTTTGTTTGATGCTTGGAGAATTGGGGATGGTGCGATTCCTACATTCGGAGTAAAAGTAACAAAAGAGCAAAAACTTCTTTTATCTAAATATGAGGAGGTGATATTTGCAGGAGATGGAGATGAAGATGGGTACAGAATGGCAGAAGAAACAGGAAATGAACTTGCGGCATTTACAAATGTAAGAATAGTTGATTTACCTTGGGAAAAAGACCCTGACAAACTAAAAAGAAAACACGTTAAATACCTTAGGAGTTTATTAAAGTGAAAGAAAAATTTAATGTTTCATTCAGAAAACACCCTAAAGAAACAGGATTAGGATCAGTTGCTTATCCTTATCAAGATTCAGATATTAAAGTAAATAAGAAGAAATGTGGATATATAGTTGCCCCTAATCATTCAAATAGAACTTTATGGAAAGCACAAATCTGTGTAAAAAAGAAAGATATAAATGAAGATGGAAATCCTAATTGTCCTTGGAGATGGATGTATATAATAAAAAAATTCAAAGAGGAGTCTGAAGCAAGACTTTATATTAAAAAGAATTTAAAAAGAATAATAGAAAAATATAATTTAACATTACATTTCTCTGAGGAGTAAATTATGTGTATTGAAAAAGGAAGAGGAGTAAAAATAGCTTCAAAAGATAAAGTGGTCTATAAAGTTGTTAAAGAATATAGAGGAAAACTTTATCTTATTTTTAGAGATTATAAAGGAAATATGGGAGAGATAAGAAATAAAGAAAGAAATGTTCAATATGATTTTGATTTCAAAGAAACTATTAAAAATAAAGCAATAGGATTTGAATTTGAATATGGATTTAATTGTTTTTTAACAGAATCAAGAGCAGTAACATATTTAGCTACTTTAGCTACTTGTTTAACAAGATCAAAATCATCATTAACATTTTTGGGAATTCTTAATTCATTACCAGGGGGGATAAAATTTAAAATAGTAAAATGTATAATACCCAAAGGAACAAGATATGAATGTGGGGCAATAAAAAAGAATTTAATAGGAGGGGGATTACCTTCTGTAAGAGCAGAAAAATTAAGAATTGTCGAGTAGATTCAAAAATCTCTTGTCAAGTAAAAAATGATAGAAAGTACAGTTATATAGACAAAGTATCTGAAAGCATTTAAGAAAAAAATTTTTATAATCTTTTATTTGACTTTTGCACTCAATTTTTGATATAAAGCATTATACTTACAAAGAAATCATGACACTGAATTTCTCTAAGTTTTATAGTTTTATTTCTTTCTGTTTGTACTTAGGGGACCTGACTTTCTTCATTATTCTTTGTAAGTATATTTCTTTTCACCCAAGTCAGGTCCCCTAATTATGCACAGAAAATATAGATTAAAGTAAGACACCAAATTATTACTTTAGAATCTTAGGTATTTTGTATGTCAAATATTAACAAATTAATAAAAAAAGAAACAAATAGTAATCCTATTTTGTACTTTCCTATTTTTCATCATTTATCAATTTCTTCAACTTCTATTATTCTTTTATCACAACTTTTTTATTGGTTTTCAAAGAAAAATAAAATTTATAAAACAGATAAAGACATCTTTAAAGAGACAGGAATTACACCAGGAAAGTTAAGAATTGCAAAAAAAGAAATAGCAAAACTTTCATTTATTGATGTTTCTTTAGAAGGTTGGCCTCCTAAAACATATTATAAATTCAATAAAAAAGTATTCAAAAAGCAGTTAAAAATAATAAAATTAAAAATTGAAAACTGCAAAAAATGCAAAAAGGAAAAGAGTAAAACTTGCAGAATTGCAAGTTTGTTAAAAGCACTAAAATGCAATAAAAATGATTTGCTGATTCTGCAAAATAGAGATTGTCGTTTCTACAAGATTCATACAAAGATTACTACAAAGAATACAAAGTTTTCTTCGAAAACTTCGAAAACTTCGTTTTTGCAAAATAAAGATTCAAATTCTTGCAAACAAAATTCTTGTTCTCCTAATCCTGAAGAAGAAACCTACATTTACAAATCTTGCTACAAAATCTGGACTGATCATCAAGGTAAACCTTTTATAAGAAAAAATTCAAAGGCAAAGGAGTTTGCCAAGAAGTTCGTTGCCGAATTATTTGGTACTGATAGAAATCCTTATTTCAGTATTTGCTCAGATGAAAATAAAGGATTGAAAAAAAATAAATGGACATTAAGTGATTTTGAACAAGCGGTAAAAAATTATAGAGGGGATAAGGTTACACTTGATGTTTTCATTTGGCAACCTTCTTACAGAAATCGAAAACCACGTTCCCGTCTTCTTGAATCGTTTCTTGATTCACAACGTGACAAATACGATTTCAAAGGTAAATATTCTGAAACTGCAAAATTCATTGTTCGCTTTTATCGCAATCAAATAGGTAATCCAGATAAAATTCATCCCGGTGTTTTCCTTAACACCGCAAAACAGATTGACAAAATCAGTAAAAAGTATATTGTAAACCCTGATTTACTTCATCCTGAAAATCAACTCTGGTACAAATACATGCAATATGCAAAGCAGGAAATGAGTTCTAATAACTCATTCATTCCTGCTTTTATCAGTTCTGACAACTTTGTGGAAACTTTTGTTCGCAAAGCAACAAAGAATGGTGCTTTGATTGACAGAAGAAAAGGACAATGGCATTAATGTTTGAGGAAAATGTTGAATGTTCAATGTGTGGTAGAAAATATATTGTTAGTTGGCCTGACGATGAAAATTTTAAATGTGTCTGTGGAATAGAGGGGTATTGGGATCATTTCTTTGATGAAGAAGATCAACCTTTACATTTTTTCTGGAGAGATGATGAATACGGTAATAATAAAAATAAAGAGGAATAGACGGTGCTGAATTGGATGCTCTCAAATCTCGTAAAATCTCAACTACGGAAGAGAAACGTATTGCCATAGGTTTAATATCAAGCACAGAATACACACAAAGAATCAGGTCTGTAATTGATCTTAGTTATTTCAAAAACTCTTACATTGAAAAAATTGCTGACTGGTGCTTAAACTTTTATGATGAACATAAAAAAACACCAGGTAAGCATATTCAAGATATTTTTGAAGCAGAATCAAATAGACTGTCAGAAGAAGAATCAGAATTAATTGAAAAACTTCTTATTGATCTGTCAAACAAGTACGATGAAAGCAATGTCAATTCTTCTCATTTATTATCGACTACAAGAAAATATTTTCAAGAGAGAGAACTTGAAATTCTTGTAGGAAACATTGCTGTACTCAAAGAGAAAGGAGATTTAGAAGAAGCTGAAAAACAGCTTGAACAGTACCGAAAGATTTCTTTTGAAATTGACAGAGATGTTTACATAAATCCTGGTGATACTGCCACAAGAGAAAGAATATACAGAAAGAAAGAAGAAAGAGAAGATCGTTTCTTTACACTTCCTGGTGATATAGGCAAGTTCATTGGTAATATGAAAAGAAATGATCTGATTGGTGTATTTGCAAGATCAAAAAGAGGAAAATCCTGGCTACTTAATTACATGACTAATCAAGCAGTCATGTTAAATAAAAAAGTGGTTTTCTTCAGTATTGAAATGATTGATACTGAAACTTTGATTCGATTGGACAAGAGTTTTCTTCCTGTTGTAGATGCAAGAAAAGGTGCTGGAATATATGATTGTCCTGTATTCGATTGTTTACATAATCAAACAGGAGATTGCAGAAGAAGAAAATCAAAAGTAATTGTCAGAAATGAACAAGGAATAATTGATTTTAAGAAATATGATAAACATAAAATCTGTAATAGGTGTAGAAATCATAAAGATTTAGTGAGAAGAAATCAATACTCTCCTGTTGTGTATAATCTGAAAGTGCATAGAAAAGCAAATGATATTTACACAATGACAAAGGAGATGCAAAGATTTAATTTTCTTCTTGATCGTAATTGTCGAATAGTTGTCAGAGATAAATATAGTCTGACCCTACCACAGATTTATCAGGATTTGCAACAATTAGCACATGTAGAGAATTTTGTTCCTGAGATAATTGTAATTGACTACATTGATATTTTACAAGTAAACAGCAAACATGAAGGATGGCAGTTAGAAAATGATAAGTGGAAACAAGTTGCAAGATTAGGAGGGGAAACTCATTGTCTTGTTATAACTGCTACACAAGGAAATATTGGTGCTGTCAGTGCTGAAGTTTTGAATGAATCCCATTTAGGGGGATGGTCAGGAAAAATACAGCATGTAAATGGATTGATTTCTATTAATCAAACACCGACAGAAAAGAAGGAGGGAATATGGAGAATGGGGATAACTGGATTAAGAAGTGAAGAGTTCTATGAAGATGAAACATGTATGGTACTACAGGATTTAAAAACCGGTCAATTTTGTCTTGATTCTTATTTTAAATGGAGATACTGATATAAGATACTGATACATGTAGTATTAGTATAATTCTAAAACTTAGGAGAGTATTATGAAAGTCTCAAAGAAAAAAGAAAAGAAAGAGAAGAAGGAAAAGCGTGAACTGACCCCTATTGAAAAAGCCCATGAAACTATGCGTAAACGTAGAGAATCAGGGGAAGTAATCAAAAAACTTAATCCTATTGAAAGAGCAAAAAAGAAACCAACTTCTCTTCGTCTTGCGATAAATGCAAAATGCTATGATTGTATGTGTTTCCAGAAAAAAGAAATAACTCTTTGTCCTTCTAAAGATTGTCCTCTTTACTTCGTTCGTCCTTATCAAAAAAGTACAGAAGATGATGAATAACAATAGGAATATAAAATGAAAAAGCTAAAAGTTTATTATGCTCATCCAATGAGTCTGTATAACACTCCTCAAGAAAAAAGAGATATTGAAACTCTTGAAGCTCTTGGATTTGAAGTAGTAAATCCTAATACTGACGAACACCAGAAAAATTACCAAGCTTATAAGGAAACTGTTACATATTCATTTGATTATTTTATTAACATAGTCAAACAATGTGATGCTGTTGCTTTTCGATCATTTATTGATTTTAAAATAAGTTCTGGAGTAGGGGAAGAAATACTTGTAGGAAAGATAGTAATAGAACTTCCTACATTGCTGACTGAGAGAATCCTTACTGTATATGAAACAAAAGAAAGATTAAAAGAATTAGGACAAAGATAAAATGAAATTAATTAATTTCCCAGAACAGAATACAATTTATGCAAAAGATCAGCCTCAATATCTGCCGTTACCAGCACATAAATTTAAAAATGATCCAAGTGGGGAAATAGTTTGTTGTTGGAAATTGACTTTAAAAGAAAGAATTAAAGTATTATTTTCTGGTAAAATATGGCACTCTGTTTTAACATTTAATAATTCCTTACAACCACAAAAATTGACTATTGAAAAACCTAAAATGAATAAGGAATAAATTATGCTTAAACAAACTCGTAAAGGCTTCTTACTGGTTTGTGATGAATGCAGAAAAGTATTAATTGATCCATTAAATAGACCTTTATACTTCAAGAATAAAAATGCTTTTCATTTACATTATGCATACATAGAATCTCAAGGATGGAGATATGATAGTTACTGTAAAACATGTAATTATTGGTTGAATAGAATAAAAGAAGAAAAAGCTAAAGCAGTTGAAAATAATAGAAACTGGTATATTACTCTTCGAGAGTTGAAGAATGCTGTTAAATTTGCTGAAGAGTATGGTAATGGAGATTGTAAAGTAATAGGAATAGGACATTATAAAGGAAATCTAGGAGATTCTCCTTATGTATTTGATAGAAATAAAATAAACTATAAAAAAGGAAATATAGATATTGATAGTATATACAGAATTTCTTTATATGATGGTGATGATGATTGTTGGTAAGAAATGCAATCAAGAAAAGCAAGTATAACAGAACAGATTTTTAATATAGGCTCTGGTTTTATTATAGCTTGTTTTGTTACAAAATACATTCTTCCTTATTTTGTTGGAACATCTATCAGCTATAATAAATCTTTGCAAATAACTTTTATTTATACAATAATTTCTTTGATAAGAGGATATGCATGGAGAAGAGTCTTTAATAAATTAACTGTTTTGTATCTGAAAACAAAGTAGAAAGGTGTAAATTGAAAAGAAAAGATTGGATGGAAGAATATTTTCAAATGATTGAAGATTGTGAAAATAGAGAATCAAGATTAAATGATTGGGAAACTAATTTTATTGATTCTATAAGAAATACCCTTGAATCTATTGGAGCATTAACTATTAAACAAACAGAAACATTAGAAAATATTTGGGAAAAAGTAACAAAGAAAGGAT
>Ga0265293_10005878_pt1 | contig 20140 bp, 14 predicted proteins | sample Munlanlewell138R_FD_192505 | JGI IMG/M metagenome (GOLD analysis project Ga0265293, IMG submission 192505) | Leachate microbial communities from a municipal landfill in Southern Ontario, Canada - Leachate well 138R | ecosystem: Engineered > Solid waste > Landfill > Unclassified | place: Canada... | reverse complement strand
TATAATAGCCATGTGATTTATACTCCTCTCGTGAAGATATTTCCTGGTAGTTATCTTCTTCACGATAAGTATAAATCATTTTGTCGTTTTATACAATATTGGTCTCACATGTATTGTAACATTACAATTTATCATTTTATGACATAAATTTTTTAAAATAAGAATTAAATATTAAAGGCTTAAAGAAACTATTATTCATAGAAAAATAATTTTTTATATTTATCTTTTATAAAATGCTCTACAAAATTAATAATAAAAGTCAATACTACAAGACAAATTATTGAATAAATATAAAGATTATTTGTATATCTCATTTTGCCAAAATTAATTAAATAAAAAACAGATAATACAATTGTATATATGCAAATTAAATTTAATGCATTTTCTTTTCTCTTATTTAACTTTTCTAAAATACTAAAGTTTAAGGCTTGCAATATTAGGAATATTGTATTTATTGAAGAAAACTTTAAAAATGAATGTTCACTCATTTGACCTATAAAAAATGTTATATAAAAAACATTAAAGAGAATTAGATATATTGATAGAGGATGATTTTTATTTAGTATAATTGAGTTATGATTTCTAATAAATAGATAACCAAACCAACAAACTGTAATTATTAATCCAAATATTCCAAACTCTGCTGTTACTCCAAGTAACATATTATGAGACGATGTAATCACATTGAAAAGTTCATTATATATAAAAGTAAAATTATTATAACCTATACCTTTTATTAAATTTGTATCAATTAATTTTAATGTATTTATCCATATTTGTTCTCTTCCTGATAACCCACCATCAGATCTTATTCTTTCAAGTAATGATGGTAGTCCACCTGTTAATAAAAATATTATAAAAATAGCTAATATAAAATTACCTATACCAAGAAACGCTTTATTCTTTTTATCATACAATCCAAAGTAAATATTTAATATAAAATAAAAAATGATTACCATAATTAAAGCAGTTCTGCTTCCTGATAATATTAACCCATATGCTAAAATTGGAAAAGGAAGTAAACATACAATCTTTAACCAAGTTTTATCACTTATGAAAGATAGAAAAAAAGAAATAAAAATTCCTATGAAAGCATATTCTCCAAATGCATTTGGATTATTAAGAATTGATTGGTGTCTATTTTTACGGTATATTATTTGAAATATAAGAAAACTTTCTAAATCATTATGCTCTTTTAAAATAGCAAGCATCGAGTATCCTACCATCATAACAAGAACAACAGCTAATGCTGTAATAATAGCTCTTCTATGTACCTGTCTATATGCAGCTAGAATTATTAAAAATGTAGGAAATGCTTGTAATATTAGTTCTTCTGATCTTTTACCCATATCAACAATAATACCATTGAAATCCATTATTATTGATAATGAATTATATAATCCAAGTAAAAATATCAAAAGGAAAAATATATTATCTCTTACAAATCCTCTTGGATTAAATCTATAAAAATTAATTAATAATCCACCTAATAATACATAAATTCCTTGCTGATATAATGCATACTTTGCTATATCCATATCAGTATCATTGATATACCAGATAAAAAAGTTCATGATTAAAAACAAAACTGCAATTATATCAAGAGATCTATTTAAAAATATATTAATATAATTAAATATTTTTTTAACCATTATTTCTTACCTCTATTTGTATAATTATATCATTTTTTATTTAAAATTGATAGAAAAAACAAAATAAAAAATGTGTGGATAGATTACTCTTTCCACACATTTTTCACATGATTACATATACAAACATTCATACTCTTTTGTAATTTGGATGATATCAAAATTTTCTTCAATTCTTTGTCTTGCGCTAATTCTCATTTTTGCTTTTTCATCATCACTTAAATTTAATATTCTCATAATTCCATTATAAAATGCTATAGGGTCTTCCTTTTGTACAACAACTCCACTATCACCAACTATTACACTACAATCTCCAACATCAGTAACAATAGGAATTAAATTTGAAGCCATAGCTTCACCTAATACATTAGGGAAACCTTCTCCTAAACTAGATAATAAGAAATAATCACTTGCTGCCATTAAATTATTAACATCACTTCTAACACCAAGTAGTATAGTTTCTTCTTCTAAGTTAGCATTTTTTATTTTTTTATATAATTCTTCATTAGATTTTTCAATTCCAATTCCACACATTATAATCTTAAATGGAATATTATTATTCTCTTTAAATCTCTTTAAGGCACTAAGTAGGGTATTATGATCTTTTTGAATATCATATCTAGCAACATTTATAAATACTATTTCTTCCCCAATACCTAGTTCTTCTCTTAAACTTCCTCTTACATCAGGATTATACTTAAATAATGATAATTCAAAACCATTATATATAGTTGTAAATTTCTTACTACTATATCCTAATTTTTCATGAACAAGTGTTGCATCATCAGAACAACTTAAAATATAATCAGTCATCCAAGAGAAATACTTACAAATTCCTGCAATTAAAACAGTTGACTTTTTATTATGTTTTTCACTAATATCAGCTTGTCTTACTCCCCAGATTATTTTATCAACAAGAACTAATCTTCCAATAATAACACCAAGTAGATTAGCATGATATAACCAAGTTTGGAGTACATCCGTTTTACTAATATAATATACTAATTTCACAACAGAAACTGGTAAATGTTTGATAGATTTTAAGTTTAAAGCAACAACCTTAACACCTAAATCTTCTATTTTCTTACCATAAAATCCATGATCTCCAAGTGATATAACAACAAACTCAAATTTTTCATAATCAGCATATTTTAATACTTTATATAACATAGACTCAGACCCACCATTAAGTAATCCTGAAATCATATGTGTAACTTTAGTTTTATATATTCCTTCTTTTTTCACTAATCTAATATTTTCAATTATTAAAGCAAAAACAAGAAAAATAAAAGTATTCATTGGACCAACTTTAAAAAACGAAAATTCAAAAAATTGTCCAATCAAAAATGCTGTTAAAAATACACCAAACATAAACAAATCTAAATGATATTTATTAGTATATTTTAAATATCTAAAACAAGAAACTATTTTTTTAATAAACCAAATGAATAATACTAGAAAAGGAACAAATCCCATTTCATATAATAATCCAAGGTATAAATTATGTGCTGATGTTACACTAAATGTATTTTCAAGTGCAAGAATCATAGTTCCATTACCATAACCAACACCATACCAGAAATTATTCTTAATTTGGTCAAACAAATGTTTCCAAACAACATCTCTATCTGTTAAACCTTGACTTAGACGCAAGAACCTTAAGAAGAAATCTTTATCAAATATTAATAATCCTACAATTCCAACAACAATAATTATTAAACTTGCAATTAATAATTTTCTAAATAATGGATCTAATTTTTTAGAATAAATTAATACACCTGCATATATTACTAAACAAACAAGTAATGCAGTTCTAGACATAGATGCAAATAAAGCTATAATGGATGTTAAAATGAGGATAAGATAAATAAGTCTAAGCTTATTATTACTTGTCTTAAGTAAAAAATAAGTAGCTATAAAAACACTAATTAATGCAAATTCTCCCCATGCATTTGGATTATTTAATATTGAACTATAACGATAATTATCTGTTAATACATTAGGAATACCAAAAAAGAAAGTATCAAATTTTAATATAGCTCCAAGTATACCTAAAATATTATAAACAAAAAATAATCCAAGTAATCCATTTAACCCATATTTTACAATACTCTTACTAACTAATCCAAAAGATAAAACATAAACCATAAAGATTGGAATAAATGAAAACATTGCATCTCTTGAACGAGCTCCAAAATCTATCCAAAAACTATTGTATAAAAGTAGTAAAATTATCAAAACAAATATTGCAATATATTTTAATCTTCGCTCATTAATTATCTTATCTATATTTATTAATAAAGCAAAAGCAAAAACAAAGCCACTTATTTGATCAATATCACTACTTATATTACCTAATGCACTAATATTTACATTCCAAATGATAAACATCATAATTAAGTAATAAATAGATACAACACTTAAAAATATTAATCTATTTTTTTGTGATAAAACTTTCTTAAACATCCACATCACCCCTAACAAAGACAAGGAAGTCTTGTATTACATTTACTTTTAATAATCTTAATACAATTAAATATACCACTAATAAAACAACTCCATATGCTCCAACAATCAAAAATTCAAATATTTTCTTTATTGGAATATATAAATATCCTTTTATTATAAATAATATTACACCAATTATAATATTTACAAGTAATACAATAAATAAATCTTTTATAGCTTTTCTTAAATCAAGATAATTATATTTAATAATATAAATAATTAAAATAACAGCACTAATAAATTCAGATAAAGCAAGTCCAAGTGCAATCCCATATACACCAAACCATATCTTTAAAACTAAACTAAAACAAACACTTAATACTGCAGAAATAATTGTGATAAATAAAGGAAGTTTTGTATTCTTATATGAATATGATACTAAAACTAAAAACTCCTTTATCGCATAGAAAGTAATCCCAATTGCATAAAAGAATAAAACTTTACTAGTAACAAGAGTAGCACTACTTGTAAACTCTCCTCTTTCAAATATTACTCTAACAATTGATTTATTAAACCCCATTAAAATTAAAGTAAATGGAAGAGTAAGCAGTATTAACATTTTAAATGTAGTTGTACCTACTTTATTAAAATTATCCATATCATTATTATTTTTATGTCTTAATAATACAGGATAAACAATCAACAAAATAACAGATATAGATACTGAATAAATAACAGTTCTAATCATAAATCCATAATTAAGTGCGGATATAGCTCCATCACCAAGTGATGATGCAATCACTTTATCAATTGATGTATTAAGTTGAATTACTAAAAAACTTATTAATGTAGGAACAAACAATCTAAATATTATTTTAATATGTTTATCATTAAAATTAAGTATAGCTTTTATTCTAAATCCCATTCTAAATGATATAAACTCAATTAATAACAACTGAAATACATATGCAAACAATATAGAATATGTAAGTCCAACAATTCCAAACCTATCTGCAAATAAGAATAAATAAACTATTTGAAAAATATTAAATCCTAAATCTATAAATGCAACAGTTACAAATCTATTATAGACTCTTAACATAGATGATCTTATTTGGTAAAGAGGTAGAATAACAATAGTTGGTAGTAATATTCTAGTTAATTTTACTGTTAAATCAAATTTCTCTTTATTTACAAAACCAGGTGCTATTAATTTAATAATAACAGGTGTAAATATAAAAGATATTATAAATATAATAACAGCAAATACGAGTAAAATATTTGCAAGATTACTAGACAACCTATTTTCATTTTCTTTATCAATTGATTCATTTTTTACAGCAGTAAACTCTATCATAAATAGATTCTGCAGTGCTACACCAATAGAAGTAAAAAGTAACGCAGGTATAATTAGCGCCACATAAAGTGCATCTGTAGTTATATTGTCAAATGATGATGCTATTCCAACCTCTCTTAACAATCCTAGTAACTTAGATATTACTGTGATGATTGTTAAAAAGCTAACAGTTGTTAATAACCCAGATATAATTCCTTTTCTATGACGGCTCATAAAATACCTCTAGCGAATTAAATATTTAAATATACGATATTTCGTATAGTAATAATCATAACATAAAATGATAGTATTTCCCCCAAATCCCTTTTTAAACTTATAAACAGAATATGCACTATCATTTTCATCAACTGGCGGATTAGGAATACCTCCTAAATCATAAGTAGAAAAATCATTTTCTTTCAAATATCTTATGATTTCATAATGTAAAAACTGACCCACAGGAGGAATCTTATCCTCAGCTCTTCTACTAGCTCCATATAAATATCTAGCTTTTTTACCCACAGTAGTAATAAATGCGATATTATAAATAACATCATTATAAGAAGCTACTGCAAAAAATCCTAATTTATTTTCAACAAGATTCTTAAGACAATTTCTTAAAAAATCCAAATCAATCATTTCAATAGCTTTCTTATTCATTAACTCTCTATATAGATCTATAAATATATCAATAGTTTTTAAATCACTTCTTATATCAACCTTAACCCCATCTTTTAAAGCCCTTCTAGAACAATTTCTATGTGTTTTAGAAAAGTTTTCAAAGATATAATCAAATGATTCATTTAAATCAATCATTATAGTAGTTTGATAACCTGAATTTTTAAATTCAGGTTTTTCTAATTTTTCATTCATAGATAGTTTTATTATATAAGCTTTCTTCTTTAAATAAGAAATAAAACCAGCAATTATATTCTCATCTAAAACATCAACCCTACTTACAATCCCATAAGGAATAGCATAGAAATATTTTTTAAATAACGGAAACTTCTTTTTTTGCACAGCTATTGCAGATTCTAAAACATCTCCATTAAAATACCCTAATATTTCATATTCATATCCTAATTTTTTTAATGATTCTAAATAAGGTCTAGTTTGAAATATAAATGCGCTTTTGCTTATATTAACTAACTCATCATATTTTAATAAATCTTCATTACTAACTAATGTTTTAATATCCATCTTAGCACCTTCTTTAGTAAATTAACCCAGGGAAGTTTTCTTAAAAATCTATGGATACCATATAGTTTAAGTTTAAACATAAACATCGAATCAGTACTACTAATGGTTTCTCTTTCAATTAAATAAACATCTTTTGATTTAGAAGAAAAATCAGCTCCACGTGAAGTGATAACTGCACATGAATAATTCTCCTTAACTAATTCTAATACTTTATCATTATACATTCCTGCAGGATATGCAAATACATCAATTTGACTACCAATTCTATTTTCTAAAAATATTTTAGAATTTACTATTTCTTCTTCTAAATTTACACCAGAATTTGTTAGAAAATTATGATATAAAGTATGGGAACCCATTTGCATACCATTATCTACCATCGTTTTAATTTCATTCCAGTTCATTAATTTATTTATATCTCTATCATCATTTTTATCAATAGGCATATAATCTCTATTTTCAATTAAACCAGCTGTTAAAAAGAAAGTAGCACATAAATCATATTTTTTTAAGATTCGATATGCATTTTCATAATTATCATAATATCCATCATCAAATGTAATATATACATTTTTATTACAATTAGAAAAGATTAAATCATCAAGATGTTTTGTAATAAACTTCTTCTTTTTTAAATAAGCCATTTGTTTTTCAAAAACATCAGGTTTTACCTTCATAGTATCTAAATCCAACATAGAACCCTTATGCATTTGGTATCTTAAATCATTAGGTTTTTCATCATCAGTTACTCTATGGTACATTAATACAGCAACAAAATTTCTTTTATAGATTAAATACCACACTAGGTGGTATAGTAAAAAAAGACTAGCTAAAATTATAATTATGTATAAAAAAATCATAATTTCTACCTACTTTCAAGTAAATCGATGTAAACATCCTCATGTTCTTTAATCATTCGAGTTTTAGAAAAATACATAATGGTTTTAAAAGCATTATTAGCTAATTTTGCTCTTAATTTATCATCATTAAGCAATAATAGCATTACTCTTATTAAATCCATAGGTTCTTTCGGATCAAAGATAAACCCACTATCTTCATTTGTAATAATTTCAGGAATACCACCTACATTAGATGCAGCAACACATACTCCAGATGCTATCGCTTCAATTATAACATTTCCAAAACCTTCTTCAGTTGAAGATAAAACAAATAAATCTGCTTCTTTTAGTAATGATGGTACATCATTTCTACTTCCTAAGAATATAACTTTTTCATCTAAATTATAATCAGTTACTTGTTTTTTTAGTTTTTGTTCTTCACTACCCGATCCAATTATTACTAATTTTGATTTAACATCTTGAGATACAGAATAAAATGCAGTAATAAGCATATCAATATTTTTACGTGGATCAAGTCTAGCTACACACATAATTATTTTTTCATCTTTATCTTTAGAAATTATATTTTTTCTTTCTGCTTTTAAAAACGGTTCTAAATCAATCCCATTATAGATTTTTTTATACATTGTATAATCAATTCCAGTAGTATTACATGCACTGTTTAACGTAGCTTCAGAATTAGTAATTATTAAATCAGTGTTTTTAACTAATTTTCTTTCAAAATATCTATCTATAAATTTATTTCTAAATAAAGACTCTTCAGTAGAAATAACAACTTTTACATTAGCTTTCTTAGCAGCAAGTCGTCCCCATAACTTACCTGTACTTGTATAAACTTGAACTATATCAATATTATTTTCTACTAAAATCTTTGCAATTCTATCAATTACTTTAAAATCAAATTTACCTTTTTTATTTGCACAAAATACTTCTATTCCAGCATCTATAGCATTACTAGCAAGGCTACCATTTTTTGTAATTGTTATAATAATCGGCTTAAAATTATCCTTATTTAATCCACTAGCAATATCAATAACTTTTCTTTCAGATCCACCAACATCTAAACTAGGAATTATATATGCAATATTTATTATCATATTAACTTAAAACTTTAATATACCAATCCATAGTTTCTTTTAACCCAGCATCAAAATCATATGCAGGATCATAATTAAACATTTCTCTTGCTTTACTTATATCAGCATTAGAATGTTTAACATCACCAGGTCTATCAACTCCATAAATTGGTAAAATATTCTTTCCTAATAATTTTGTCATCGTATTATATAAATCATTAACTGTAACCCTTCCACCATAAGCAATATTATATGCTTTTCCAAAAGCTTCTTCCTTTGCAAGACATGCTTTTAAATTAGCTTCAATTACATTATCGATGTAAGTAAAATCACGACTTTGTAATCCATCACCATTAATTACAGGGGATTCATTATTTAATAACTTCTTTACAAACTGTGGAATAACAGCAGCATATACACTATCTGGATCTTGACGTCTACCAAAAACATTAAAATATCTAAGACCAATTGTTTTTAGTCCGTATAATTTATGGAAGACATGTCCATATAACTCATCAGCATATTTTGATACTGCATAAGGGGATAAAACTTTACCAATTCTTTCTTCAACTTTAGGTAAATTAGGTTCATCACCATATACAGAACTACTAGATGCATAAACAAATGCTTTCACATCTTCTTCTTTTGCAGCTATTAACATATTAAGAGTTCCGCTAACATTTACATCATTAGTAGTTTTTGGATCTTTAATTGATCTAGGAACAGAACCAAGTGCAGCAAGATGAATAACATAATCAACACCTTTTACTGCCTTAATACAAGTATCTAAATCTCTAATATCTCCTTCAATAAAATGATAATTCTCACACTTTAATTCTTCTACATTACTCTTCTTACCTGTTGCATAATTATCAAGACCAACTACAGTATAACCGTCTTTTAATAAATACTCTACTGTATTAGTTCCTATAAATCCAGCACAACCAGTAACCAAAAACTTCGTATCTTTTGGAAACTTTACATCTATCATCTTACATCCTCCAAATATCAAACTTATCACTATTAAAATCAGTTATAGATTTCACATCAATAAGTACAGCTTTTTCTAATTTCTTATTATATAAATTTAAGAAATCATCACTTGTCATATTTTTATATTCCCTATGAGCTACAGCTAAAACAATAACATCAACTTCACTTATATTATTTAAATCAACTAAATCAATTCCATATTCTCTTCTAGCTTCTTCTTTGTCAGCTAATGCATCTGTTACAATTGCTTCTATTCCATAAGCTTTTAATTCCTTAATGATATCAACAACTTTAGAATTTCTTAAATCAGGGCAATCTTCTTTAAAAGTCAATCCCATAACAAGAACTTTTGCTTTCTTAATATGGATATCATTCTTATTCATTTGTTTTACAACATTTTCAGCTATCCATTTACCCATTCCATCATTAATTCTTCTTCCACTTAAGATTACTTGTGGATGATAACCTAATGACTGTGCTTTATAAGTTAAATAATATGGGTCAACTCCTATACAATGTCCACCAACAAGACCAGGTGTAAATTTTAAGAAATTCCATTTTGTAGAAGCAGCATCAAGAACATCTTTAGTATCAATACCAAGTAAATCAAAGATAATAGCAAGTTCATTCATAAATGCTATATTAATATCTCTTTGTGAATTTTCAATTACCTTTGCAGCTTCAGCTACTTTGATTGATTTAGCTTTATAAACGCCAGCATCAACTACTATAGAATAAACTTCAGCTATTTTTTCTAAAGCTTCCTTATCACAACCTGATACAACTTTCACAATCGTCTCAAGTCTATGAACTTTATCTCCAGGATTAATTCTCTCAGGAGAAAAACCATATTTAAAATCAACACCACCAACTAATCCACTTTCTTCTAAAATAGGTAAACATATATCTTCTGTAACCCCAGGATATACTGTTGATTCAAAAACAACATAATCACCCTTTTTTAAATGTCTAGATACAGTCTTACATGCTTTTACTACAGGAGTAAGATCAGGAGTTTTATCATCATTAACAGGAGTAGGTACAGCTACTATAAAAAAGTTAGCTTTATCTAAATCAGCTTCATTATAAGTATAATAAAGTGTGTTAACTAACTTTAAATTTTCACTTCCGACTTCTTTAGTAGCATCAATATTATTTCTATACTCTTCAATCTTTTCTTTGTTTATATCAAAACCAATAACATCAAGTTTTTTCATTGCATAAGCATATGCAATAGGTAAACCAACATAACCTAGTCCGATAACCGCTATTTTTAAATCACTATTCATTTTTAACCCCGTCTTTTAAAAAATTAACATATTCTTTACTAACTTGATCTAAAACTACATTTAGATCAAATTTTTTTGATAGTTCACTACTTGCTTCTATAAATCTATCTCTTAAATCTTTATCAAAATAGAGTTTTTCAAATAATTCTTCAAACTTAGAAAAATCATTTTTAGGATATAAATAACCATTTTCACCATTATTTACAACATCTCTATTTCCTCTAACATCACTTACTAATAGAGGTTTTCCAATAGATAAAGCCTCAAGTAAAGCTCTAGGTAAGCCTTCTCTTAAAGATGATGAAACTACCAAATCAGCAATATTTGTTAATTCTATTATATCTCTTCTATACCCTAATTGCAAAATGAAACCGTTAAGCAATAAGTCATTTATCATTTTTTTATAAGTTTCTTCTTCCTTACCATATCCAATTAATAGTAATTTTAGATTAGGATATTTATCTTTCAATTTATTAACTGCATTAATTAAAAATCCTTGATTTTTTCCGGTTGTGGGTTCTGCAACATAAACTAAAACAAAATCACTTTCCTTTAAACCTAAACTATTTCTTACACTTACTAATTTATCATTACTTAATTTTTTATATTCAGTTAAATCAACACCAACACCATTTACTAAGATTATCTTACATTTTTTAGAAAATTTAGATTTTGCTAACCTATAATCTTCCTCGTTAATAGTAATTAGTAAATCAGTATATCTAGACAAAAACTTCTCAACAGGATAAAAAAGTAACCAACTAAGTTTCGATCCACCTTTTAGAAAATGAAATCCATGTGCTGTATAAATAATAGGAGTTTTTGATTTTCTAAAAGCAAGTCTACTTATAATACCACCCATAGGGGTATGAGCATGTACTAAACTAAAATCGTGTTCTTTGATTAATTTTTTAAATTCTTTATAAACTTTTATATTTGATAATGAAAAAGGAGAACGATTAAAATTAATTTGATGCTTATAATCGCAATATAAAATATCTTTAGTTTTCTCTAAATTATTAGATGCAACATGAGTCTCATACCCGTTTTCTTGAAACCATTTTAAATATGGTAGATGAAAATTAGCTATATGCGAATCCATATGTGCAACAAACAATACTTTCTTTTTCATTTTATTTAACTTCTCTCTTTTTAAATTCTAATCCAAGAATCATAGGTTCTGTTACTAATTTCTTATCTTCTATAATTTCTTCAAACTTAGGAATACCTAAAGTAGCTGAAGAATCTTTACTTAAAACAGCTTTGATTGTTAAAAGGAGGATCTTAATGTCTAATAATAAACTATAATTTCTAATATAGATTAAATCAAATCTAAGTTTATCAATAGGTTCAGAATTATATTTTCCTAAAACTTGTGCTAAACCAGTAATACCAGGTTTTACATTTACTCTGTATTTGAAATCAGGAATTGATTGAATAAACTGTTGAATAAATATTTCTCTTTCTGGTCTTGGACCAATTAGAGTCATTTCACCTTTTAAAACATTATATAATTGTGGTAATTCATCAATTCTAGTAGCACGTAAAAACTTCCCAATCTTAGTTATTCTAGGATCATTTTCCATTTGCCATACAGCACCAGTTTCCTTTTCAGCATCAACAATCATGGTTCTAAACTTAATTAACATAAAAGGTTTATTACCACGAGTAATTCTTTCTTGTTTATAAAATGCTGGTCCCTTATCATTTAACTTAATTAATAATGAAACAACTAATAATAATGGAAAAAGTAATACAAGCCCAATTATAGATAATGATATGTCTAATGTTCTCTTTAAGAATCTTTGGGTTATTGTTAAATGAAGAGATTGTGATACAAATACAGGAGTATCACGTATTTGTTCCATTTTAGAATTTACAATACTAATCTCATAAAGTTTTGGAACTAAATATACATCCTTATACATTTTAGATAAACAATAAGTCATGATATTATTCTTAATATTTTCACTTAAACCTTGTCCAATAATAACATCATCAACTTTATCAAGGAAACAAATAAGTTTATCAATTTCTCCATTTCCCATTTTTTCTTCAAATAAAATATATTTTATATATCTTCTACTATCTCTATCCATTAAAAACTTAGTCGCAATTAACTTTGCTTCTTCTTCTTTAGCAACAATCATTACTTTTCGTTTATCAATCTTAGATACAATCTTATGTAATACAAATTTATAAACACCAAATAACAATACTTGTAGTAAGAAAGTATAAATAATTAACTCAGGTCTAGCAAATGACTTACTTAATAGAATAGAAATAACAATAACAATCATATTGCTCAATCCAAGAGCAATAATTGCATCTGCCATTGTTTGAGTATAACTTTTTCTTATTGCCGAAACTTGATAAACAATAAAGAAAAATAATATAGTAAAAATATAGAGTAACTGTGTTCTAAATACATTATAATAAGTACTTAAAAAATTACTAAATAATTCTTTTACTGTCTTTATAAAATCACCAGAATGAACATAGCCATCAAGCTGAATAATCAACAGGAATGATAAAATTATAAAAAATAAGTCTAATGCAACTTCTATAATTCTTACTAGTGTATAATGTTTTTTAAAAAATCTCTTAGACATTTACTCCTCCAAATATCATGTGTCCTCAAATAAAATCTATTTTTATTTTATACAAAATCTTATTACATATTAATCATTAAATAAGTTTATCATAATTGCTTACACCTTGCAACATATTACAACATTTAATGACATTATACGCATATACTAAAACAATTAAAATACATTTTTTTTTAATTTTCAATATAAAAAGGTATTAATTTTTTATAATTTATTAATACCCTTTAATTTAAAAATTATTTATTAAATTTACCAATATGTTTTTCTTTAAGTAAATCATTCACATTTTTCACAGGATTAAAAGTAGTTATATCTACTTCCACAAAAACACTGTTCCAATAATGCATAGACCCATTCCATAAACCAGGTCTTTCTAAATATCTTACCATCTTTCCTTCATATGATTTTTCTACTACCATGTACCTATCATGATTTACAAAATCAAATAAATTATACTTTTCCCCGTTATATCTTCTAACCATACAGACTAAATCAACAGGATTAAAATACTCAGATTTACTAACTATATCTTTATATTTATCTAAATCAATCTCTACCCCTTCAACAATCTGAGGACTAATAAACTCCCCATCATCTACCAAATATGGTCCACCACCAACATCTCCTTGATTTCTTACAACACCACATACTCTAAGTGGTCTATCAAGAATAGCTAACGCCTTATTTTTATCAAGTATACCTTTATATTCTATCTTTAATACATCATTAATAAAATAACTAATTTCTTCCAAATTATAACAATCATTTAATAAATCTTTAATATAATTATCAATCTTTGCTTTAAGAAAAATTCCTACTGAAGCTAGCCTTTTCTTAGAATTAACAGTATCATCTATATAATCTCTATGGCAAACATTATCAATATTCTTAATAAAAATCATATCAGCATCAATACTATTTAAGTTAGAAAGCAGTGCACCATGTCCAGATGGACGATGTAAAAATTCACCATTTTCTAAAAAAACAGGATTATTATTACAATCAATTGCAATACTATCCGTTGACTTATCTTGAAATGAAAATTCTATTTTGATATTATCTAAATCATCTTTAATACTATTAATATAATCTACAAATAACCTCTCATGATCTTCTGAAATAGTAAAATGAATAACTGCATTATCCTTATTTAAATACTTCTTTGCTTCATAAATGTGCTCATCAATAGGATTAGCACTAAAACAATAATATCTATGCATCTTAATTAAAGCTTTAGGTAAATCACCATAACCTAACCCAGATTTAAGAATATATTCAATAACTTCTTTATCATTTAAATGTTTTATCTTATCCTTTATATCTTCATAAAAAGCAAAACTACTTAAGTTACTTAAGAACCACTCAACTTCTTTTGTCATAACATTTGAACTTGAAAATTCATACAAATGACTAAACATCCTAGTAGCAGCTCCACTAGTAGGAACAAACTTCACACATTTAAGTTTTTTATATTCATCACAAATACAACCTACACCAAATAAGTCTTCTTTTGTTATTTTGTCATATATTTTTATGAATGAATCTTTATCTAACTTACTAAAATAATTATTCATATTTTAATCTCCATATTTTGATGTTAAATTTTTATCTAGGAATAAATTGCACATAAACTTTATTAGTTTTTTAAAACTATATGTAATTACTTTCTAAAGAAAAAATAAATGAAAAATCTCAGCACATATTATAAGATTAAGTAAGAATATTTATATTCTGATTAATTATAAATTACATATAAATGATTAATTATATTCAATCGTTCTTAAAAATAATTTTTATATGTAACAATTTAATTATATAAATAATTCATTTAACTATTTATTGTGATAAATATATATTAGCCAAAAAGAATTCTCAGTTTTGTTTGCTCATTTTCAGTTAAATGACAAGCTTTATTTGAAATTATTAATAGATTATTAGTAAAGTCTGAATCATCTTTATAATAATATTTTAAAATAATATATAAAAATTCATTTGGGTAAAGTATACATTGACTTGTTATTCTTAAATCATTATTGAAGATCCCTAAATGAAAATGCACCTTCGAATGATGATATTCACTAAAACCTTCTTCAGTAAAATCTACACGTAAATATTTACTTAGCATGTTTACTTTTTCTTTTTCTATTTCATTTTCTTCTATCAAATCATTCTCTTTAATTATGTTAGGTATAAACGATAAGGAGTGTGAAATAATATAGTCATTTTCATCGAATCTATAATCAAAAACGATCATAGAATAATCATATAAAACTATACTATAGTGACCTTTATCATACATTTCATAAAACTTTTCTTCATAGTTGTATATATTAAATCTATATTTGGGTATTGGTTTAAAGGAAGGATAATTAACACTCATTAAGATATCATATTTTTTATAATTAATATATATATTAGACAACTGATTAAAAATAATTTTCCTATCATTCTTCATCATTATTACCCTTTTTTAATTCCTTTATATAATCTAATAAATCATCTATATTGTTACTTCCTGTTTGTTCTAATAACAAATCAAGCATTACTGATGAATTAGTCTCGCGTAATGTTTTACCTAGTTCTATTGCTTTTAGTAAATCATTAATGTTCTGAGCTTCTTTTGATGCTGTAGTATGAATTTTTTCAAGCTCTTGTAATGTAGGATATACAAAATCTAAGCTATATTGTTTGTTTTTTACAGTTTCTACTTCTTCTATAAATTTTTCAATACCTCTTGATCCTAATATATATGATTTTATTTTACTTCTAGTTATTGCCGTAAAAAGTCTATTCCTTGAATAAAAACCCAATGATGACAAAATATTAGAATTTAAAATTATTACTATATTTGCTTCATTACCTTTTGCCCTAAATATTGTTGTGTATGGGATACTGTCATTAATCTTGAAATTAAATGCATTATCCTTATTAACCAAATGTATATCAAACGGTCTTTTCCCTTTTATTTCTTTTGATTCTATATATTGATTATAATGCTTTTTAAATACATTAAAATTATTATTAAATGATATTGTATCCAAATCAATTATAAGAAAATCATCTGGAACAATATCTTGTTCTTCTATTAATTTACTTATAGTAGATATGGCATAATCCATTTGATCATCCAACTTATCAAAAGAATAAATTTCTATTGGATCATCTAATTTATATTTTACTATATCATCTCTTGTAAGCTTAACTTGAGAACCATAATCTAACTTTCCTTCAATTTCATAATAACCTATATCTTTCCATAGGTTAATATCTTCTATCATACTAACTATACCATATGATCCATCATCTTTTTTACTGTATATCCCTAGTCCTAGTGCATGTGCAGTAACAAGAATTTCCTTCGAATTTCTATAACAATACTTTAAGTTTATATCATTACATTGTTCATTTCCAAAAATATCTTTCTTTGAAGGAACTTTTTTTCTATCTTTACTTAGTGATTGTAATTCATCATAAGCATATATTATCTTACCCATTGGTTTTAATAATTTTAGTGCTAATTTATAAAAGTACAATGGAAAATCCTGAGCCTCATCAATAAAAATGTAATCAAAATGATTTAATTTGTGCTCCTTAATTGTGTCTACTAACTCTTTACAAACATAATCAAATGGATCGGTTTCGTTTCTGACTTCTCCATAAGTTTTTCTAGGAACACCATATGACATGCAAATTCTAGAATAAAAACCTTCAACTGAGGAAGAACCCCAACTATGTAAAAATTTTATTTTACTGAAATCCGGTTGAATGTTTGGTTCAAAATCCTTATAAAATTTGATGAAAAGGTCTCTAATATATTGTTTAAGTGACTGTGTATAAAATACATATACTAAATCATAACTAGGATCTTTAAAATGCAAATATGCCATTTTCTTTACTAGTAATATAGTCTTACCACTTCCAGCAAGCCCCCTTATTCTAATATGAGATGTAATATCATTATAAATCATTTCAAATTGGGTTTTATCATACTTTGAAATTTCTTCGCTTCTTAATTTGATAATATTTCCTAATGAATTATTATTTTTTATTTCTCTATCGTCTTTTTTTATTAATCCTAAAGCGTTTTGCACAATCGAATTAAATAATTCAACTATCCTATCTTCTATAATATCATCTAGGTTTTCGATTTCTTTTATTACATTATTAATATCATTAATTTCACAGGACGTGATCAATTTTCTATGATTATGTAAAAAACACTTAGAAACTTCCACATTCTTAAATGCTAATGTTAAAAGATATCTTTCATAATTAAATCCTTCATCCACATTTTCATAGAATATCATTATTCCTTTTTTACATATTAATAAGCATTTAATTACTTCTTTAGAATCATCTAAGTAATATATTGGGTATCCATAATAAACATATATATTAAAATCATAGATTTTCTTATTAATCTTTTTTAAAAATTCCTTAATAATTAATTGATTTTTTTCACTTATTAAATTAAAATTACCAAAATCATATATCATTTTATTCCCTCCTCTTAAAATTTTTATTTGTAAAATAAATTATAAAATATTCTGTTTCATTCTATAAGTCTTAATATAAAATGCGACTTTGTGATAATCTCTATTTTACTTACCAAGTATTGCTCAATTTCATTTATTCTCTATTTACATTTGATTTTATATTATAGATAAATTTTCTAATCTATCCCGTAAATTAGACTGTAAGGTGTTACTTTGTTTATATTCAGCAACTATTAAAATGGGTTTTAATCTTATTTCATTTATTACTTGAAACCAATTAATAAAAGTTAGTTTACATCTTAAAGACTTTATATTTGAGAAGCTAAAATTGTCAAGTGACTTTTCTGTCAAGAATAGTACAACTGCATAATTAGCTTGAGTTAGTTTTTCGTTAGAATTATTTTTGAAATCATTCATATGTATTTTTGTACTATGAATATATCTTGTACCATTAATTGATTGTCTCAATACAAATTCTAAATCTTTTGTATCACCAATTTTTACATGTACATAAGCTATTCCTTTTATATTTATGTCACATAACTCTATTGTATCTACTATAATTCTATCAAATAAATACCAATCATCCTTTTGAGTTAATATGTAATTATATAAATATTCTCTATACGGGGGGGTATTATTTTTCGAAAATGAATTGGAAATCAATTCAAAATTATCATTCAAAAAAATATCAAGTTCTTCTTTAGACACTGAAAAAACAGGATTCTTATTCAATATTTTATTTTCAATCTCTATAACTTTTTGGTTAACTCTATTTTTATAGCTTTCATTATATGTATACCATATACCATTTACAAGAGAATAATCAATTCCATTTTTATTTATATCAACTTCAATCCAGTTTTTTAAATCTTCTATGTAATGTCCACTATCATTTAAAATTGTAAGTTTGACTTTATTAATATTATCTATCTGATACATTTTAATAAAGTCTTTTATGTCTATTATATCTAAATAATCATAAACCTCACTAATATTTCTATTATATTTAAACCTAAATCCAGTTATATTTTCTATAAAAGTATATATATCAGACCCATCCTTTAGATATAATGGTATGCTCATTCTTTTTTCAAAAGAAATATCATTTGCAGTAGACCTATCCAGTAAATAATTAATAAACTCCTTATCAAGATAATCGGATTTTTCTTTATCGACCATAACCATTCTTGGAAAAGAAAACACTTCATCAAATAATCCTATTTTTATTATTAATTCAACAATAGAAATTAGATCAGTAAGATCTATTTTATCTTTTCGTACAGTTAATTTCAAATTTGAAAATCCAATAGATGCTTTTTTATCAATAATATTTAATAATTCTAAGATACAATTATCAATTTCTGTACCATGAGTTGTAATATTACTAACTAATAAATCTATTGCTTGTCCTTCTTCAATATTTAACATTGAATTTTCATTATATTCTACTATAGATTTACTTTTTTCTAAAGAAAAGTATTTAGAAGAAATGCTAGTTACTGACTCACCATTAAATAATCTACTTGCTATATCAGCTCCAAAATCAAAAATAATATATGATTTAATTAAGTGAAAAGATCTTCCAAATAAAAAAGCGTAATATTCGTTGCAATTATTTATATGTATAACAATTAAACCATGTCCAGTTATGCTTTCTGGGCGAAGTGTAGATCTTAAATTAAATATATCTTTCAATTTTGAAAACCATGGTAAATCAATTGAATTCGAGTTAATATTTTTATAAATAAAATATAGTATATTTACATGAGAACTAACCTCTATAATACTTGAATCGACCAACTCTCTATCACCATTAATTTTATCCATAAACTTTGAATTAAGGTCATTTAGATCATTAAATTTTGATTTATCCAATTTATAAATTTTTAAACAAAGAGATTCTTTTTTTATATTATTATTTTTTTTCATATACCTTCCTCCATATACAGCGAAACCCTTTTTATACATTATATTTTAAAATTTATATAAAAACAAGAAATTAAGTCAATTTTTTATAAAAATAAAAATAATATTATTAATAAATAATATTATCAGGTTGTTGACAAAGTCAGCAGCCTTTTTTGTTTCTATCATGGAATTATATTAACTATTGACTTTTTATAACATTTATAGTATAATTTAACTATATAATATTGTTTTGTGAGGTTTCTTATGTAT
>Ga0265293_10005877_pt1 | contig 20141 bp, 16 predicted proteins | sample Munlanlewell138R_FD_192505 | JGI IMG/M metagenome (GOLD analysis project Ga0265293, IMG submission 192505) | Leachate microbial communities from a municipal landfill in Southern Ontario, Canada - Leachate well 138R | ecosystem: Engineered > Solid waste > Landfill > Unclassified | place: Canada... | reverse complement strand
GACTGTATAATCCCGGCGTTTGTAGAAGGTCCCAAGGGGGATGCCCAGGACAGAGGCATAGTACATGGCCCGGTAGATGGCTCCTTCGTCGGGGCTGATCATCATCATTTCGTCATGAAGGAAGTGAATATCAGGGTAGGCGCGGATAATGGTCTCCAATACCTGATAGGTTGTGGGCACATTCTCAAAGCCGGATGTGGGTGTCGCGTTGGCGACACGGTCATCGTGAGCGTCGAATGTGATGAAGTTGTCGACGCCCAGCTGATCCAGCTCGACCAGCATGTGGGCGCAGTCCAGGGATTCGCGCGCATTGCGCCGGTGCTGACGGCCTTCATAGAGATAGGGCATGATGACATTGATCCGCCGGGCCTTGCCGGAAGCCGCCAGAATGACACGTTTCAGATCCTGGTAATGGTCGTCGGGGCTCATACGGTTAGGCTCGCCGCGCATCTTGTAGGTGACGGAATAGTTGGTTACGTCGCAGAGGATGTAGAGGTCATGGCCCGGATTGTGCTCTCGATGACGGCCTTGCCCTCTCCGGAAGAAAACCTGAAGTTGTTGACCGGGACATGGAAATCGTCGCGCAGGAAGCCGGCGGGGATTTTCTCAGGCATGGCGCCCGACAGGTAATCCTTCCGTCTTGCGACCAGGGCGGTGTTGACTTCCTGGGAGAGGTCACGCGCGCCTTTGAGGGCGACCAGGGCAACCGGGGCGATGGGGGTCATGGGGTTGTTGCCGTATTGGTCGTAGGCGTAGTAATTGGTATCTGATCGATTGTAGATTTTTTTCAGGTCGTCAGGTGTCATCATTTTCTCCTCTTTCAGGACCGGCCGGTGAAATCGGAAAAGGAGAGCTGCCGGTCGTCGATTTCCGTCTTATTCATCAAAAAGCCCTGTTGATGGAGCAGGGCATCAATTCGTGCCGCCGGAGCCATCAGCCGTGACAGGGAGGCATCGTGGTTGAGCGCAGAGATCAGGAGGGCCAGGTCATCGGCCATGGGAATATCCGTATACCAGGGTGAAGAGAGGACTTCGGGGGACCGATAGGCCATATCCGTCGAAAAGACGCGTTCAATGAGACCGCTTTCCCAAGCCTGGCGGATATTGGCAATGCCCTCGGTGAACTGGGCGAAAGAGACGGAACAGATGATCCGTTTGGCGCCGCGGGATTTCAATTCGCTGGCGCTGGCAATCAGGTCGCGTCCGCTGTCCAGCATGTCGGCCACAATGATGATGTCCTTATCCTTGACGGAGTCGCCCAGGTAAGTCCGGGTGCTGGTCTGTTGGAGCTGATCATTTGAGTAGTGGAAGTCACGGCGTTCATAGAAAATGCCCAGGGGGACCTTGAGGGCTGACGCGAAAAAGATGCAGCGGTTGATGCTGACTTCGTTGGGACTGACGACCATGAGCGAGTCACCGTCGATGGTCAGGTCGGGGATAGTCTCCAAAATGGTCCGGATGCTCTGGTATGAGGTGGGAAAAGATTCGAAGCTGTGGTTGGGAACCGCATTGGCAACCCGTGAATCGTGGGCGTCGAAGGTGATGAAGTTGTCGATGCCCAGCTCAAAAAGATAGCGGAGCATGGCACCGCAATCCAATGATTCCCTGGCCGTTCTCCGGAAGCGGCGCCCTTCATAAAGGAAGGGCATGAGGACATGGATACGGGCGGCCGAATCACGGGAACAAAGGATCAGCCGGACCAGGTCCAGGAAGTGTTCATCCGGTGTCATCGACACGTCAAGGCCGTATCGACTATAATGAACGCCGTAGTTGAGGACATCTGTCAGGATAAAAAGGTCGTGGCCTCGAACCGAATCGATGATTTGCGCCTTGCCTTCACCGGAGGAAAAGCGGGACAGATCCACCCGGATACGGTAATCCTGACGGACATAGCCCGGAATATCCAGCAATTGACTGTCGCCTTCGGCGGCAGCCTGTCTCCTGAGACTGAGCTGGTGGTTGATGCGCTCAGCGAGCGCAGGGTCAAGTTGCTCGGTTATCAGTCCGATCGGCCCGTATGACTCCATTACGGGTTCATCACCAAAGAGGTTTTTGACAGACTGATCGGCCGGGAAAGCAAGATTTTGCATACATGGTCCTCCGGTGCATCAAGTATAGCAGATGAAAGGCGGGCAGGCGGATGGCCAAAGTCAAAAAACGTAAGCAGGAGACGGCAGGAATTCCCTATATTGCGGCAGCCTCTGCCAGGCAATTCCCCAAGCCTTCCCGCCAGGAAATTGTTTTTGTCGGACGGTCCAATGTCGGTAAATCGACGCTGGTCAACGCTCTGAGCAAGCGTAAAAACCTGGCCAGAACCAGCAAGACCCCGGGCAAAACCAGACTGGTATTTTTCTACGATGTCTCTCCCGGCCTTTATTTCGTTGACGTGCCGGGCTATGGTTACGCAAAAACCTCGGGTGCCCAACAGGAAGCCTTCTCCAAAGTAACCAATGAATATTTCGATTCAAAACGGCCCATCGCCCTTGTCCTGCTCCTTTTGGATATCCGGCGCGGGTTGGGTCCGATCGATCTGCAGATGCTGGACTATCTTTGCCACCATGACATGGACTGGCAGGTGGTCCTGACCAAGGCGGACAAACTTTCCCGCCAGGCTGCCCTCCAGGCCGAGCGGCAGGTCATGGAAGCCATGGAGGAACTGCTGACGGATCAGGGGATCCAGCCTCACCCCCCTTTATCTGTATCGGCGGGTCTGTCCCCCCTGGATGAACGGATGCAGAAGCTGGAGAAGCGAATCCGGGAACGGACGGCCGGAGCCTGACGGCCAAAAAGACCCGGGAAGGCCGAAGAAGCTGGTAAGGGAGGCGGGAAAGACCCTTTGCCCCAGTTCATGCTCTAGCCATGAGACTCAGCCTGGGGCCGGCCCCTTTTTCTTTTCCCCTCTCCATAAGACCGGGTGTCCTGGTCTTCGCGCTTGCGGTGCTTGTCTCCTTTGGCCTGACGGTTGTTAAACTGAACCGCTGGGAGAAGAGGCTCCCGGCAGGAGAGATTGACTTTCAGGGTGTCATTGCCGATTCAGAAGGTCTGCCGCCTCTCTCTTCCCAGACCAGTCATCTGCGCAAGGCCATAAGCTGCCAGGGGATCCCGGTTCTTGTCCGGGTCAGCCATGAGGCCCGGCTGGGGGATCTGGTTGAGGGGCGGCTTGTATTCCGTCTGGGCCAGGGTTCCCGAAACCCGGGCGCTTTCTCTGAACGGGGCTGGCTCTGGGCCAGGGGAGCCGCCTGGATAAGCACGGCCGGCACTGTCCGTGTCATCAGCCGGTCGGATCCTGCCCTGTGGATACGCCGCCTGCCGGAGAAGATCAGGGATTATGTCCGGCGCCATCTCCAGATTTTTTGGCAGGGCCGGTCGGGCCCCTTGGTCCTGTCCCTGGCTCTGGGGGATACCCGTCTGCTGGATGACCGGCAGACTTATCTGCTTCGGACTGCGGGCCTCTCCCATCTGACCAGCGTTTCAGGAACTCACCTGCTCTTCTTGCTGGGGCCTTTCCGCCGCCTGACCCGCCGCAGCCCGCTGAGCAGCCGATCGAAATTCTTCCTGTCCCTGCCCCTGACTCTTCTGCCTGGCCTGCTGGCAGGCTGGAAGAGCGGGATCAGCCGGGCTTCGCTGATCAGTCTGGCCTCTTCCTTCGATACGCCCCTGAGAGGGCGCCGGGATTTTTACAATCTGCTCTTTTTTACTGCCAGCCTCATGCTGGCTCTCAATTCTTACGCTCTTTATGAAACGTCTTTCTGGATGAGTTTTTCAGCAGCCGCCGCAGTCAACTATACAGCCGGCCGCCTCGGCAGGTCAGGCAAGGCAAAAGATCAAGGGCGGGTCTGGCGCTTTGTCCGCGGTCTTGGTCTCAAGGCCCGGTCTGCATTTTCTTTTTCCCTGTCGGCACAGCTGATCCTCCTGCCTTATCAGATGATGTCTTCGCCCGGCCTTCATCTCCTGTCACCCCTGGTCAATGTGGCGGCCATTCCACTGGCCGCACTGCTGACGGCCGCTGCCTATCCTCTGATTCTTGTCCTCTGTCTTCTTCCCGCGTCATCCAGGGCCATGTGCCTGGTATCAGGCGCGGCAGATCTGATTTTCAGCCCCCTGTCAGATGCCATTCTTGCCCTCTCGGAGGGAGCCGGCCGTCTGCCTGGGGCCTTCCTTCCCCTGGAATGGATGCTTTGCGGTCTTTTGATCCTGGCGGTCATCCGTTGGCCCGGACGTGTCTGGAAGCGGTTCCTTGCGGCACTTTGCCTTATGTTTCTAATGATCTTCTGGATCTTTTCACCCAAAGCTGCCCAGGTCTTCTTCCTGGACGTTGGTCAGGGTGACGCGACCCTGCTTGTTACCCCGGACAGGAAAACCGTCCTGATCGACGGCGGCGACCTGGGCCAGGGTTACCGGACACTTGCCCCGGCCCTGCGCATGCTGGGTCTTTCCCGGATTGACCTTGCAATCATCACCCACAGCCACAGCGATCATGTGCAGGGAATTGCCGAACTCATGAGTCTGGGCATGGTAAGGCAACTGGCCATGTCCGGCAGGCAAGGGGAGAGCAGGGCCGCATCAGGCAAGGAGGAGGATCTGACTGACTGGATCCTGGCCCAGGCCCAGGCCCGGTCCGTAAGGGTCAGTCAACTCAAGCCGGGGGACCTTGTGGAGCAGGGGACCTGCTCCATTGAGATCCTTCACCCGCAAGACAATCAAGGATTGCCCGACCTGAATGACCGCTCCCTGGTCATGCGGATCTATTTGGAAGATTTTTCACTTTTGCTGACAGGCGATTTGACGGAAAAAGGTGAGCGGGTCCTTCTGAATCGAGAAGTCTCCGTGAAGGCAGATCTTCTCCATGTAGGCCACCACGGGTCTGCCAATGCCACATGCGCGGCCTTCCTGGACGCAGCCGGGCCAAGGGTGGCCCTTATCTCCGCCGGCTTGGGCAATCGATACGGCCATCCGCATGAAGAGGTTCTCCAGCGCCTGGCTGAACGACATATTACCATCTGCCGGACCGATGAAAGCGGGGCGGTTTCCTTGAAGATAGGCAAGGGAAAGGTTAGGATAAACAAGTGGCTGTCAGGTCCCTGAGGGCCATGGAAGAGGAGGGCGCGGACCAATGATTCCGCTTCTGGACAAGCTTTTGGACTACAAGGAAACCGTGGGGGATCTGTCCCGGGCCATGGACCGGCCTGCCTATCTCCTGACCGGAGAAGAGCTTTTTCTTGTGCGCCAGGTCCGTGATCGGCTGGTGGCAGCTCTTCTGACCCCTGGTTCTGAATCCATGGACCTGGTCAGGATAGCAGGGGATGGCAAGCCTGCTTCCTTTCCCCTGGACCGTTTGCTGGCGGAAATGGCAACGCCGCCTTTCCTGTCAAGCCGCAAAGTCATCTGCATCCAGCAATCAGGCCTCTTCTCGGCGCCGGCCTCAGCCAAGGACAGTCCAGGCCCTGAAATCCAGGGCGCCCTGACCGCCATTCCGGCCGGCTGCACTTTGATCTTTGTTGAAGAATCGGTGGCTGCGGGCAACCGCCTGCTCAAGGCCATGCGAAAGGCAGGGGCCCTGTCCGCCAAGTTTGACCGCCAGACCGCGGCGGATCTGGAGCTCTGGATTTCCGGTCTTTGCGGACGCGAGAAGCTGAAAATTACCAGGGAGGCGGCGGATTCCCTCATAAGCAGGTGTGACCGCTTCATGTCGGATATCTACAGTGAGCTGACCAATGTTTTGCTTTACTGCCGCTATACCGGAAAGGAAGCGGTCGGTCTGTCAGAGATCGACTTTCTTTGCCGCGAAGATCTGACGGGCAAGATATTTGACCTGACTGACGCCATTGCCGCGGGCAGGACCGATCAGGCCCTGGGTATGCTGGATGTCTTCCTGGCCAGGCGGGAGGCCCCTCTTTATATTCAGACCATGCTGGCCCGTCAGACCAGGGATCTGCTGCTTGCCAGGGAATGTGCATCCGGAGACCGGATACTGGCCAGCGGGCTGACCCAGTCTTCCTTCTATGCAAGGAAGCTGGCCTCCCAGGCCCGTCGCTTTTCGACGGACAAGCTTGAAAAGATGCTGGAAGACTGTTTCCAGCTTGATCTGGCTGTCAAGACCGGACGGCTGGGCGGGGAAGACGCCCTTTCCATCCTGGTTATCCGGGCCTGTCTGGCTGCCTGACAGCCGGAGCACTCCTTACCCTCATTTACACAAACCTTATTTGATCTCTGATGGAAGCCGCCGGACCGGCTGTACGGTTCTGACAGCCTAAGAAAGTGGGGATCAGGATGGAAAAGAAACCAATGGCAGCGCCGGACAGAGAGAACGGGCTTACACCCCTGACCATGAAGGAGCTGCCTGCCACAGAGCAGCCCTATGAGAAAGCTGAAAGAGGCGGACTGCCCTCCCTCAGCCACGCCGAACTGCTGGCAGTTATCCTCAACACCGGCAGGGGCGGGGAGACAGCTCTTCAAACTGCCCAGAAGCTGCTGGTCAGGAGCGAGGGCCTGCGGGGGCTTTTGGATATGAGCATCGAGGAACTAAGACAGGTTCCGGGCGTCGGCCGGGTTAAATCCATCCGGGTCCTGGCGGCGGTTGAACTGGGCCAGCGGGCCGCGGCTGACCGGCAGTCAGAGGTTCGGGTACCGGCCCAGGGCCCCGACGATGTCATCCGCCATGTTGAAGCGACCATGCGCTATCTGCCCCGTGAGGAGTTTCATATTCTGCTCCTGGACACACGCAACCGGATCATCAAGTCGGTTCGCATTTCTCAGGGAGGACTGGCGGCAACAGTCATCCATCCACGCGATATTTTCCGGGAGGCGGTCAAGGCCAACGCCGCTTCCCTGGTCCTGGTCCACAATCATCCAAGCGGTGACTCCTCGCCCTCCCAGGCTGATATTGAGTCGACCCGCAAGTTTTCCGAGCTGGGTAAGATGATGGGGATTCCCGTTCTGGACCACATAATCGTGGGGGCGGAATCCTCTTCCAGTTTGAGCCGCCTGGGCCTTTGCTGAAGGTCCGCCCAATTAAATTATGCTAAACTGATCTGGCAATCCCGCCAGGGACTGAATTGATTTACAAGGGGGGCAAACAAGCGTGAAACGACGAGGCCCGAGAGTCATGCTCATTGTTATCTTGACGGTGGCCCTCTTGGCAGCTTTCATCCTGACAAGCCTCCCGGGCATTACCCGCTCCCGGCTGGGTGATCTTTTCGGCCACGTCTTCGACCCCCTGGTGACCCGTTTCCAGAACAGTTTGACCGTTCTCAAGGGCTATTTTGGCGCTGTCAGCGAGAATGGGCGTCTGCGGGCAGAAATCCTCCGCTTGGAGGAAGAAAAGGCCCGTCTGAATCTTGAGATCCTGCAGAACAGGAACCGGCTGATTGCCTACGAGGAATTGAAGGAAGCCCTGCGGCTGACAACGGTCTTTGAGGACCGGCAGATCCACGGGGCCGCAGTCCTCAACAGAGAACTGGGTCCTTCTTTCGATCTGATCCGCATCAAGGCCGGCCGGATTCACGGCATTCTCCCCGCGGCGGATACCACACTTCCGGTGATCGACCAGAATATGGCCCTGATCGGACGCATCCATTCATCAGAACTGACCTCCAGCAAGGTTCTTCCGCTGATCCACGAGGCCTTTGCTGTCAGTGCTCAGGTTCAAGGGAGCTATCGGGCCTCTTTCAGGGTCCGGGGCGACCTTGAACTGCAGGAAGAGGGTCTGTGTCTGGCTGACAATATCGCAGAGGGTATTTCAATCCGTCAGGGCGACCGCCTGGTGACCTCGGGTGACAGCGGTATTTACCCTGAAGGGATCCTGATAGGCCAGGTGGTTGAGATCCGATACGATAACGGCGGCAATATCCTTCACTGCCTGGTTCGCCCGGCAGCTGATTTTTCTGATATGCGCTATGTCTTTGTCATGACGGAGCCGGACGATGAATCTTGATCTGCCGCTCCGGAGACGTCTCCTGGTCTATGTGCCTGCCTTCCTGGCACTCGTTCTGCTTCAGCTCAAGCTGTCCCTGGACGGCTACCGGCCCCAGGCGGATTTTCTCATGCTTCTTCCCTTACTGGCTGCGCTTTGGACGCCAGGCTACGATCCACTGGTCCTGGGCCTGGCAGCCGGTTTCATCCGCGATTACGCAGCTGGCCGGGGCTATGGTCTGGGTATGCTGGCGGGCATGGCTCTGGCCTTGATCGGAAACAGAATGGCGCGGGACGGCTGGCGGATGTATGCCATCCGGGGAAGTATTCTGGTTGTCGGCGCGACCCTGGTTCATTCCTGGCTTCTTTCAATCCTGGCTTATTTGATTCCGCTGGAGGAGGGTCGGGCAAACTTTGTTCAGGTCATGCGCGTCTGGGCTTCCCATCTGCCTCTTTCCCTGGTCCTGAATCTGGCGGCAAGTCTTGCTATTACCGCCTATTTGACCCTGACCCTGCCCTGGAGGACCGCCGCTTTCTCCTCTTCTTCAGCCGGCCCGGTAAAAGAGGTGGCCCATGAGTGACAGGCAGGGACAGGAAGCCAACCTCAACCCGGCCTTTGTTTCCGCCGCTTCCTTCCGAAAAAGCCAGGAAGGGCGAAGTCTGGCATTCTTTCCCGGAGGGACACGTTTTGCCCTGATTTCCGGTCTGATCGTCCTGGTTCTGGTCCTGGTTTTGCTGCGGACGGGCTCCCTGCAGCTCTTCGGCTCAAGCGGAGACTATGTCCCCGAGACAGTGGGGAGCATGAGCGAGATCCTTCTGGACGCGCCCCGGGGAGATATCGTGGACGTCAACGGGATTCCGCTGGCCGTATCCGATGCCCTCGATCAGATCGAACTTGTTTCCACCCAGATGACCAACGAACAGCTCAACCGCTTTCTTCTGGATCTGGCGCTTCTCTTTGACCAATACCACTGTGACTTCGAAAATCCCATGCTCAAGTGGCTGGATGTTCCCTATGAATTGAGGGATCAGAACCTTCTCCATTACAAAGGTTCGCTGCGCTTTGTCTTCCGGCAGAATGCGGAGGACATCCTTGACTGGCAGACGGACAGGAATCTCTTTAACCTGATTGAAGAGGAGAGGGCCCTGACTGAAAGGCAGAAGCGGAGGGTTGTCCGTTCCGATCCCGATGAGTTATTCGACTATCTGCTCTTTGACTACTTTCAGATTGAACCGGACCGGGCATCAGGCAGCAGGCTCTATTCAGACGGAGAAGCCTTTGTCATCATGCAGCTGCGTTATCTGCTTCTGGAAAACAACTGGCTTTTCGTCAGCCGCCAGCCGGTTGTGCTGGCAGAGGCCGCGCCAGCGGCCCTGGCGGCAAGACTGATTGAACAAAATGACCGTTACCCCGGTATCGCTGTAACCAAGGTTTATAAACGGCGCTATACGGATGACAGCCGTTATGCCGGCCATACGGTGGGTTATATGGGCCGGATCTCCGCTTCGGAATACAACCGGCTGAAAGCTTCCGGTTACGCCATCGACAGTCTGATCGGCAAGACCGGGGTCGAGGCTTCCGCCGAGCGCTATCTGCGCAGTGAGACCGGTACCGTGACCCTTTCCTCCTGGTACGGGGAGGGCGCGGCCAATCCGGTTACCTTCCCGGGGACCACCTCTGTCGAACCTAAGGCAGGCCACGAGATCAAGCTGACTCTGGATATGAACCTTCAAAAGGTTGCCCGCGAGGAGCTGGAGCGGAAGATTATGGAATTCCGGGGCAGCCAGCACAAGAACCGGTCCATGGAGGCCCCGGGCGGATCCGTCATCGTGATGGATGCCAAGACAGGCGCCATTCTGGTCAATGCCAATTATCCGGACTTCGATCCCCAGGATTTCCTCAGTCAGGACAAGGACCCTGACGCGGCAGCCCGGGTGGCCGCCTTGCTGACTGACAATAAATACCGTCCCCTGCTCAACCGGGGGATCGCTGAAACCTACACGCCGGGATCAACCTTCAAACCTGTTACCGGTATGGCCGCCCTGGAAGCCAATGTCATCAGCCCAGGCAAAAATACCCTGATCTGCAGGGGTATTCAGGAAATCGGCGGCTTCACCTGGCGCTGCTACGGTTGGCACGGTGATATCGGCCTGACCCGTGCCATGGTGACCTCCTGCAACCTCTATTTCTTTCAGATCGGGGTAGCGACGGGGATCGACCGCATCAGCCAAATGGCGGAGAGCCTGGGCCTGGGCCAGATGCCTGGGCTGGATATAGCGGGGGAGGCGGCCGGCGTCCTGCCTTCAAGGGCTGTCAAGCAGCAGTTGAATGCCCTGGCTGAAGACCAGACCTGGTTCATAGCCGATACCTGCCAGACTTCAATCGGTCAGTTCTATAACAGCTACACCATGGTTCAGATGGCCCGCGCCATTGCGGGGCTGGCCACCAACCGCCTGCCGGCGCCGCACTTCATTAAAGAAGTGGTTTCATCGGACGGGGAACTGATTCTGGCCGAACAGATCCAGTGGACGGAACTGGGATTCGACCCGGCCAATGTGGCCGCCCTCCGCAACAGTATGGTGGGTCTATCGAAAGAGCGAAGCAACCGGACGGGCGTCCTCTTTTACGACTTTCCGGTCAGTGTTGCCTGTAAGACGGGGACAGCGGAATCCTACAATGAGAAGATGGAATCCATTTCCAACTCTGTCTTTGTCTGTTACGCGCCCGCCAACGATCCAGAGATCGTGATCGCCCACGCAATTTCGGACGGAGCCTATGGGGAGTACTCCGCGGATATCTCTTACCGGATCATGTGCGAATACTTCGGAGTTGAACCCGTACACGCTCACATGGGCAATTATGACAGCTACCGGGGCCGCTGACCCTTGTACCTGCCGGTCTTATCGTTTAGAATGAACCGGAAGTGCTTAAAGGAAAACGAAGAAAGGGTAAAAATGCAGCCCATCCTGCCTAAGCAGGGTGCCTGGGAAGGCGATTATGAAAATTGTATTAATGTCCGACACAACGAAAAACGAACTCCTGGTCAATTTTTGTATCGCATACCGGCAAATTCTGAGCAAGCACGAGCTCTTTTCCCCCGTCAACACGGCAAGATTGATCAAGGAAGCCACCGCACTGCAGCCGGAAGTCTATTCGGCTGACATCGACAGCGTGTACAGCCGCCTGGCCTCCCTTGCCCTCTACAATGAGATTGACGCCGTCATCTGTCTGCGAGACCCGGCTCTGGACAGCTCTGAATCGCAGCAGCGGCTTTTCCAGGCCTGTGATGTCAACAGCATTCCCTTTGCCACCAACACGGCGACAGCCGAGATTCTGGTCCACGCCATCAACCGCGGTGACCTGGACTGGCGCGAGCTCATTCACACTTCATGACGGCTGTCGGGATCACCAGGGAGCTGATCTGCCTGCCTGAGCGCTTCCGCAGCTGCAACCTCTACTTTCTGTCAGACGGACAGTCGTCCATTCTTTTTGACCCCTCTCAGGCTCCGGATGCCCTGCCGGCTGGTCCCAAGCCCCAGGCTCTTGTGGCGACCCACGCCCACTATGATCACCTGGGGAGGCTGGAGCAGTGGAAGGAGACCCTGGAAGACCTGACTTTCTATCTGCATGAAGGTGATCTGCCCATGCTGACAGACACGGCCCTCAATGCCTCCCTCTTTTTTGGCAGGCCGACCTCATTCCTGCAAGCGGACCGCCTGCTGGCCGAAGGCGACCGCCTGGCCCTGGGCCGGAATTATGAAATACTGGTCATTCATACGCCAGGCCATACCATGGGTTCCTGCTGTTTTTTGATTGAGCGCCTTTCTGGCCAGGAAAGGATTCCCCTTGCCCTGCTTACAGGCGATACGCTTTTTGACCGGGCCTGGGGCCGTACAGATTTTGCCACTGGAGATGAAGGGCTCATGCAGCAGTCCTTGAAGCGGCTCTACCGGCTGCTTGAGCAATTGCCGGACAGCCTGCCTGTCTGCCCAGGACACGGCCGGATTACCTCCGCTTCGGAGGCCTGCCGTTTTCTGCAAATGACAGGCTTTGCCTCTTAGACCTTCTTCCTGAAGCCAAATAGGCCTGTCAGGGCAAGCCGCGCCGCAAGCGGCTTCTTTTTTTTGTTCGCAAGGCCGTCATACTCATGGCAAGGAGGCTGGCTATGGGTTTTTCACTGGAAGCATTGGTTGCCCTTCCCCTGAGCCTGACATTACTGGCGCAGGCTGCGGCGCTTGCGGGGCCTTCGGCTTCAGGACTTAAAAAGACGGCAATTCAGATGGGACAGGCGCGCCTGATCTCTGTCAACCAAGGGCGGACCTGCCATCATTATTCAATAGAGGACCAGGACAGAAAGCTTCCGCTTCTGGAAAGTAATCCTCAGAAAATTATTGAAATCATGTCCCTTGTCCGGGATCTGGCAGGGACCATAGGCGGCAGCCAGGCTGGTGAAGAGGGGAGAGGCCCGTGAAAAGGCCGGCCCTGACTTTAGGTCCCAGGCTGAAAGCGGCCGGTTCGGTCAGTCTGGCTCTCTGCCTGATTATGCCGGTCATCCTGCTTTTTATGGCAAGTCTTCTCTTTCACAGCCGCCGTACCCGGGCGGAAACGGATCTGATCCGGGGAGCGGTTCTGGCGGCCGAGGGTGCCCTGGCCCTTTACGACCGGGAACTCTACAGGGATTTCGGCCTCTTTGCCTGTGATCAAGCCTCCATGGATAAGTCGCTTTCCAGCCTGATCGGCCCCGGCCAGGAGGCCACCTTCCGCCTGGAGGCACAAGAGGCCCTGACTGAGGCTCAAGTTCTTAAGGACGCCGTCGCCCGGCATATGACCCTTCGGGCCGCCAGCTCCCTGGTTATGGACGGCCTGGACAAGGTCCGGCAAATCAAGGGGATGGAAAAAGAGCTGCCAGCCGCCGCCTTGACCAGTCTGATTCCGTCTTCCGCAAACCAGGGCTATGCGGCAGTGGACCCGGAGCTGGACCTGGATCCTGAGGAAACACCCTGGCTGGATGACTACAACGCCTATATGGATGACCAGGTCCGCTCTGTTTACCAGACCGGTCTGACCATGCTGGCGCCAGCCGTTCAGCCGTCAGAAGATGGAAGCATGCGGACCTTTGAATTCAATCCCTTTGACAATTCAGGCCTGGACAGCCTGGGCCTGCTGGTCGACCGTCTCCTCTTCACGGCCCCGGAAGGCTTCCTGGACCGCTTCATTCTCTGCGAATACGCTTTTTCCTATTTCAAAAGTGACGTGCCCCTGGTCTTACGAAATGGAGTGAAAATCCAGGACAGGACACCTGACGGCCGGCTTATAGCTGACTTTCCCGCCAGCCGCAACCAGGAAGTGGAAGAGATCGCCAGCGGCCTCCAGGGGCCGGCGGCCTCGGCTCTCGTCGGCCTCTTCATCGGCTCCATCCGCTTTGTCCTCCGGCTCCTTCATATCATCACCAACGAAGGCCTTATGGAGGAATACAGGATGACCGCCCTGGCTATTTCCGTCGCTATCAGTGCTCTGTCGGCCGGGGAGGTCAATATCCCCCCGGAAGTCATGACCTGGATTCTTGTCGCCGCTGTCTCGCTCAGCAAGGCCGCCGCCGACACCATGGACTTGAGAAAAGGGCATGAGATTAACCTCTGGCCGGGTGACAGCCCTCTTAACGTCCCCATGCGCTATCGTGACTACCTGCGGCTTCTGATTCTCTTTCAGGGGCCGGACGTCATCGCTTCCCGGATGGCGGGAGTCATTGCCCGCACCCACCCAGGCCCTTACTACACCAGGATCCAGTGCCTGGCAGACTGGTCCGATATACGCCTGAGTCACGCCGTTTCCTTCCTGACCAGAGAAAGGCCGGAAGATCAGCCATGAATCCACAAGGAAAGAAACAGGAGAATAGGATCAAAGTCAGCGGCACACTCTCACTCGAGGCGGCTTTGATCTTTCCTTTAGCTCTTATGATCCTTCTGACCTTTCTGGCCTCCATTCTGGCAGAGCAGGACGCCTTGATTCTTTCCCATGCCCTGGACCAGACCGCCCGTGAAATTGCCCTTCTGCTCCCGGCAGCGGACCTTCTGGAAAGTCTTGATTTGCCGGGAGCCTGGCTGGAGGAGACCATCCCGGATGAAAGCCTGCGATCCTTGCTTGCTGATGGTTTGTCCGATGTAGCTGCAACCGTATTGGCCTCGCCCTTCGTCCTGCAGAGAGTGGATCGCTGGGCTGCGCAAGCCGCAGCCGGCCAGGGGCGGAGCCCGCCTGCCGGGACCAGAAAGCTGGCTATTGATTTTGACTTGAAGAGGCAGACCATCTGGCTCTGTCTTTCTTATGAAACTTCCAACCTCATGCGAAAGGACTGGATCGAAATCAGATCCAGGATACCCGTCTGGAACGCCGGTTTGTTTTCGCAAAGTGCGGGCGATTCACAGGAAGGGCGCGACGGGGTTTGGATGCTGACCAACTTTGAACGGGGCCAGGCCATCCGCGGCCGTTTCGGAGGCCACCTGCCACTCTTTTATCCGGTCATTGCCCTCTGGGACGGTCATGAGGCGGTCTCCATCAAGAGCATGGACTGGACGGCCCCCTCCTGGCAGAGCCCTGAGGCCGTCAAATGCCGGATTGATCAGCTGGTGGCCGAGCTGTCCGGCTTTCAGGGTCTGGGAGGGGAGGGGCCCCAGCCTGGACAAATCCGCTCCAGGCGTTTGATCCTTGTTATTCCGGACAATGAGATCAGCTGGAAGACTGGTGGACTTCTGGCTTCCTGGCAGGATCAGGCCAGAAGCCTGGGCGTAATTCTGGACATCCGTGAGTACGGCACCAGCCGCAGGTATGAACCGGCCCGATAGAAAGAAGACGTAAAGTAGCCTAGAATAGGATAAGATTATTAAATAGCGGGAGACAGCTCAGGTAAATTATATGGGTTTAATCGACAGCATCATCGGGACCTATTCCGAACGCGAACTCAGGAAAATCAAGAATCAGACGGAGGCTGTCCTGGCTTACCAGGATCAGTACACCGCCTTGTCCGAAGATCAGCTTCGGGCATCGACGGACCGCTTCAAGAAAAGGCTGGAAGCCGGGGAGACACTTGACGATCTTCTCCCTGAAGCCTTCGCAGCCGTCCGGGAAGCCAGCACCCGGGTCCTTGGCATGACGCACTTCCCCGTACAGATCCAGGGCGGTATCGTTCTCCATCAGGGCCGAATAGCCGAGATGAGGACAGGTGAGGGCAAGACCCTGGTGGCAACACTGCCTGCCTACCTTAACGCCCTGACGGAACAGGGCGTCCATATCATCACGGTCAACGATTACCTGGCCCGGCGGGACAGCGAATGGATGGGCAAGATCTATCGTTATCTGGGTCTGGAAGTGGGCTTGATTGTCCACGGTATAGAGCGTCATGAAAGAAGGCGCTCCTATGCGGCCCACGTGACTTACGGGACCAACAATGAGTTTGGCTTTGACTATCTGCGCGACAACATGGTCATGTCCATAGAAGACTGCGTTCAGGGCAAGCTGAATTTTGCCATTGTGGATGAGGTGGACAGTATTCTGGTCGATGAGGCCAGAACCCCCCTGATTATTTCGGGTGCCGGTACGGATTCATCGGAACTCTACCAGAGGGCGGAGGATTTCGTCCGCAGGCTGACGCCCAAATATGTCATTCAAAAGGAAGCCCTGCGGACGGCGGAAGAGATCGACCAGGTCGAATCAGGCGCCGATTACATCGTTGATGAAAAAGCCAAGAGCTCGGTCCTGACCCGGCGGGGTGTCAAGAAGGCAGAGAACTTCTTTGGCCTGGACAATCTCTCAGATCAGGAAAACTACGAGATCAATCACCATATAACCAACGCCCTCAAGGCACATGGCTCCATGCATGCCGACAAGGACTATGTGGTCAAGGACGGCCAGGTTATCATTGTCGATGACTTCACCGGCCGTCTCATGTTCGGCCGCCGCTACAGCAACGGTCTCCACCAGGCCATTGAGGCCAAGGAGGGGGTTGCCATCCAGGACGAGAACAAGACTCTGGCTACCATCACCTTCCAGAATTACTTCCGCATGTACAACAAACTGTCGGGTATGACCGGAACGGCTCTGACCGAGGAGAATGAATTCCGGCAGATCTACAATCTGGACGTTGTCTGCATTCCCACCAACCAGCCCATGATCCGCCAGGACGCGCCCGACGCGGTCTACAGGACCCAGGAGGGCAAGTACAAGGCCCTGGTGGCCCAGGTTAAAGCGGTTCATGAAATAGGGCAGCCCACCCTGGTCGGGACGGTCTCGGTGGAAAAATCCGAACTTCTGTCCCGGCTCTTCACCCGGGAAGGTATCCGGCACAATGTCCTCAACGCACGCCACCATGAACGGGAGGCGGAGATTGTGGCCCAGGCCGGCCGCCTGGGAGCAGTTACCATCGCTACCAATATGGCAGGCCGGGGCACTGATATTCTCCTGGGGGGCAATCCCGACTTTCTGGCCAGGCAGGAGATGCGCCGCCAGGGCTATGAAGAGGAGATGATTGAACTCTCAACGGCCCATAACCTGACAGAGGATGAGGAGATCCTCAAGGCCAGACAGACCTTCTCCTCCCTCCAGGAGAAGTTTACCCGGGAGATCGCGGCCGAGAAAGAGCAGGTTATCGAGGCCGGGGGCCTGTGCATCATCGGCACGGAACGCCATGAATCCCGCCGCATTGACAACCAGCTGAGAGGCCGGGCCGGCCGCCAGGGAGACCCTGGTTTTTCCAAGTTCTATCTGTCTCTTGATGACGATCTCATGCGCCTCTTCGGCGGTGAGCGCATGGAGCGTATCTTCTCCACTCTGGGTGTGGACGACGATATGGAGATCGCCCACCCCATGCTGTCCCGCAGCATCGAATCGGCCCAGAAAAGGGTTGAGGGGATGAACTTCGCAATCCGGAAGAATGTGCTGGAATATGACGATGTCATGAATATCCAGCGCAACCTGATCTACCGCCAGCGCAGGGAGGTTCTGGAGGGCAAAGATCTGCATCCCTACTACCAGAGGATCGTTCCCGTCCTCATGGAAAAGACCCTGGCTGATTTCGCTGCCGGTTCCCAGGATCCATCCGATTGGGATCGCGAGTCTTTTTCCACCCGGCTTATGGATCTCTTCGGACCCCTCCCGGCACTTGAAGCCTTTATGAAGGGAGGGCTTTCCCTTAACGCTCCCCAGCTGGTGGAACGCTTTGTAGATGAAGCCCTGCAGCGTCTGGAGTTTCGCGCGCAGGAACTGGGGTCTCAGGATCTGCTCAGAATGGCTGAGCGGGTTATTCTGCTGCAGACGGTCGACAATCACTGGATGGATCATATTGATCTCATGGATGATCTGCGCGACAGCATTGGCATGCGCGGCTATGCCCAGCATGACCCAGTCGTTGAGTATAAGCGCGAAGGCTTTGAACTCTTCGAAGCCATGAATGATGCCATCCAGGAAGACGCCGTCCGGCTGATCATGCGGGCCAGGCTGACCCGCCAGGAAGCCCCGGACAAAAAGCGCCAACCCAGGAGGATCACGGAAGGGCGCGGTTCCAGCGGCTGGTCCAGGGAGGCGGCCATGGCGTCCGCAGGGCAGTCTGCGACAGCTGCCGGCCCGGATGCAGTCAAACAGGATCCCGTACAAAAGAAACAGCTTCCAGGCCGCAATGACCCCTGTTGGTGCGGCAGCGGCAAGAAATACAAGAACTGCCACCTGGAAGAAGACGAATCAAAGATGAATGGATGAGGTGATGACCATGAAAAACAGACGAATGGATGACCGGGCGGTTGCCGCCATCAGGGTTCTATCGATCGAAGGCGTTGAGAAGGCTGGTTCGGGCCATCCCGGACTTCCGCTGGGCGCGGCTCCCATGGCTTATGAACTCTTCGCCAACCACCTGAAACACAATCCCAAAAATCCCGGGTGGCTCAACCGCGACCGCTTTGTTTTATCGGCGGGCCACGGTTCCATGCTTTTATACTCCCTCCTCCATCTTTTTGGATACGGCCTGTCCACAGAGGATCTGGCCTCCTTCCGCCAGTGGGGAAGCCTGACGCCGGGCCATCCCGAGTACGGTCACACGATTGGAGTTGAGACCACAACCGGGCCGCTTGGCCAGGGTTTTGCCACAGCCTGCGGCATGGCCATGGCCGAAGCACATCTGGCGGCCCTCCTCAACACACCTGACCATAAAGTGATCGACCACAGGACCTATGTTCTTTGCAGTGACGGCGACCTCATGGAAGGGATTTCCGGCGAGGCAGCCTCCCTGGCCGGCACGCTCAAGCTGGGTAAACTGATCGTTCTCTATGATGACAATGAGATCAGCATAGAGGGTTCGACTGATCTGGCCTTCACGGAGGATGTGGACCTGCGCTTTGAAGCTTACGGCTGGCATGTGCTGGAAGTAGCGGACGGCAATGACCGGGACGCGGTTTCTCGGGCTCTGGATGAAGCCAAAACCCGGGACGACCGGCCTTCCCTGATCCGGGTGAGGACCCGGATCGGCTACGGGTCTCCCCTGGAGGGATCGGAAAGCTCCCATGGCGCCCCCCTGGGCCGTGAAAATGTTGTCCTGACCCGCCGCCAGCTGGGCTGGCCCGATGAATTGGAAGCTTTTGAACTGCCCCGGGATCTGATGGATTACTGTCAGTCTCAGGCTGAAGAGGCCTCCAGAGCCGAGGAAGAGTGGCAGGCCCTCTATGAGGACTGGGCCAAGGCCAACCCCCAGCTGGCCGCATCGCTTGACCAGGCTTTGAAGGGGAGAGATCTGGATGGACTGACTCTGGACCAGCTGACAGGGCTGACCGGCCCGGATGAGGCAACACGGGTGACTTCCGGCCGTGTCCTCAACTATCTTTCAGGCCTTACGCCTTTCCTCTTTGGAGGGAGCGCTGATCTGGCCCCTTCCAACAACACCAGGCTCAAGGAGGGAGTTTCCTTCTCCGCGTCCACTCCTCAGGGATCCACCATTCATTTCGGCGTCCGTGAACAGGCCATGGCCGCCATGGCCAATGGCCTGGCTCTTTACGGCCCTCTGCGGCCGTACGTCGCCACCTTCATGGTCTTTTCCGATTATCTGAAAGGATCTATCCGCCTGTCCACCCTCATGCAGCTTCCGGTTATCTATATCCTGACTCATGACAGCATCGCGGTCGGGGAGGACGGCCCCACTCATCAGCCTGTTGAGCAGCTGAACATGCTGCGCTCCATCCCCGGTCTGACTCTCTTCCGGCCGGCTGGCCGCCTGGAAACGGCTGCTGCCTGGCATGAAGCACTGAAGAATAAGGGGCCGACGGTTCTGGCCTTGTCGCGTCAATCCATCGCCTCAGAAGGGACAGACCCTGAAGGGGTTGAAAGAGGCGCCTATATCGTGCGCGATGTCCCGTCACCGGATCTTCTGATTCTGGCCTCCGGCTCCGAGCTTGCCATTTCTCTTGAAGCGGTCGGTTTGCTGGATAAGGAGGGGATCAAGGCCCGCCTGATCTCCATGGTATCCATGGAAGTTTTCAACCGCCAGGACCAGGCTTACCGGGAGGAGATCCTGCCGACTGCAATAAGAAAGAGACTGGCAGTCGAGGCTGCTTCACCCATACCCTGGCACCGCTACACCGGTTTGGACGGAGCCATCAAAGGCCTGGATCATTTCGGATCGTCAGCGCCCGGAAGTGTCGTCATGGAGGCTTACGGCTTCACCGCTCAAGGCGTTGCCCATGCGGCCCGCCAATTGATGCGCGGCCAGGACTGATGGGACAATATAGATAAGGCCCGCCTTTAGGGCGGGCCTCTTATTGGAGCCGAAGGTGAGAATCGAACTCACGACCTATTCATTACGAGTGAATTGCTCTACCGCTGAGCCACTTCGGCGGCCGATACCTATCTTACAAGGCAACAAAATACCTGTCAAGCTTGAAGCTAGCGCTTGAAAGAAAGAAGGCGGAACCCCGGTGGGGCCCGCCTTCCAGCTTCTTCGCGCTCCTATTTTGCCTGTCAGTCTTCCAGATGAGGGATTTCGTCGGGGACAAACTCGCGGGCCGCGTACAGTCTCTCAAGGGAGAGGACGGCACCGGGATGGTCACCGGCACGCTTCCAGTACATGACATTGTCGTTGCCGTTGACTTCTTCTTCAACCTGCTCAAGGATGTACCAGTCAAGGAAGAGCCGGGCGGCGCGGTCGCCGTCCTCTTCAGCTGCCTTGGCCATCTTGTCAATGGAGTCCGTCACATATTCCT
>Ga0265293_10005876_pt1 | contig 20144 bp, 15 predicted proteins | sample Munlanlewell138R_FD_192505 | JGI IMG/M metagenome (GOLD analysis project Ga0265293, IMG submission 192505) | Leachate microbial communities from a municipal landfill in Southern Ontario, Canada - Leachate well 138R | ecosystem: Engineered > Solid waste > Landfill > Unclassified | place: Canada... | reverse complement strand
TCTCATGTTTGGCCAGGGCCACCTGGATCCGGAACAGAACAATGAAGAGCTGGAGAAGTTTGCCTCATTGGTTGCGCCACGCTTCTCCACCAAGGATGCCGAAGGCACCATGGTGTGAGCTTGGCAATCACTTGAATATTGGTCGATGGATTTGACCAGTCCCGGCTGCCATTCAGGCCCTATTAGGCTCGAGTGGCAACCGAATCAATTTATCTGGAGGTGCGCCATGACTGATATTCTTGGCGAAGAGAGAAGCGAAATGATCGACCCAAGCCGATTCAGAAAGGTTCTGGGGCATTACCCCACCGGGGTATGCGCTATTACCGCAGTGGATCCAGAAGGGAACATAGCCGGTATGGCGGTGGGCTCTTTTACATCTGTTTCGTTGAACCCACCATTGGTTGCGTTTCTACCTGATCGCAGTTCGACCAGTTGGCCAAAAATAGAGCGTGCCGGGAAATTCTGCGTCAATGTACTGAGCGCTAAACAACTGGATGTCTGTAGGCGGCTTGCCTCCAAGGCCGAAAATAAATTTGAAGGTTTGGATTATTATCTTTCCAAAAATGGGTCGCCCATCATAAAAGATGTTGTTGCGTGGATAGACTGTGACCTGGAACGGGTTGATGAGGCGGGAGATCATTATATCGTTCTTGGCGCTGTCCGTGATCTTCAGATTGAATCTGGGAATGGATCGTTACTATTTTCCCACGGCGAGTATGGTGGTTTTTCGCCACTCTCAACGTGTTCGATATAATCTTGAAAAATGACCATTCATGATGATTGCCTATGATGGTCTGGGGATGGAGATTTAGATAGTAACTGTTCTGAATTTTTCGGTAATACTACAAATAAATACAGATTAAGGTGGCAGGTCCATCTAGAAGCCATGCTGATTGCTCAGAATAATAACCATATTAGTGGGAGAGCCTTCAATGACAAAAAGAAAGGAATGGTTTGAGGTTTCAACTATTGGAGACTTATTGGTGCGTGCGGCCAGTCAGTTTCCGGACCGGGAAGCGGTTATATTTCCAGATGAACGGCGAACCTATCAACAACTTTATGACAATGCTTTGCAGGTGGCCCGTGGGCTGTTTGCACTGGGTGTTCGTTCAGGAGAGCACGTCGGGCTGATGTCTGCCAACTGTCCAGAATTTATAGAAGGACTGTTGGGAGCATCCATGCTTGGATGTGTGGTAGTGCCTATCAACGCGCGGCATAAGGCCAGCGAGATCGGCTATATCATTGAAAATGCCAATCTGGTGGCACTGCTTACAACTGCAGGCGAGAACGAATATACCAATTTCACCCAGTTATTCTGTGATGCGCTTCCCTCTCTGGCCGATGCGGAGTCACCCGCCGCTCTGGCCCTTACACAAGTACCACGATTACGCAGCACCGTTTTACTGCGTGGGGAGGGACGCCGAGGTTTTGTCGGACAACCGGAATTTCTACGGTTGGCGGAGACCATCAATGATGGCGAAGTTCATGCGGCCAGGCTGCGTATAAGCGTAAGTGATTTGGCCTTACTGGTTTATACGTCAGGTACCACGGCGAACCCCAAGGGCTGCATGCTTAGCCATGAAACCATTGTACGTGGATCGGTGCACCGCACACGTACTCGCTACGCTACGAGTGAACACCATATTGCCTGGAATCCAGGCCCTCTTTTCCATATAGCGGCTCTCGCTCCATTTATCGGCGTAATGGGAGTCTACGGCACCTATTTGACGGATACCTTTTTTGAACCGGGTCGGGCAATTGCTCTGATGGAGCAAGAAAATGTCGAAATGGCCTGGCCATGGTTCCCGGCGATTGTGCAGGGTGTGCTGGACCATCCCACATTTGATCCGAGCAAGCTTGCTTCGCTACGAAAAATTATGCTGATTGGCCCGCCGGCGTTGGCGAAGAGGGTTCTGGATACTTTTCCTGGGACGGAGCTGCTCCAGGCATGCGGTATGACTGAGACCGCCGGAATCTTTGCACTGAGCGACCCTGAGGATACTCAGGAGCAGCGAATTCACACCCAGGGTCGTGCTGCTGTAGGTATGGAAGTGCGTATCGCCAGCCTAAGTGGCGAGGGGGATGCCGCGCCCAATGAGGTGGGGGAGATTTTGGTGCGTGGATACTGTGTGATGGATGGTTACTACCGTGACCCGGAGAAAACCGCATCAAGCCTGGATAAGGACGGTTGGCTACATACTGGCGATCTCTACCTGCGTACAGAAGAAGGTAGCCTGATTTTCAATGGTCGCCTTAAAGACATGCTCAAGGTTGGAGGTGAGAATGTCGCTGCAATTGAAATAGAAGCCTATCTCTGTGAGCATCCTTGTGTTGCTATCGCGGAAGTGGTCGGTAAGCCTGATCCGCGTTTGGATGAGGTGCCAGTTGCGTTTGTCGAGCTGAAACCGGGTAAAGCTGCTCAGGCTGAAGAGCTGATTGAGTTTTGTAAGGGTAACATCGCCAGTTTCAAAGTGCCCCGCGCCATCTATTTCATGAACCCGGGAAGTTGGCCAATGTCAGCGACGAAGGTCGACAAACGTGCGCTGAGAAATATGTTGTGCGAATAAGCCAGGTAGTGTCTATGAGGTTTTATGAAAGCTAAGACAGAGGTCTATTCATGGCGTTGACACTTGACTCTATCCATAGAGTGGTACAGGAAGTAGTGAAAGATGTGAAGGAGGGAGAGCCTCTGTCAGAGCTCGATGCTGTTCTTGTAGGTCTGGCTGTGCGCGCGTCACCTTCAGCTCTGGATGTTGTGGGTGTTGATAAGTATGTGCGCCTTGCGCTTGATGCCGGAGCTACCTCTGCACAGGTGCATGAAACGTTGGTCCTGGTTTCAGGGCTTGGTGTACATACACTCATGGCAGGTTCACCGATTGTAGCTTCCGTATTGCTTGAGCGGAATGACCCCTTGATGCTTGAACCGTTCGATTCCCAGCGGCAGAAGCTGTGGTCTACCTACATAGGCAACGATCCGTTCTGGAACAGTATGGAACGAGAGGTTCCCGGTTTTCTTGAGTCTTTGCTGAGACAGTCACCGGACGCATTTGAGGCATTCTTCCAATACTGCGCTGTTCCATGGAAAACGGCAGCGTTGCGAGCCTATATCAAGGAATTGATTTCACTGGCGGTGGACGCCTCACCAACTCATCGCTTTTTACCTGGCTTGCGTTTGCATTTAGCGAATACACTTCAGCTTGGGGTTGGCCGCAAGGCGATTTTACAGACACTGGCCATTGCCGCTGCGGCTCCTGCCCACGAAGGGGTTATATAGATGATTGGACATATTCCACTGAGTGCAGACGATCAAGCTGAAGGTCTTTATTTTGGCAATATGCTGTTGAGAAAGTACTCCAGAAACGTGAGTTTACGGGAAGAGGCAGGTGAAGAACGTTCAATGAGCGTAGCAGAGAAAATAATTCATATGTTTTTCACGCCAACAGAGACTGGTCGGGTGGCGTGAGTTAGCCTGATCATCCAGGCAGTGATCCCACGGCATCAGCAGTGGGATCACTGCAGGTTTTATTCAGTCTACCAAGTATCAATGAATGGCCGCTTTTTCCCTCGTTTCTGGTTCGGGGTTCTTGCTGCCTGTATGCATTGCATCAGCCATTGACGCGAGTCTGCCGGGTCAATGACAGCATCGAACTCCAGCGATGCTGCTACGTTGATGGCTTTCCCCTGCTGATAGAACTTGTCGACGAGACGATCGAATAAAAGCTTTTGTTCGTCAGGGTCAGCGATGGCATCCAGCTCAGCCCTGTAGGCGAGTGTCACTGCTCCTTCAAATCCCATTCCTCCAAACTCGCCAGTCGGCCATGCTACGGTTGATAGGGGAGCGTGGAAGGACCCGCCGGTCATGGCCATGGCACCGAGACCGTAACCTTTGCGGACGATCAAACTGAAAAACGGCACATTCAAATTGGCAGCGACCGCAAACATGCGACTGGAATGACGAACGTGCGCAGCTTTCTCGCTGTCAGGGCCGACCATGAAGCCGGGCGTGTCGCAAATACTGAGCACCGGCAGATCAAAAGCATCGCAAAGCTGAAGAAAGCGTGCCGCTTTATCTGCGCCATCGGCGTCTATTGCACCACCGAGTACCTTTGGATTATTCGCTATGATACCCAGAGGATGACCTTCCATACGTACTAACGCGGTAATCATATTGCTGGCGAATTGCTCACGTAGCTGAATAGCGCTGCCGCAGTCAGCGAGTGTCTCTATTGCTGACCACATATCGTAGGAGCGCAAGCGGTTCTCGGGTATGGCATATCGCAGTTGACGCTGGTCGTCACACTTCCAGTGGGTAAGCGCCCCCTGGAAATAGCCAAGCATCTGTTTGGCAATCAGGGTGGCATGGGTTTCGTCTTCTGCAAGATAATCCACCACGCCGTTGTGGGTTTGCAAATTGACCGGGCCTATATCTTCAGCGGCGAATGTGCCGAGTCCTGCACCTTCTACCATTGCGGGACCCGCCATACCGATATTGGCGTCTTGGGTTGCAATTATGATATCACTGGAGCCAGCCAGGACAGCATTGCCGGCGAAGCATCGACCACTGACGATACTGATGCGGGGGGCCAGTCCACTCAGCTTGGCGAATTGCCAGAAGCTGGGCATATTCAGTCCGGTCGCACGTGTAGCATCATCATCATCCCCTGGCCGGCCTCCACCACCTTCGGCATAGAGAACAACAGGTATTTCCAGCTCAGCGGCAATTGTCAGCATACGGGAAAGCTTTTTGTGGCTCATGAGTCCTTGTGTACCGGCCAGGACCGTATAGTCGTATGCAAGTACTAAAGTCCTGGCTTGCTGAGGACCGAACTGGCTGCCATTGATTTGACCAATTCCGGCGATCAAGCCATCCGCTGGGGTCGAGTGGGACAACTCTTCTACTGACTGCCGACCACGTCTTGCCGCGAATGTCAGAGCGCCGTATTCCATAAAACTGTCGGGGTCACATAGATCATGGAGATTTTCTCGGGCCGTGCGTTTCTGCATGGCATGACGACGTTCCACGGCTTGAGAGCGAGCAGAGTCCACAACCCGTGCATGCCGGGCCAGAGCCTCGGCCAGATCCGCTCTGATCGCTTCAAGGTCTGGTGCTTCGCTGCTTGCGTCCACTGCAAGAGTGTCCACGGCGGCCGGCTCGATAAGGAAAAGCGTTTGATGTTCGCTGATTGCGGTGCCCGCCGTCGCGGCAAGGCGGCGTATGATACCGGCTTCAGATGCATTGATTGTATGCTGCATCTTCATTGACTCAATTACTGCCATCAGCTGTCCGGGCCGGACCGGCTGATCCTGTGCTACACAGAGCTCCACCAGCAGCCCGCCCATGGGTGCCTTGACGGGAAGCAGGCCTTCCTCCTCACTGAGGTTGGGCTCAATGCCAACTGCTGCGATAGCATCGGCATATTGAACTGGGTGACAATGCGCTGATGTGGCGACCAGTTGCTCCAAGTGTTCGTCAATGAAACGTGTGTAGACCTGTTGGCTGGCCACATCAGGATGACAAAGCAGATTCTTGAGAAACTCGATGTTGGTCTGCACACCCTGGACCCGGGTTTGACACAGGGCCCGATAGGCTCGACTGACCAGTCCATCGAAGCTGGTCGCTGGCGTATGCAGAATCAGTTTCATCAGCAGCGAGTCATATCGTGGATTGCTTGTGTAGCCTGCATAACCGAAGCTATCAATTCTGATGCCGGGGCCTCCAGGTGGCTCGAATATATCGAGCGTACCGCCTGCTGGACGGATATTGCCATCCTTTTGCAGCATCTCCATGTTCACTCGTAGTTGCATGGCGTAGCCCAGGGGTTGTGGAATATTGGGTTGCTGCAGATTCATGCTACGTAGTGTTTCGCCGCTGGCCAAGCGCAACTGAGTCTGAACAAGATCAATACCAGTCACTGCTTCGGTAATGGTATGTTCCACCTGGAGGCGAGGGTTTGCCTCGATAAAGAAAAAGCGATCAGTGCGCGAATCCAACAGGAATTCAAATGTGCTCAGGCTATTCAGTTGTACAGCATTGGCCAGAGTAAGCGCTGCTTCGATCATGGCGTTCCGCAGACAGGGGCGCAGAGTCGGGCTGGGTGCGACTTCCACCACTTTCTGGTGCTTGCGTTGTAGGCTGCACTCTCTCTCCCATAAGTGGACTACCTCTGAGCCGTCGCCAACAATCTGTATCTCGAGGTGCCGGGCTTGAGGAATCATTTCCTCTATATACAGATCGCCATTACCGAAGGCAGAAAGAGCCTCGGTCCTGCATTGCTGAAAAGCATCTTCCAGGTCGTCGATGTGCTGGACGATACGCATACCGCGCCCGCCCCCACCTGCAACTGCTTTGAGTAGAGCAGGGCTTGAATGGGGAAGATGTGAAAGAAACTCTCTGGCTTGTCGCAAGTCGGTACTGGCATCAAGTCCTGGAATAACCGGAACGCCACACTGCTTGGCCAGCACCCTGGCGCTGGCTTTGTTACCCAGACGTTGAAGTATGTCTGGGTTGGGCCCTACAAAGGTTATGCCTGCTGTTGCACATAGTCTGGCGAACTCTGCTTGCTCACTAAGAAAGCCGTAACCTGGGTGGATGGCATCGCAGCCGTGCTGCTGTGCGAGTTCTACTATTTGTGTGGCATCAAGATAGGCCGCGACGCCAGTGCCCTCAAGCATGACACTCTGATCAGCGATTCGAATATGCAGCGATTGTGCATCGTCCGCCGGAAAGACTGCCAGACTGGCTATGCCAAGGTCTGCGGCGGCGCGTGCGATACGGATGGCTATCTCGCCTCGATTGGCAATAAGAAGCTTGTTAATCATGTATTGGCCCCTGTCTGGATATAAAAAAGGCCGGGCGCTTCTGCACCCGGCCTCAGATACTGCAAATCCTGATCAGCGACCTTTCCATTCCGCCTTGCGCTTTTCAACAAAGGCGTTACGGCCCTCCAATACATCTTCGCTGGATGCGTATTCCTCGATCGGTTCGAAACGAGTGGCGAGAGCCACCTCCAGAGGGTAGTCCAACCGGCTCATGGCTGCATCCTTGGCTGCCTGGTTTGCCAAGGGAGAGGCTGCTGCTATTTTTTCAGCCCAACTGAGTGCGGCTTCTGCAAGCTTGGGATACTCGACGACCTCGTTCACCAGTCCATAAGAGAAGGCGTCCTGGGCGCTCATCCGATCACCGGTCAGAATCATCCCCATTGCAATACGTTGTGGCAACTGGCGTACGGCGCGATGAACCACACCACACTCACCAATAATTCCAGCTTTGGTTTCGGGCAAGCCAAACTGAGCATTGTCTGCGGCAACAATAATGTCTGCACACAGGGCCAGCTCGAACCCACCACCCAGCGCATAGCCTTGAACTGCAGCTACCAGTGGCTTTTTCAGTTTTACCAAGGGGCCGCCAATACCGGTAAGTCCACCGCCAACGCCCATGCGTGATGTGCGCTCAGTACCGCCGCTGATATCACCACCGACGCAGAATGCGCGTTCTCCTTCAGCTGAGAGGACGGCTACCCAGATTTCCGGGTTGCGGTTGATTTCCTGCCATGCCTCATAAAGCGCTTGGTCCATCTCACCATTAATGGCATTCAGAGACTTGGGTCGGTTCAGACGTACATGGGCAATATGGCCCTCAACATAAAAGTCTATGTTCGACATGGCTTGTGTTCCTGTTATTCCGGTGTTTTTGTCATGGGTGTCAAGGGAGTAGTGGGAGCTGAACGATACAGTTTGATGGTTTCTTTTAGCCCCAAATCGGCTAGTTTCTGCTTCATATCCAGCACCGACGGTGCCAGATGGAGCAAGGCATCCATTTCTGCAACCGCAGCGCCAGCCGAACGGAAGCCCATGGCTTCGGCTGCACGGTTGATCGAGAGCTTTTTGATGCGCAATACATCGGGAGGAGTCAGAGCGATGCGCTCAGCCAATCCTTCAACGCAGTCAATGAGTTGATTTGGAGTCACGCTGTGATTTGCCCAGCCCCACTCGACGGCAGTCTTGCCATCGATGCTGTTGCCAGCAACGAAAGCCATTTCCTTGGCGCGTTTCGGGCCCACCAACGGTACCCAAAGAGGCGCAATATATCCGCCTCCCATAGGAATAGTGGGCTCGCCAATCCTGGCATCATCCGTTACCACGGTAATGTCTGCATGTACGCACATTTGCGTGGCACCAGCCAGACAGTACCCATGAACGGCAGCAATGATGGGTTTTGGGTGATCCCACATTGCAAGGTAGCGATCCACATTACGGCGCAGGCGAGCGTGGTCGGCAATTGGATCAGCAGCCAGGCTGCCGTAGGTGCCCGCTTTGCCCACTTGGCCGATGTCGTAGCCAGCAGAGAAGCCGCGACCTTCGCCACGTATGCCGATGACCGGGCCGCCTTCATGTATCAGGCATTGCAGGGCGTCAGAAAACTCATCAAGCAGTTCATTGGATAGGGCATTAGCACTTTCAGGCCGGTTGAGAACCAGCCAAGAAATCGGCCCACGATGCTCAATGCGAATATGTTCGTACGTATGCGGGGACGCGGTGCTCATCTCAAACCCGCCCTATCGGCAAGGTTTTCTTGACATGGAAATCCTGATCGCCGGTAACGCGTAACTCGCGACGTTTGAATTGCCATTGGCCATTTATCTGCACGATCACATCGTGATACTGGCCCCACACATGGCTATCGGGCATGTCACGGTTATAGCGATGCCAGGCGTACAGAATTGAACGTACGCTGGCCTCATTCGGCCCCGTGAAGTCGACGACAATATTCGATACATGGTGACTGGTGGCTTTGAAAAAGCTGCCTACTCCTTCCAGAGTCTTGGCATAGGCTTCTCGGCCCTGTGCCCCAAAACCGCCTGGCCCGTAGATTACTTCGCAGTCTTCAGTAAACAAAGCGGCAAGCTCGGATGTCTGGTTCATGTCCAGGTGAAACGCGTAGGTAAACAGCAGGCGCTCAATGGCTTGGGTATCAAGGATTTGTTGCAGTTGGTTTTGTTGTGTCATGGCTTTCTCCTTTGTCAACGTAATAGTTGACTAGGTGTGCATGTTTGTCAACGCCAGTGTGAATTTTTATTAGATAGGCGCTGGCTTAGAAGGGTACGCCAATTTTTGCTCAAATCAACGCAGTGGTTGACAGATGGCGATGTCGAGTGCTTATATCAACGCTGAGGTTGAAAAAAGGTGTTCAGATGAAACAGGTGCATGGATGTGAATACGCATTCAAACACCGTTTGGCTTGCTGTCTAACAGCAAACATTAATGGGCTGGAGAACCTAATGAAAATAAGAAAAGAACAATGGAATAGGCTTGGCACCCCGCGGTTTGGTCGCACGACACTGGCAGCATCAGTTGCGCTGGCAACAGTTTTCAGTTCCTGCGCTGCACAGGCGCTGACGCTGAGGTCAGATAATGATTGGCATATCAACTTCGACACATCTCTGCAGTGGCTTGTGGGGGTACGGGCAGAATCACGTGATTCGCGTATCGCCAATGACCCTCTGCACCACTCAGCCAACTATAAATTCGATCGTGGAGACTTGGTCACTAACCGTGTTCAGGGTATGTTTGAGCTTACGGGCGTGTATCAGGATCGGATGGGCTTCCGAGCGTCGGTCAACGCCTGGAATGATTTTGCTTACGATGATGATGTAGAGGTCAGACCCGGCTACGTATCCAATTATCGCGGTGGAAAGTACAGTAGCCATACGAAGAAATATCATATCCGCGGGGCTGAGCTAGGCGATGCGTTTGTGTTCAGTAACTTCGATGTGGGTGATCGTGCCGCGTCAGTGCGTCTTGGGCGTTTCAGCCAGCAATGGGGTAACGGAATATTTTTCGGTTACTCCTCGATTTCCTTTGGCCAGCATCCCATGGACTTCATCAAAGGCTTTTCTCAGCCGGGATCATCCATCAAAGAGCTGGTTTTGCCGCGCACCCAGGTATATGGAAGCCTGGAGCTGAACGATGAGTGGGCTATTGCTGCGCAGTATTTTCTGGAGTGGCGCCCCAATCGCTTTCCAGAAGGTGGAACTTATCTGGCTCCGGGCGATATTCTTTTTGAGGGTCCCCAAGATGGTGGGTTAGTTGTACCTGGCGGTAGGCTTGGAAAGAGCGACGATCCAGATCATATCAATGATAACTTCGGTATTCGGCTGGATTGGTCTCCGCAATGGGCCGGGGGGGACCGCTTTGGTTTCTACTATCGTCAGTTTGATGAACCAGAACCCGTTGCGACATTGAACTATCCGCAAGTTGAGCTCAAGTACGCCGATAAAACCAAGATGTACGCGATGTCGTACGAAACGGCTATCGGTGGAGCCAGTCTGGGTTTTGAGGTCAACTACCGGAAGGATACGGCTTTGGCCTCGGCTTTTCCGACCAGAGTCGCCAAAGGCGATTTGATCAACGTCATTGCTAATACAATGATCAACTTCTCAGGGAATACCTTGTGGGACGCTGCCATGTTCCTGGGTGAGGTTACCTATACGCACCTTGAAAAGGTTCACGACAAAGATCTTTACAATGGTGAAGGCTATGCCTGCGCAGCCACCAATAGAGTAGGCTGTGGTACCGACGATGCTGTCGCCATAGCCTTTCTGTTTGAGCCGTCTTGGCTGCAGGTCTTCCCCTCCGTGGATATCAGTCTACCGATTTCGTTCCAGTACGGAATCAATGGCACGCCTGCCTACGCTGCTGGCGGGTTTTATGCGGAGGATTCAATTATTGCCTCCATAGGCGTAAAAGCCGCGTATGCACAGAAGCACTATTTCGCTCTGCAATACCAGGATTACCACTGGAATCCAGATGGCCGAGTAGTAGGTGGTGGTCCCGCGGGTGATACCTATGCAGGCGGCAATGGCCCTTATGCGCTGAATGACAAGGGGTGGGTCTCGCTGTCTTATAACACCTCTTTCTGATGAGGGAAGGCAAAGGCTAAGTATTGCTAAGATAACGTATAAATAGAAAATATTTCCTATAATTACAAGAAGGAAAGCAGTCATGTTTAAAAAGACAATCGTCGCTGGGTTGATATCTGCTATCACTCTATGCTTTTCCGGGACGGTTTTGGCAGCCGTATCAGCCGAGGAAGCAAAGCGTCTGGGAGCGGATCTGACCGCACATGGTGCTGAGCGTGCTGGTAATGCTGACGGTAGTATTCCCGAGTACACCGGTGGCCTTCAACCGCTGCCCGAATATGACCGGGATTCAATGCAGACTTATATACATCCCTATGCGGATGAGAAACCTCTGTTCACTATCAGTGCAGAGAATATGGCTCAGTATGAAGATGCCTTGACCGTTGGTACACAGGCATTACTGCGGAAGTATCCTACCTATAAGCTGAATGTATATCCGACTCATCGTTCTGCCCGCTATGAGGACTGGGTGCTCGAGAATACCTTGGTCAATGCCACCACAGCAGAACTGACAGGCAGCGTGATGGGTGATGCGGTCAAAGGGGCGGACCCAGAAGGTTTACCGTTGCCTGGGGTTCTATTCCCGATACCGAAAGATGGTTATGAGGTAATGTGGAACCATAAGCTGGCATTTGCTCCAGCGATCATGCACCAGCATAACCAGGCGTTTGTGGTTGACTCCAATGGGGGGGTAAATGTCCTTGCTACACCTAACCAGCATCATATGCGTCCCTGGTATGACCGCAGCGGCAAATTACGTGCGGACTCGCATGGAGCGATTCTCTCGTTCTCAGCAGTACAGACGAGCCCTCCTCAGCAGGCCGGCGTAACCTTCCTGAACTTCTATCTGCCCACGGCAGATAATGGTGGCCAACTGGTCTGGTTCTATACCCCAGGACAGCGGCGTGCTCGTCGGGCACCTGATTTCGCCTACGACCTGCCAATCAGCGCCTATGGTGGCGTTCTAATGTGGGATGAAATCTTTGGATTCGTAGGTCGTATGGATCGTTTCGACTTCAAACTGGTAGGTAAGACCGAAAAAATTGTGCCTTATAACGCTTACACTCTAACGCAAGAGGCTAACCCGCGTGAGGTGTTGGGTAAGGAACATCTTGATCCCGAGGCGCTACGTTTCGAGCGGCACCGTGTATGGGTAGTTGAAGCAGAGCGCAAGCCTGGTGCACGCCATGTATATAGTAAGCGTCGCTTCTATATAGATGAGGACAGTTGGCAAGTCGTTGCCCTTGAAACTTATGATGATGCCGGGAAATTGTGGAAAAACGGCTTTATTCAGAGCTTTCCAACTTATGATGTTGGAGGCGTGAATAACAATACTTGGGCATTTGATGATCTGATTTCGGGGAGCTATATGCTAATAAATGCCGGCGCCTCTCAGCCTGGCCATTGGAACCGATCTTATACGAGTACTGAGGGTATGAGGATTGCATTGACCCCTCGTGCAGTAGAGGCACAGGGAGTGCGCTGATAGCTGGGAATGACTTGGTGGGACAGGGCTGCCTGCCAAGTCATTTCAGAATGGAGGAATTGCTAGACAAACAATGTGTCCTCTCATTTGGGTAGTTGGAAGTACGTTATCTTAAACTCGATCGGGTAAAACAAATATGTGTGTTACTACATCGCGGAAAGCGTTAAATACCTTCATGGCTATTCCGTTTCTGTTTTTGAGTGTGCTTGCATTGCCCTCGAAGGCTGAGTTCAAGGACCCATTGGATATCCCTGCCGTAGAGCAAAAGAATTCGTTGAATAAACCCTTTATAGGAAGCTCGCAAAAAGGACGCCTTTCAGTGATAGTGGGGCCGGCAGGCCTGATTCTGGCCTCTTCTGATGCAGGGCAGAGTTGGAAGCAAGCCCAGGTGCCGGTGCAAAGTGATCTGGTTGCCGTTACTTTGGTGAGCGAGAGTAAAGGGTGGGCAGTGGGGCATGACGGTGTGATTCTTGTCACTGCCGATGGTGGCGCTAGTTGGCAAAAGCAACTGGATGGTGTCATGGCTGCTGAGCAGTTCAAAAAATATTATGAAAACATGCTGAAGAAAGGTGAGCCCGAGGCGGAGCTTGCTCTGGAGGCGACAGAGTTGAACTATCGAGATGGTCCCGCACTACCTTATCTCGATGTCTGGTTCAAGAATGAGTCGGTCGGCTTTGCTGTTGGGGCATTCGGCAATATTGCTCGTACGGATGATGGTGGAGATACCTGGGCTCCATGGACGCACAGAATAGATAACGAAAGTGGGCTGCATCTTAATAGTGTGACTGCGGTTGGAGGGGGGATTTTCATCGGCAGTGAACGTGGCACGATCTTCAGATTGAATGAAGAAACAAATATCTTCGAGATCATTGATACTGGATATTCGGGTAGCTTTACCGGTATCACCGGAGATGATAGTCAGGTTATTGCCTATGGGCTGCAAGGCACAGCTTACCGCAGCACTGATAGCGGGGCTAATTGGCAGGTTGTTGCAGGGCTACCTCGTTCCACGATAAATAATGCATTCCTGCGAGCAGATGGGAAAGGATTTGTACTTGTAAGTCAGGCGGGAGAGCTGGTTCTGACTGATCATTATTTTTCCAGTTTTGATGTGCTGAATTCCGAAAAAACCACTATCTATACCTCGGTTGTGGAGGCGGCTGATAATGAGTTTCTAGTGACCACCCTGGAGGGCGTCGAGCGGATTTCACTCTCGGAGCGTAAAACAGAAAAGCCAAGAACCCAGGAGTAAGGCTATGTCCGCTAATGAAAAAAATATAGCTCAAGGCGAAGATGTCGGCGGGGCATTTGACGAGTCTTCAGGCACTATTTTTGAACGAGTTTTGTTTTGCAATCGCAAGATCCTTTTTGCTATTGGAGTTTTGGTAACTCTGTTCTTGGCCCATCAGTCGGCCAAACTGGATGTTAATGCCAGCTTTGAGAAGATGATGCCGTCAGAGCATGAGTATATTAAGAACTACAAAGAATTTGCTGGTAACTTGAGAAGTTTGGGTAATGCTGTGACTGTGGTGGTCGAGAACAAGAACGGCAGCATTTACGATGCGGAATATCAGAAAACATTAAGTGAAATCAACGACAGAGTATTTCTGATCAAGGGGGTTGATCGCGCATTTGTGCAATCCTTGTGGATGGCATCAGTGCGCTGGACGGCTGTAACAGAGGAAGGGTTTGATGGTGGCCCGGTCATGCCGCCGGACTATGACGGATCCTCAGAAAGCCTGAACAAGCTACGGGACAACGTCGCCAAGGCGGGGCTCAAGGGCTCTCTTGTTGGATTGAATGAACGTTCCAGTGCGTTGTTTATCCCCTTAATGGAGCGTGACTCGGAGACCGGCGAGCCTCTCGACTATAAAGCCTTCACCGATAGTCTGAGGGCTATCAATGATGAGTTTGAGAGCCGCGGCGTGGAGTTGCATGTCATTGGCTTCGCCAAGTTGGTGGGCGACCTCATTGCGGGGCTGATGCAAGTACTCAGTTATTTTATAATTGCGGCTGTGGTTGTATCAGTACTCGTCTATTGGTATTCACGTTGCTTGATCAGTACCAGCGTTGTCATTATTTGCTCGCTGATGGGCGTGGTCTGGCAGTTGGGTATGATGCGGTTGATGGGCTTTGTCCTTGATCCCTTCTCCGTGCTGGTGCCATTTCTGGTGTTTGCCATTGGGGTCTCCCATGGCTCGCAGATGATAAACGGGATTATCCAGGATATCGGTAGCGGGCTTGGCCGTTATATGGCATCCCGGCTTACCTTCCGTCGGCTTTGCCTAGCGGGTACCGTAGCCTTGGTATCCGATGCACTGGGTTTTGCGGTAATCGCTGTTATCGCCATACCTGCGATTCGGGACCTGGCGTTTCTCGCAACGATGGGAGTGGTTGCGCTGATCGTTACCAACTTGTTTTTTATCCCCGTAATACTGTCTTTCACTGGCATCACCAAGCGGGCTGCCAAGCATGCGGAGCGGGTACAGAAGAGTAACCACTCCGTCAGTCAATGGCTTGGGTTGATTACCGGCAAGAAGGTAGCTGTTGGAGTTTTGGTGTCGGTTGCGGTGATTACCGTAGCAGGATTCATCTATGGACAGAAAATGCAGATCGGTGATGTCGAGGCGGGCGCTCCGGAACTGCGTGCGGACTCCGAGTACAATCTGGATGTGGAGTACGTACAGAAAAATTATGGACTATCTAACGACCTTTTCGCCGTTATTGTGACAACGCCGGAAGGCGGCTTGGGAAATTTTGAAACACTGCTTGAGATTGATCGACTTGAGCGCTTGCTGCGGGATTTACCCGGAGTACAGGTCACAGAATCTGCAGCCAGTATGGCGAAGAAGTTTACCCCGGCCGGGTTCGAAGGCTCACCCAAGTGGTACACAATCAGCCGTAGCCCCTATATTACTAATGATGCGGTTGATAGTATATTCACCGCGCGTCCAGGTCTTATTAATGACTCCCGTACCGTAGCTCCGATCATCGCTTATCTGACGGATCATAAAGCCGAGACACTGCAGCGTGTCGCCGAGGTGGTAGAAGATTTTGCTGCTGAACACAATAATGACCAACGTCAGTTCCTGCTGGCGGCGGGTAATGCCGGTGTCGAGGCTGCAACAAATCAGACAGTAGAAAAAGCTAATTATCAGATGCTAGTACTGGTTTATGCTGCGGTGATTCTACTGTGTTTGGTTACTTTCCGTAGTTGGAGGGCTGTAGTGATTGCTATTTTGCCTCTGGTGGTTATCTCCACCCTGGGGCAGGCATTGATGGTGTTCATGGGCATTGGTCTCAAGGTCGCGACGCTCCCTGTTACGGCGCTTGGTGTTGGCATCGGTGTGGACTATGCGTTGTACCTGCTTACCGCGTACATGGTTTTCCTGAGACAGGGTATGTCCGTCAGACAGGCCTATGTCAATGCCTTGGTGTCTACAGGGAAGGTGGTCATGTTGGTTGGCGTTACATTAACCGCAGCGGTTGCTACCTGGGCATGGTCACCCATCAAGTTCCAGGCGGATATGGGGTTAATGCTGGCCTTCATGTTCCTGGGGAATATGCTGGGCGCCTTGATTATCATTCCCGCCTTGGCCACTTTTCTTTTGAAACCGAAGAATATGAATAAGGAAATAAAGGAAAACAAGGTGGAAATGAAAAAGAATATTTTAGAGAAAATACACGCAGAAAGAGCGCTTGTTTGATAAGCCCTACTTTTGAGAGCTGAGCCGAATAACGGATAGGTTATCTGTATATTTTTTCACTGCAATATCAACAATGATGTTTGCTTAATGGTGGGCCCTGATTAATTTGTAAGAACCAAAGAACGGGATGGGGAAGACAATATGAAATTCAATTTGATGCAAACGGGAGTGATTGGCCGCCGGCATGAACTGGAAGCCGGTATGGCCGGCCAGCGGCCCGAGCTGTACCAGCGTTTCCTGGAAGAGGTACGCGGCTATGTACGCCTGGCTGACGATCTGGGGTACGGGGCTTACTGTCAGCCCGAACACCACTTGCAGATCGAAGGGTTCGAGATCAACAACCACCCGGGCATGTTCAGTTTGTATGTAGGCTTACACTCCAAGCGCATGAAGGCCGGCATTATGGGCTATACCCTGCCCACACATAATCCGGTACGGGTCGCCGAGGAAATTGCCACGCTGGATCACATGCTCCAGGGTCGACTGATGGTGGGCTTTACCCGTGGTTACCATGCACGCTGGGTTGACTCCATGGCGGCTCGCCCGGGTGTGAGCGCCACTACACCGGTGAATGCCAAGGCGCGTGACGAGCAGGATGCGCTGAACCGTGAAGTGTTTGAAGAGTCCTTGCAGATCATCAAGAAAGCCTGGGCCAGTGATGTGTTCAGCCACAAGGGCAAGCACTGGGAGTTTCCGCCCAATGGCGGTTCATCGGGTCATCCGGCCTATGCCAGCATGGGTAAAGGCATGGATGCTGATGGGATCGTACGTAAGATCGGCATTGCTCCCAAGTGCTATCAGACCCCCCATCCGAAGATCTATGGTGGCTTTGCCGGCAGCATGCGGACAGTGGATATGTGGGCCCGCGAAGGAGGCAAGCCGATCGTACTGGCGGCGGACCTGGACTTCTGTGACACCTTGTGGAACCGCTATGCCGAAACGGCGCGGGCCCATGAGCGTGATGTTGCCCGTGAAGACGTTGCCGCCTGGGGTGGTTTTTTGATGCTGACTGACGACAAGGACCATGCGCAGAAGCTGATGGCCGAGCATCAATGGTTCTGGGACAAGTGGTTTATTCCCTTCGGTCAGAAGATGCCGAACGTTCTGATCGGCAGTGCCGATGAGATTGCCGACCAGATTGGCCGTGCCCATGACCGTCTGGGCTTTAATGAACTGTTTCTCATGTTTGGCCAGGGCCACCTGGATCCGGAACAGAACAATGAAGAGCTGGAGAAGTTTGCCTCATTGGTTGCGCCACGCTTCTCCACCAAGGATGCCGAAGGCACCATGGTGTGAGCCTGTGGTTAAAAGAGTCAATTAGGCAGCTTAAAAAGATAAGAATGAGAGGATAAGACCATGCAATGCGGATTTTTTCATACTCCATATAATCTTCCCCACCGTACTGCGAGAGAAATGTTCGACTGGTCTCTCAAGCTGGCACAGGTATGTGATGAAGCTGGCTTCGCCGATTTCATGATTGGCGAGCACTCCACACTGGCTTGGGAGAATATTCCCTGTCCTGAAATCATTATTGGTGCCGCGGCGCCTCTCACCAAGAATATTCGCTTTGCGCCGATGGCGCATCTGTTGCCTTACCATAATCCGGCAAGTCTGGCGATTCAGGTTGGCTGGTTGTCGCAAATTCTCGAGGGTCGGTACTTTCTTGGTGTGGCGCCTGGTGGACATCATACAGATGCCATTCTGCATGGGTTCGAAGGGATTGGTCCGTTGCAGGAACAAATGTTCGAAGCGCTTGAACTGATGGAGAAGGTATGGGCTAGAGAGCCCTTCATGGAAAAGGGAAAGTTCTTTCAGGCGGGCTTTCCCGGGCCGGATACCATGCCAGAATACGACGTGGAAATTGCAGACAATAGTCCTTGGGGTGGTCGTGAAGCCTTGGAGATCGCTGTTACGGGGCTGACCAAGAACTCGTCATCCCTGAAGTGGGCTGGAGAGCGCAATTATAGCCCGATCTCGTTCTTTGGAGGTCACGAGGTAATGCGCTCGCACTACGACACTTGGGCTGCAGCCATGGAGTCGAAAGGTTTGACTCCTGAAAGATCACGCTTTCGGGTTACCCGTGAAATCTTTATTGCCGACACAGATGCTGAGGCAAGGAAGCGGGCCAAGGCAAGTGGTATGGCCCAGACATGGCAGCATTATCTATTCCCCATCTACAAAAAATTCAATCTTTTTCCTGGGATTATTAAGGACGCGGGTGCGGACATTGACCCGAGCCAGATTGATATGGACTTTTTGGCTGATCATGTATGGCTTTGTGGATCACCGGAAACTGTGACTCGCAAGATAGAAGCCATGATGGAAAGGTCGGGTGGTTGCGGCCAGGTTATTGTCAATTCGCATGACAATATCGATAATCCGGAGCCCTATTTCGAGTCTCTGCAGCGATTAGCGCAAGAAGTCATTCCCAATATCAAGATGAGCTGAAGCATGAATGAAGCGGCTGCTGGCCAGTAGTCGCTTTCCTGCTCTGAACCTGAATTAATTTTATCGCAGATCAGCGTAAAAGGCAGAGGACGGAGTAGGCCCAGTTACTTTTGAATTTGCGAAAGAAGGGGGGCATGTGTTTTTCTCAAAAGCTGATAAAACCGCAACCGAATGTCTGAGACACCTTCTCGATGCGCTTGAAGGTGGACATCTGGATCTACCTCCCGGAGGTACTGCGAATCCTCTGCTCAACCAAGTTCGCGAGGCCTGGCAGAACTATCATGCCGAACGCCAGCAGGAGAAGAACCAGCTCATTCAACTGGCTGATCAACTGCACCAGTTGACCGCAAAGCTGGCGAGTTGTGAGGAGGAACGAGAGTACATAAATGCCCGTTTGGGCTTTATCAGCCAGAGTAGTACCGACGGTTTTTGGGACATGAAAGTGGTCGGTGGTGACCTCATGAATCCAGCGAATGGGCTGTGGTGGTCCGATCGCTTCCGCTCGTTGCTCGGTTTTCAGGACGAGCAGGACTTTCCTGGCAGGTTGAACAGTTGGATAGCGCGACTTCACCCTGAAGACAAGCAATCAACCCTGGAAGCACTGTCCCAGCATATGCACGGCGGAGAAGGACAGGTGTCTTATCGTCTGGAGCACCGACTGGCGATAAAAACCGGCGAGTACCGCTGGTTTGTAACCAGTGGCCGGGCTCAGTGCGATAGCCGTGGGACATGTCTGCGAATTGCTGGTTCTATGCGGGATATCCATGATCAGCGCCAGCGCGACCGGGAGCTGGACAAGACGTTAACGCGTTTCGAGCTGGCCCGGGAAATGCTGAGCGATGGTTTGTGGGATATGGAAGTAGTTGATGGTGATCCGATGAATCCGCATAACCCTTTCTGGTGGTCCGAGCAGTTTCGTCACATGCTGGGCTTTGAGACTGCCGAGGAGTTTCCCAATGTATTGGAAAGTTGGACATCGCGTATTCATCCGGAGGACAAGGAAGAAGTGTTCCGAACATTCGCTATTCACCTCGGCGATCGCAGTGGCAGGACACCTTTTGATGCTTGTTATCGGATCAAGCTCAAGAGTGGTGAGTACCGTTGGTTCCGTAACCGTGGTCAAACTCGCCGCGCTTCGGATGGCAGTCCAGTACGAATGGTAGGTGCGTTGATTGATATCCATGTCATGCGCTTGGAGGAACAGCTGCGGGAAGAGCAGATCACGCAGCGCAGAGACCTTGAACTGAATCTGCACAAGTTGACGGAAATAGTTACCACTATCCAGGGGATTGCCAGCCAGACCAACTTGCTGGCACTCAATGCTGCCATTGAAGCTGCTCGCGCTGGAGATGCTGGTCGTGGTTTTGCCGTAGTGGCTGATGAAGTGCGCAAACTAGCGACCAGGACCAGTGAGGCGACCCAGCAGGCGGCCGATATGATCGGCTCCCGTGCCTGAGCTTCTGCCTTCCATCCTCGGGTGAGAAACCAGAGTGCGTGCCAAGGCAAGTAGTGCGCAAGAAGTCGTTTCCCATCATATTTTTTGACAAACAAGGGGCATATATGTCTAGCATTGATCTCATCGGA
>Ga0265293_10005875_pt1 | contig 20149 bp, 19 predicted proteins | sample Munlanlewell138R_FD_192505 | JGI IMG/M metagenome (GOLD analysis project Ga0265293, IMG submission 192505) | Leachate microbial communities from a municipal landfill in Southern Ontario, Canada - Leachate well 138R | ecosystem: Engineered > Solid waste > Landfill > Unclassified | place: Canada... | reverse complement strand
GAGGCGGTCGGTGATGAGGGCGATGGCGCAGACCGACGTGACGGCGACCACCAGGGCGAACAGCAGCGTGGCGAGTTCTCCGGAGCGCCAGTCGCGGCGCAGCAAACGGCGGGCGAGAGTGAAGGCGTGCATCAGTGTTGCCCGGCCAGGGTGCCGCCCTGCAGCTCCAGACGGCGCTGGCAGCGTTGGGCGAGCATCGGATCGTGGGTGACCAGGACCAGGGTGGTGGCGCGCTCCTGGTTGATTTCGAACAGCAGGTCGATGACCCGCTGCCCGGTGGCGGCATCGAGATTGCCGGTGGGTTCATCGGCGAACAGGATGTCCGGCTCGGCGATAAAGGCCCGGGCAATGGCCACCCGCTGTTGCTCGCCACCGGAGAGCTGGCGCGGATAGTGGTTGGTCCGGCCCTCGAGGCCGACCCTGGCGAGGAGTTGGCGAGCCTTGTCCTCGCCGTTGTCGTGGCCGAGCACCTCGAGGGGCAGGAGGGTGTTTTCCAGGGCGGTGAGATGGGGCAGCAACTGGAACGACTGGAAGACAAAACCGACATGTTCACCGCGAACCCGGGCGCGACCATCCTCGTCGAGCCGTTCCAGCGCATGATGGCACAGGCTGATGGTGCCGCTGCTGGGCAGGTCGAGGCCGGCGAGCAGGCTCAGCAGGGTGGATTTGCCCGAGCCGGAAACCCCGACGATGGCCACGCTCTCGCCGCGCTTGATCGCAAAATCGATCCCGGACAGAATGGTCAAGGGGCCGTCGCCGACCATGACGGTTTTGCCGAGATCCGAGACGTTGAGAATATTCCTGTCACCGCTATCCATTGAATGCCTGCCATGCCAAAACTGTTGTTGATTCTATTGTTGTCGCTGTGTTCCGCCGGCGCTGCCGCCAAGTCCTCCGCCAAGACAATCCTGGTGCTGGGTGACAGTATCAGCGCCGCTTACGGGATCGCGGTGGAACGCGGCTGGGTGAGCCTGCTGCAAAAACGCTTCGATGAACGCCACCCCGGCAGCTACAGCGTGGTCAATGCCAGCATCAGCGGCGATACCACCGCCCTCGGCCTGCGCCGCCTGCCGCCATTGCTGGCGCAGCATGCGCCCGACCAGGTCATTGTCGAGCTGGGTGGCAATGATGGTTTGCGGGGGTTGCCGCTCACCAATATGCGGGACAACCTCCAGGCCATCATCGACCTGTGCCTGGACAGTGGCGCCGAGGTGGTGCTGGTGAGCATCGATTTGCCGCCGAGCTACGGCGCGGTGTTCAACGACCGCTATCGCGCCGTATTCGAAGAGCTGGAAAAAACCAATGACCTGTTTCGGGTTTCACTGGGCTTCAATCTGCTCGGTGATCGCGACCTGGTCCAGGCAGATGGTATTCATCCCACAGCGGAGGCACAACCCCTGCTGCTCGATGCGGTCTGGCCGGCGATCAGCCCGGAAGGCTAGGGGCTGTCGATGCTTCGATATAGGCTGTTGATAAATAACGGAACCTTTTCGTAACTGCCGATTCCACGGTGCGCTTCGTTCCTCGGCGCACCCTATGAAAGAGCATAGGGCGCGCCGGCTCAGTCGCCCGCATCCTCGCCTGTCGCTTCCTGGCCGATGGCGCTCTGGCGCAGGACTCTGGCCTCCTGCAGATAGAAATCCCGGGCGGCGAGGGTAGCGGTTTCGCTGGCGAGGCCGACCAGGGCGTCGGCTTTCATATGGCGCGCCGCCGGGTTGTCGGGGTCGAGGGCCATCAGGTAGTCGGCCAGTTGCGCGGCCCATCGATAGTCGCCGTTGTCGAGCGCCAGCAGGCCGTTCTCGAACAGCACCTCGGCGCCGCCGGACAATTCCGCAATGCGGGTTGCCAGGGTCGCGGGAGGCATGGCGTCCAGGTGGGTGGGGTTGCCGTCGAACCAGCCTTTGCGATCGGTGTAGATGGCTCTCACCGCCCAGGACAACCGGGAAAAGCGCTGTTCCAGGTAGGGTAGGCCATCCAGTTCCGGGGGCAGGGCGATGGCGGCGACCAGCGCATCGGGGCCAAGGCCCCTGTCGATGCCGGCGAGGGTTTCCTCCAGCACCAGGGCAATGGCGTCGCGGTAATCCTTGAGCGCGGCGATGCTCTGTTCCGCGCCGATGATGGGGTAGCCGTGCCCGGTAACGAGAAAGCGCGGCGATTGCATCAGCATCGCGTCCAGGGTTGCCAGCCAGTCGCGGGTTTCGCGGCTGACATCGCCGAGGGCGTGGATGGCCGGGAAGGAGGTATAGAAACCGTCGCCACTGAACAGCACGCCCTTTGCCGGGTACCACAGCCACAGCTGCTGGTTGTCGTCGCCCTTGGCCGGCACCAGCTCCAGGTCGAGGCCGGCGATGGTGATGGCCTGGCGGCTGCTGACCGGGAGGTGGTGGGCGGGCAGCGCGTCGCCGGGGTGGTGTTCTCCGGCAGCGGCGGGCGGCTCGTTGCCGGTGTCGTGGGGGAAGGTGTCGTTCCGCTCCTGGCGCGGCGCCGGGCGGTTGTACACCGGGATGTCGGCCCCGCCGAGCACCGCGCCGAGCCCGCCGCTGTGATCCTGGTGGCGATGGGTGAGAATCACGGCTTGTACCGGTTTGCCGGTGATCTCCCGAAATGCTTCCATGGCCTTGGCCGCGACTGTCTCGCTGGCGAGGCTGTCGATGATCACCACACCGTCTTCGCCTTCGATCATGGCCATGGTGGTGCTGCCGTAGCCGAGGGCGACATGGACGTTGTCGGCGATGGTCATTACCGACAGGGTGCGGGTGTCGGAGAGCGGCTCTATGCTCAGCGTGGACGGGCTGTCCGCTGGCGGCGCAGCGGGGGACTCGGCCGATTGCCCGCTGGTGGCGGCGCTGAGGGCGAACAGGGCGGGCAACAGCGCGGCGCGGAGCAGAAAGATGAAGCGGTGGTCCATGTCCACTGGCCCTGTCGTAGTGTGCAAAGAATTATTGTCGATGGCCAGGCGTTGTGCGCCGACCGCCGATCCGCCGATCGTGACGCATGACCATCGGGTCACCGCCTGCCGGTTCTCACCCTATAGCCTGTCCCGCGGGTTGGCAAGTCCGTCCGGCATGCCATCATGAATCCCGCCGCGCCCGCATGCGGCGCAGAAACTCGGCCATGATCAGGTGGTAGAGTTCGTCCCCCAGGTAGCGATCCTCGACGCCGCGGTCGATATTGGGGTTGTCGTTGACCTCGATGACAAAACCCTTGCCATTGCGCTCCTTGACATCGACCCCGTAGAGACCGTTGCCGACGGGCCGGGTGGCGGCGAGGGCGGCGTCGAGAACGCCTTTCGGCACCTCGAAGGTGGGCAGGGTATCGAAACCGCCGCTGTCCACCTTGCTCCCGCCGTGGCGGTAGATTTGCCAGTGGTTTTTCACCATGTAGTAACGGCAGGCGTAGATCGCCTTGTTGTTGAATACCCCGATGCGCCAGTCGAAGTCCGTATAGAGGAACTCCTGGGCGAGCAGCAGGGCCGTCTTGTGGAACAGCTCCCGGGTTTTTTCTTCAAGTTCCTGACGGTTGGCCACTTTGACCACCCCGCGGGAGAAGGCGCCATCGGGGATCTTGATGACGATCGGATAGCCGAATTCCGCCTCCACTTCATCGAGCTGCTGGGTATGGGCCTGCTGGCCCTTCGGGTTGGCGAGATTGCCGCGGCGCAGGATGCGGGTGCGCGGCGCCGGCACCCGGGCCTTGCGAAACAGGTCGGCGAGATAAATCTTGTTGGTGCAGCGGAGGATCGAATTGGAGTCGTCGATCACCACCAGGCCCTCGGCTTCGGCCTTTTTGGCGAAGCGGTAGGTGTGGTGGTCGATGGCGGTGGTCTCGCGGATGAACAGGCTGTCGTATTCAGAGATCCGCGGATAATCACGGGGCCCGATGATCTCGACATCGATACCCAGCTCGGCGCCGGCCTTGATGAACTTCTTCAGCGCCTTGGCGTCGCTCGGCGGCATCGCCTCCTCGGCGTTGACCAGCATCGCCATATCGTACTGGTAGACCTTCCGCGCCTTCGATTTGCGCCAGATCTTGTGGCTGTAGTCGTTCAGGGCGTTGGCGAATTCGGTCTCCTCGCTGTCGCCGAGGCGGGCGTGGGAGCGCGGCCGCAGCGACACGATCTGCCACTGCTTGCGAAAGCGCAAGGTGACCGCCAGGATCGGGCAGGGAAACAGGTCGAACAGCCGCCGCGCCAGCTCCCGGTACTCCGGCTGAGCGGAGGTGCCGAAGTAGGTGAGGATCTCGATTTCCCCCGACGGCGGCTGCGACTTCAGGGTATTGCTGAGCGCGGTGGAGATATCCTCCAGCTGGATCTGGTACAGCGAGCGCCTGCCCAGGTCGTTGAGCACTTTCACCGACGGGATCACGTGGTGACCGCGGGCTTCCGCCAGCAGCGAACAGTAGTAACCGTCCGACAGGTACTTGAAGCTGCGGCAGAGGTTGATCACCCTGGTGCGTTCGTGGCTGCCGGGTTGGGTGCCCTCGAGATAATCGGCGAAAAGCATGACGTGCTCACTGGGATAATAGGACTCCCAGTCGGCCATATCGTCCACGATCAGCAGGGTTTGGGTCATAGCTACAAGGGCAGGAAAGGAGGGTGGAGAGAAGGCGGCAGATTGTGCGCCTCTTTGACAGGTTCGGCAACTGTAATCCGGCGCCCGGGGGCCATAAAATTCCGTACCGCGGGGGGTTAAAGATCGCTATGATTCGACAGACCGCCAAACCGCAAGCGAGTTGCGAATGCTGTCGTTGAGCCGTGCCCAGCCGTTTGATACCGAGACCTTCCCGGGCAGTTATCGGGAGGCCCGCGAGCGTTGGCTCGAGAGCCTGCCTGACGGGGCCGCCAGCGACAGCCACGGCGTCGCCGGCGAAGCCCCGGGCGGCGGCGCACTGGCCACCGATGTCGCCTGGCTCGGGCCGGCCGACGCCGCGGGCGTGCTGGTGCTGATCGCCGGCACCCACGGGGTCGAAGGCTATGCCGGCAGCGCGGTGCAGAACGATCTGTGGCGGCTGTACCGCGCGGGCCGGCTGGCGTTGCCCGATGATGTCGCAATCATGGCCATCCACGCGCTCAACCCCTGGGGATACGCCTGGGACAGGCGCTGTGACGGCGAGGGTATCGACGTCAACCGCAATTTCGTCGACTTCAGCCGGCCGCTGCCGGCGAATCCCGGTTACGACAGCATTCGCGAGGTCTTTGCCTGGGCCGACCCGCGGCAAAGGGCCGAAAGGCTCGCCGCCTTTCGCCGCGAGCAGGGCCCGACAGCCTTTGAGATTGCCGTCAGCGGTGGGCAGTACTGTGATCCGCGCGGGCCTTTTTTTGGCGGCCGCGGCGACAGCCACAGCCGCCGGGTGATCGAGATGCTGGTTGACAGCCGCCAGTTGGCGCGGCGCCGGCTCGCGGTAATCGATATCCATACCGGGCTCGGACCCTACGGCTACGGAGAGGTGATCTGCGACCATCCGCCGGCCAGTGGCGGGGCCCGCACCGCCCGGGCCTGGTATGGCCCGTCCTGCACCTTGCCGGCCGAAGGAACCTCCAGCTCGGTGCCCAAGTTCGGCCTGCTCGACTATGCCTGGCACCGGATCATGGCGGATGACAGCTGCTTTATCACCCTCGAATTCGGCACCCTGGGCACCGACAGGCTGTTCGAGGTGCTGCTCGACGAAAACCAGGGCTGGGCCCGCCAGCCGCTCGCGCCACCGGCCGAAAGCGAACGGTTGCGCCTCGCCGCGCTGATGCGCAGCCACTTTTACCCCGACGATGACACATGGCGTGAAGCGGTGCTGTTCCGCGCCCGCCAGGTCATCACCCAGGCCCTGGGCGGGCTTGCGGTGGCGGCGCGATGAGCCCCGGCAATCCCTTGCCGCAGGTTGCCCGCGGGGCCGGAGTGGTGGTGCGCCGGGCCGAAGAGCGCGACCTCAACGCCTTGCTGGCCCTGGAAAAAACCTGCTTTGCCACCGACCGCCTCAGCCGCCGCAGCTTTCGCCACTGGCTGCAGGCCGACAACTGCGCCTTTCTGGTGGCCGAGGACGACGGCCGTCTGGCCGGCTATGGACTGATCCTGTTTCTGCGCGGCACCATCCTTGCCCGGCTTTACTCCATCGCCATCGATCCCGCCTGGCGCGGCGCGGGCATTGCCCGGCGGCTGCTCGGCGAGGGCGAGCTGCTGGCCGAGAGCCACGGTTGCCTGTTCCTGCGGCTCGAAGTCAGTGTCGACAACCACGCGGCCATCGGCCTGTATCAAGCGCTCGGCTACCAACCGTTCGGTATCTATCCCCACTATTACGAAGACGATAACGACGCCTTGCGCATGCAGAAGTGCATCCGCAAGGTGCCCCAGCTGGAGTCCAACCGCGGTATCCCCTGGATTCAGCAGACCACTGCGTTCACCTGCGGGCCGGCGGCGCTGATGATGGCCATGGGCGGGCTGGACGAAGGCTACCGGCCGACCATCCATGAAGAATTGCAGATCTGGCGCGAGGCCACCACCATCTTCATGACCTCCGGCCATGGCGGCTGCCATCCGGTGGGCCTCGCCCTGGCGGCGCGCCAGCGGGGCTTCGCAGCGGAGGTGTGGCTCAACCGGGAAGGGCCGATATTCGTCGACAGCGTCCGCGACGACAACAAGAAGCGGGTAATCGAATTGGTGCACCTCGATTTCGTCGCCCAGGCGGAGCAGCAGCGGATTGCGCTCTGCTACCGGGAATTTTCCGATCGCGATCTGGAGCAGGCATTCCGCGATGGCGGCATCCCCATCATCCTGATCAGCACCTACCGCCTGGATGGCCGCAAGGCGCCCCACTGGGTGACACTCAGCGGCTTCGACGACGACTGCCTGTACGTGCACGATTCCGACCCGGACCCGGAGGAACAATCCGCCAGCGGGCTCGACAGCCAGTATCTGCCCATTGCGCGGGGCGACTTCACCAAGATGTCCCGTTTTGGCCGCAGCCAGCTGCGCACCGCGGTGATATTGAAACAGCCGGGGAGTTGACAAGGGCGGCATGGGGCCCCGGCAACGGTGCGGCCCCGGAGGCAGCGGCGCTTGTGTTTCTGTAGAAATTTTGTGCTATTATTATTTCTATGGAAATAACGGTAAGCCCTGGAGCCGACGAATGACTGCGCTACCCGGATCTTCAGCAACCAATGCCGACGCGGCGGCTGTACTGTCCAAGGCGGTCGCCCGTGCCGCCGAACGCCTGGGGCTTAGCCGTGCGCTATTGGCCAGGGTGCTGGGCGTCAGCCCGCCGACCGTTTCCCGGTTGTACGGCGGGAAATACCAACTCGATCCCGCTCGCAAGGAATGGGAGTTCGCGCTGCTGCTGGTGCGTATATTCCGCTCCCTCGACTCCATCGTCGGCGATGAATACAGCGCCAGGCAGTGGCTCAACAGCGACAACCGGGGGTTGAACGGCCGCCCCGTCGATCTCATCACCAACACGGAAGGACTGGTGCGTGTCACCCAATACCTGGACGCCTCCCGCGGTCTCGTCTGAGGCCCGGCCCTGGTCGGCGCGGGCCTGGCGCATCGTCGAGGCCCAGCACATCGCGGCGACCATGAAGCTGGTCGACGATGCCTTCGAGCAGGATCTTCTGGAATCCCTGCTCGAAGGCAGCAAACCGCGCCCGCCATCGGACCCCCGGGGACTCGATTACCTGCTGGCCTCGCCATTTCGCTATGCGCCGCCCGCTGGCGGTTCACGTTTTCGCGGCGAGATCGACAGCGGGGTCTTCTATGGCGCGGAATCCGTGCGCACCGCCTGCGCGGAACTGGGCTACTGGCGCTGGCGGTTCCTCAGTGATGCCGTGGAGCTCGAGCGCCTCGAGCCGGTGCTGCATACCGCGTTCTGCGTGCGGGTCTCGTGCCTCGCGGTGGATTTGCGCAGCGCGCCATTCGCTGTCGACGCCGCGGCATGGACCAGCCCCGGCGACTACAGCGCCAGCCAATCCCTCGCCAGGGCTGCCCGCGAGGCGGCTGTCGGCGGCATCGTCTACCAATCGGTACGCGACCCGCAACCGGCGTGGTGCGTGGCGGTGTTGACGCCGGAGGCCTTTGCCAGACCAAAACCCGAGCCGGTGGTTCAGAGCTGGTGGATATCGGTGCAGGCCGAGGGCGTGATCTGGCGGCGGGACAGTGAATCGCTGGAGTTCGCCGCGGATTTCTGGCGCTTTTGATACCCATACCCTGTTGCACAGAAGAAAGGGAAGGCGAGGAATCAAGCTTTCGCTCAGCCAGGACGTTCAGCCGGCAATATCCATGATGATTGCCCAGTGCTGCTCGGTCACCGGCTGGATCGACAGGCGGCCCTGGCGGAACAGGATCATGTCGGCGAGTTGCGCCATGTCCTTCAGGCGGGTGGCGGGAATGAGCTGGGCGAAGGTGCGCTGGTGGCGAATGTCGACGCTGTACCAGCGGGGCTTGTCCGGAGTGCTTTTCGGGTCGAAGTACGGACTGTCGGGGTCGAACTGGGAGGGGTCGGGGTACGGCTCGCCGGACACCGTGGCGGTGCCGGCGATCCCCGGCACCTTGCAACTGGAATGGTAGATCAGCACCCCATCGCCGCTGGCGACCCCGTCCCTGATATGGTTGCGGGCCTGGTAGTTGCGAATGCCATCCCAGCGCGCGGTGCCGCCGGGCTCTCCGGCCAGATCGACGATGCCGTATTCGGCGGGTTCGCTTTTGAACAGCCAATAGTGGCGCTGCCTGGCCATGGCGTGATCGGGGTGCTCGGTCAGTGGTGGTGCCCGCCGGGGCCGTGGGGATGGCCGTGGGCGATTTCCTCTTCGCTGGCGTCGCGGATATCGTCGACGGTGACGTCGAAGCTCAGGGACTTGCCCGCCAGCGGATGGTTGCCGTCGACGGTGACCAGATCGTCCTCGATACTGGTGATGACTACCGAGATCGGGCCCTGTTCGGTCTGGGCTTCGAAGCGCATGCCGACTTCCAGGGGCTGCTCGCCAAAGGCGTCACGGGGCACGGACTCCACCAAGTGGTCGAGATGTTCGCCGTAGGCTTCTTCCGGCACGATGCTGACTTGCAGCTGATCTCCAACCTGCTTGCCTTCCAGTGCACTCTCGAGGCCGGGAATGATGTTGTGGGCGCCGTGGAGGTAGATGAGCGGGTCCCGACCATCGGAGGAGTCCAGTTGAACGCCGTCCTCATCGCGAACTGTATAGTGGATGGAGACGACGGCATTGGGTTTGACTGTCATGACAAGTCCTAGCTAGGGTGTGTATGGCCCGACATTATGGGGGATTGACGGAGGTCGCTCAAGGTTGGGGTCGGCGCTGCACGGGTAGCGCCGGGATGCAGGCGCCTGTCGGCCTGCTCAGCGGATTATCTTGATCCACTCGCCGTTTTGCGGCTCGCCTCGCGGGTAGTAGCCATTGATCAGCCGCAGCTCCTGCTCGCCATAGGGGCCGAGCTTGAGGTGGCTGGCCAGTTGGGCGAAAGTGGCGTTGTTGGCGGCTTTGACATAGTGGATCCGCTGCGGCTCCATGCCGCCGAAACGGGCCTCCGGCAGGGGCGTGAAGCTGCTGATGATGCCCATCAACTGGTCGTTGAGGCTGTCGTGTTGTTTGCCGGCGGCGATGTTGCCGCGAAAGACATAGGCATTGCGCCCGTAGTAGATCACCGCGAGGCGCTGGTCCGGCCCTGGCGGCGCCGCCACCAGGCCGGTATGCGCCGGCAGGCCGGCCTGGACGAAGGCCTGGGATTTCTTGATGAGGCCGACGCCGAGGTTGTTCTTGATGTAGTGCTCCGGCGGTTGCACGGTGCGCGGCTTGACCTCCAGGGTGAAGCCGTCGGTGGAGTCGGGCGCGGTGGCGGTGACCAGCTTGCCGGACGGGTTCAGGGTCCAGCCCGGCGGATGATCGAAGCGGAAAGCCAGGCTGCTGTCGACATAGCGGTTTTCACGTTCCGGCGATGCCTGGAAATTCTGCCCCCACACCAGCTTGTCGGTGGCGATGCGGAAGGGGACTTCGCCCTTTTCGCCACCACCGCCGGTTCCGCCGCTGGCGATGGCCTCCGCCAGCCGCTGGTCGTTGCGCGGGTGGGTGGCGAACAGGCCGTGGTAGGTGCGCGGCTCGCGGCCGGCATCCCGGGCGCGCTGCTTTTCCAGGCGCTCGTGATCCTTGAGCAGGCTCAGCACCTCGACGATGGCGTCGGGGGCGTAACCGGCGCGGGCCATGGTCCGGGCGCCGATTCCGTCCGCCTCGAGCTCCATGTCGCGGCCGTAGCCGCGCACCGTGGCGGCGCCCCACAGGGCGGTGGCCTCGCCGACTTCGCCGCTGCGGCTGAGGATGGCGAGCAGCCCGGCGGCGACGTTGGAACCGGTCTGGGCGCGCTGCTGGCGGGCGGCGTGGCGGGCGGTGACGTGGGCGATCTCATGGGCGAGCACCGCTGCCAGCTGCGCTTCGGAGCGCAGGTAGGTGAGCAGGCCGCGGTGGATGTAGATATAACCCCCGGGCGTCGCGAAGGCGTTGATATCGGGATTGTCGATCACGGTGAAGGTAAACGAGGCGGCGGGACTGTCGGAGTGGGCCGCCAGCCGCTGGCCGACGCCGGTGACGTAAGCCACCACCTTGGCATCCTGATAGAGGGGCATTTCGGCGGTGATCTTGGCATGGATTTCCTTGCCGATCTCCCGCTCCTTGGCTTCGGACATCATCAGCAGGGCATGGCAGTCGGCGCCGGCCAGCAGCAGGCCCAGCCACAGCAGCGGAGCCAGCAGGCGGGTGACGGAACAACGGTGGATGGACGCCGGTGTGAGATGGAACGACATCATTGCTCAGGGTACCTTCGAAGTTGCGTCGGACGGCACAAAGAATGTCCGCAGTTGATTGCCGATCCCTTCACAGGCTTCGCCCTGGACCCGGGCGATAAAGGGAATCGGCGCGCCGATCGCCAGCAGGTAGGACGACCCCTGGGCGTCGACCCGCACCCGGCCTTTGTCACTGAAATCGTTGATGTCCCAGATCACCGCTTCGTAATTGGAGACCTTGTCCCAGGTGGCGAAACCAAAACAGCCGCCGGCCCCCGGCGCCACGGCGCAACTGACGCTGCCGGACGAATCGGTGGTTTCGGTGTTGCCGTCGACCCAGATCATGTAGCGCACCCCGAGGCTGCTGATCCGCCTGGCCAGCAGCGGGTCGCGGAGCATATGTTCGAGCCGTCCGAGCTTGAGGGGCGCGGTGCGCGGTTCGAACCAGGGATAGAGGCTGTTGACGAAGGTCTTCTCGTCGATCACTTCGACGGTCTTGACGTTTGCCAGGCGCTGGCCGATACACTCGATGAAATCCGGTTCGGTCTCGTAGTGGCCGGCATGGCGGCGGCCGAGCACCACGATCTTCTCGGCATCGCCGAGGCTGAGACTGGCGCTCGCCTCGCGGTGCTCGTTGACCGTGGTGGTGGTGCAGCCGGCAACCAGTGCGATGGCGGCGAGGCCGATTGCCTTGACCAGGGCGTTGCTGGCGGTGGCGCCGATGGCGGCTCTGTTCATGGCTGACCTCGGTGCCCGGCGCTTTGCAGCCAGGCGTGAATCTCCGGCACCCGCCGAAATTCCACCAGCAGCCGTGCCCCGGCGTCGCGCAGGGCAACGACGGCCGCCTGGTTCAGGGCGTCTTCGTCGGAGGAGAGGAAGCGGCTCGGGGTCTTGCCGTAGGCGGTCATGATCCAGTCGGCGACCGGCTGGCCCTGGCCGTCGTAGACGCTGATGTTGTATTTGAGCCAGACCTCGAACACCTTGAGCTGGGTCTCGAACGGCATGGCGACCTGGATTTCCTCCACCGAGGGAACCAGTATCAGATCCTCGCCGCCGCGGGCGCTGACCGCGTCGAGCTCATGGACCTGGGTGAACAGGCCTTTGCCGATGCTGCGCAACATGGCGGTCTGCGCGGCGCCGATGGCGAAGGTGAGCTTGCGGTTTTCCTGGTCGGCATAGACATGTTGCTGGAACTCCTGGTCCAGTACCAGGCCCGCGTTGAGCGCCAGGGGCGTGCTCAAGGGATCGGGGAAGTCGCCCTTGACGGTGACGTTGGTACCACAGCCGGAGGCCGCCAGCAACAGGGTCAGGATGGGAATGGTCAACAACCGTTTGATCACTGCGTGCCTCGTTAGGGATTGGGCGCCCTGGTGGATGTCATTGTTGTTCGAAGTCAGTTAACGAAGTTGGGTCGATGTCTTTTAACGAAGGCTGTTGAGACCGACGAAAGTCCCTCCATTACGGTAGCTCAATTCCCGCATCAGTGCAGCAAAACGTGTCGCTGTCTGGAGGTTGCCGCCGGGCGCGAGAAAATGTACCGGGAAACCGATGGTATGAATGCGCACCAGACGTTCACCGCTGCGCCGTTCGCGGTTGAGGCGGTCGACCATCTGCACCGCGTGACGGATGGAGTTGCCGGTAAAGTCGTCGCCGAAGACATAAAGGCTGATTTTCTTCTGCGGATCATAAAAGGTGCGGATCGCCGCCTCGATACCCTCCACCGGGCTTGAATTGCTGAACGGCGTCCAGCTGTTGAGTCGCTGGAGGATCACCTTGCGCCGCGCCGGGGTGTCGGGTATCCATTTGTTCCGGTAACTGGGAAACATATAGTCGCCCATGTCGCTCATGATCTGGATGCCTTTCACATGGGGATAGATATCGAGGATATTGATCATTTCCTGGCGGACCTTGGGCCACGCATAGTTGACCATGCTGCCGGAGGTATCGATGATGAAAATAATGTATTCGCTGTCCACCGGGATGCCGCCGACCAGCTCATTGGCGGTGCGGGCATTCTGCCCCAGCAGCCGCTGCATCTCCTCGCTGAGCACCTGCAGGGCGAGCGCCAGCTCGTCGCGCTCGCTGGTGTCGACCTGGGCCACGGCGTCCTGTTGCTTGTCGATACTCGCCAGCTGCGCCTGGAGACGGGCGATGCGCTCGCGGTGTTCCGATAGCTGTTCCTCCTTGCCGACCAGTTCGCGGTTGAGCACGCTGGCCTCGCCGCGCACCTCGAACAGCTGTTGCTGGAGGTCTTTCACCTTGCCGCCGAGGTCCTCGGCCACCTCGAAGGCGCTGGGCACGGCGGTCTTGGCAATCAGCATCAGCAGCACGATGGCGCCGAAACCACAGCTGATCACGTCGAGAAAGGACATGCTCATATCCGGCATCGGGCGCTTGCGTTTTCTCACGTGCGATTCCTCAGGGCCAGTCGGTGGAGGGGCTCAGGAACGAGCCGCCGGAAGCGAGCCCCAGTTGCCAGTACAGCGCGGCGGCGGCCGGATCGCCTTCCATGGGAAACAAGATCACATTGACAGGCACCCGGGGGAGGGAACGCACCGCTTCGTTGAACAGATCGGTGCGTTCCCGCGCCGTCACCGTGTTCTTGCGCGGTGTGCTGCGGCCCTGGGTGGGCAGGCCATCGGTGATCAGGAAGATATTGTCCGGCGGCTGGCTGAAGCCCTGGATGGCGGCAAAGGCGTTGACCAGGCTGGTGCCGCCGCTGGGCACGGTGGCCTTGAGGCCGGCGATGGCGCCGTTGACGGCCTTGCTGTCGCCGCTGTCCTGCCACTGGCCGTCGCTGCCGGCGAGCGCGGCCCTGGCCGCGGTATTGAAACTGAGTATCTGGAACTGGCTCTCGGCCGGAATCCGGGCAACCAGCCATTCGGCGGTGCGGGTCGCGCGCTGCCATTTGGCTGAGCGCAGCTTGGTGGCATCATCCATGTTGCGCCGGCGGATGACGTTGACGATGTCCTCGGCGAGCATGCTCGCCGAGGCGTCCACCAGGATGAGCACGCGCCGGCCGCCGAGTTTCAGCCCGGTCAGGTACTGGCGGTCGCCATCGCCGGCGAACTGGCGCACATCCTGGCCCCGGCCCTGGTCGCGGAGTTCCGCGGTCTGCCGCTCCATTTCGTCGACTTGCTTGCGCAGGGTGGCGATCTCGTCTTCGGGATCGGCCTGGACGCTGCGCTCCTCCTGTTTTTCCTCGATCTCGCGGAGCACCCGGCTGGCCAGCCCGCGGGCCTCGACCAACTGTTGCTCAAGGTGGAGCAGGCTGTTGCGCAGTTGGGCCTTCTGCTCTTCGCCATCCCGGATGTCATCTTCCAGCAGGGTCACCTCGGCGCGCAGCTCGGGGTCGGCGGCGTCCGCCGAGGGGTCGTGCTTGATGATCAGGAACAGCAGGATCACGGCGCCGAAACCGCACGCCATGATGTCGAGAAACGACAGGTTGAAGGGGTTGATCTCGCGCTTGCGCTTCGCCATGTCAGGCCCCGGCTGAGACCTCGATCAGCCGCAGTTCGTGGCCGTCGACACGAATCAGGTCTCCGGGGCGGAGGTCGTTGAGGTTGCCGCTGACGATGATGTCATAGCGCCGATTGGTCGCCCGCACCCGGCCCGCCCCGGTGTCGATCCGCAGCGGCGCCCCCGGGTCGCGGCTGATGAGGGGCCCGGAAGCGGTTATCTCGATGCCGAGGCCATCGCCCAGCGGCCAGGCCCGGTGGCCGTACAGCAGGTGGGTCGGCCGGGCCGGAGGGGCCGCCGCGGCGGCGGTTGAGCTGGGCGCCCCCCGGCGCGGCAGGTGGGTGATGAAGTCGACGCTGTCGGGGTTGGAATCGAAGTCCTGGAGGAAGTCCTGGCAGGTGGCGATCACCTGCTGCTCGCCGAGAATCCGGGCGTTGATCTGGGCGGCCAGCCCCGGCAGCTTGCCGAGACGGTAGCTGGCCACCAGCTGGCCGGCGGCATCGAAATCGGCAAGCGCCTGGCGCATCCGGGTGATGCGCGGCAGGCTGCTTTCAAGCAGGCCGTTGCGCTGCAGGTTGAGGCGGAAAGCGCCGCGCGGGGTGCTGAGTTCGATGGTGGTTTCGGCCTGCCCGGCGAGGGTCGCCAGCCAGCCCGGCAACCGGCTGTAGAGCTGCTGCTCGCCATCGGCGGTGTGCAGCGGGTCGTAGCGGTATTCGCGGATGAACAGGTTGGCGATGTACTGCGCCCAGCCGCCATAAAAATGCTTGAGTCCGGCGTCGGGTATCACGTCGACGCTCTCGCGGGTGATGTGGTGATCGGCGCGCAGCCGGGTGATCACCGCCTGGTGGAGATGAATGTCGAGATGCAGCAGTTCGCCGTGGTAGTCGCCGAGGGCGGCGGTGGCGGCCACCGCGGTGTCGATCAGCCCCAGGGTTTTTACCGGCAGGGCGTTGGCAAGGCCGAGCAGTATCGCCAGCTGGTCGCGGGAAAAGCTTCCGGGAATGGCGAACAGGATTTCGCCGGGAGCGCCGAGCTGCTGGTGGAGCTGGTGGAGCTGGGCGTAGGCCAGGTCGGCGTAATGGCGGGCGAACTGGTTGCCGGCGGGCAGGGGCGAGAGGTTCAACTGGTGCCAGTACTGATTGAAACTGCGCTGTGGATACAGCCACGCCTGTTCCAGCGCCTTGTCGCCGGTGGTGACGCCGTTGGTGTCGAGCAGCGCATAGCCGGGACTGCGCAGCCATTGGCCGGCCACGCCGCGGGCGAGGATTTCACTGTCGACCAGTTCGATGATGGCCGCGCCGCTGGTGGTGGTCTGGTTCACACGGGTTCCTCGTGGGCCTTGAGATGGCGCAGCAGATTGCGATCGCAGTAGCTGTGGGTATCGAGCACCAGGCGTTCCTGGGTCAACTGCAGTTGGTGGAGCAGGAACATCAGCACGATGCTGATGACCAGGGCGATGAATGTCGAGTTGAAGGCCACGCCGAGGCTCTCGGTGACGCCGGCGATATCGCCCAGCACGGCGCGGTGGGCCTGGGTGAGGGCATCGCCGATGCCGCGCACGGTGCCGATGAAGCCGATGGAGGGCACCGCCCAGGTGATGTAGCGCACCATCGACAGTTCGGAATCGAGCCGGTCGTTTTCGGTTTCACAGACCTCGGAGACGGCGCCGGAAACGTCCTGGATGCTGCGGGTGGCGCTGAACCGGTGCAGCGCCGCGGTCAATGCCCGGGCGAGCAGGAATTCCTGCTGGTCGTCGGGCAGCGCCTGGATCGGCCGGGCCAGTTGGCGGGCGTCTTCGGGAAGGATGCGGGTGCCCTCGGCGACCTGGAGCAGTGGCGATTGCAACAGGCGCCGCTCGGCGAGGGTGCGGCGCGCCTTGTAGCCCATGATCGCCATCGCCCACAACATGAGGATGAAGCAGGCTTCCTGCTCGTAGTCCTTGAGGACGATGGCCAGCGAGCGCTGGGGTACATAGGCTTCACCGCTGGCCTGGCGGGCCAGTTCGGCTTCGAGCTGGGCGTTGGCGCTGGGGCGGATCAGGGTGACGTAGAGGCCGTGCACCAAGATCACCGAGAGCAGCAGGGCGAACAGCTGGAAGATGAATTCGTGGTTTTGTCGGTGCCGCATATCAGATATCCACAGGAAAGGGGACGGACAGGTCTTCGGAGATTTCCTCCGAAGGCTTGAATATATCCGCGGGCTGCTGCCTTTGGCCAGTGGCGGCTGGTGCCGGGGCTTTGTCGTCACCGGGCTGGGCCGCTGGCGGCGTGCCCTGGCGCGCCGGGGGGCTGCTCTCCCGGGCCGGCGCCTCGGCGGGGTCGCTGGCGGTGGCGACGAGGCCGCCGCCGGCCAGTGCCGCGATCAGGAGCGCCGCCAGGCTGCGGTTGCGCCCGGTGGATTTCTCTGGCCTTTCGCGGTGGCTGGTCATGGCGATCTACCTGTTGCTGTCATTGTGCGTAGCGGGCGATGCGGAAACCCAGGTCGTCGCGGCCGTCGCTGCCGTAATCGCGAAACGACAGCCGCAGCTCGGTGATCGAGCCGTGACGCCAGCTGGCGCCGCGAATCACCCGGAATTCACCGCTGGCGGGGCCGAGCGGATTGTGCTGCGCCGCGCTGCCGAGGGTGGGTTCGATGCCGTAGTGGTCATGCACCCATTCCGCCACATTGTGGCCGAGACCGTACAGCCCTTTGTCGTTGGCGGCAAACTGGCGCACCGGCGCCGCCACCGGCTGGCCGTCCTGATAGCCGGGGATGGTGCGGCCGAGAGCGCTGGCGGCGCTCTGGTCGGCATAGTTTCCGGCATTGGCCGGCGGCGGGAAGTCGTCTCCCCAGGGGAATTTCCTCATTGTGTCGCCGGGCCCCCTTCGCGCCGCCCATTCCCATTCGGCCTCGGTGGCGAGGCGATAGCCGGTGGCGCCCTCGTCGGCGCCGACGATCTTGCCGTCTTTTTCCTCATAGAAGCGGGGCAGGCCGTCGCGGTCGCTGAGCCAGTTGCAGTAGCGGGCGGCATCCTGCCAGCTGACGCGCACCACCGGCTGGTCGGGCCGGTCCAGGGTGGCGCGGTTGAAGTGGCTCGACGAGTGGGCTTGGTCGAATTTCTTGTACTCGGCGTTGGTGACCTGGGTGAGGGCCAGGTAGAAGGGCTTGTCGAGAGTCACCAGGCGCTGGACCTCGTTGGCCCGGCGCCCTTGCTCGCGCCGCGAAGAGCCCATGGTGAAGGTGCCCTGCGGGCGCAGCAGCTTGAGGTCCTGGCCGCCGCCGCTGGTGATCTGCGCGGCGAGGCCGGCGGCTTTGGCGGCGGCCAGCGGGCGCAGGGTGAATTGCACCTGCTGTTCGATACCCGGTTTCGGGGTGATGGTGCGGGTTTCGCTGGTGTGGCCATCGAGCTTCGCCTCGATGCGGTGGGGGCGGGCGGGCAGTACCAGGGTGTCGCCGCCGGTATGGCGCTTGCCATCGACATAGATGTGGGCGCCGGCCGGGCTGGTGCTGATCGCCAGGGTGCCGGTATTGGCCGCGAGCTGGACCTCGACCTGCTGTTCTTCCCCCGCGGCGAGGGTGAGGGTGCGCTCCTGGTGGTGGTAGCCATCGAGGAACAGGGCGAGGCTGTGGGGCTTGTCGGGTTGCAGCTCGAGCTCGAGAGGGCTGCGGCCCCGGTATTGGTTGTCGACCATCACCGTGGCGCCGGGAGGCGTAGTGACGACCGAGAGGAGACCGTCGGCGGGGGCGAGCACGATGGTTTCATGGTCGAGGGTTTCGCCGACCCGGCCCTGGAGAATGCGTTCCCAGCGCTTGTGGCCCGCCAGTTTCACCGTTACCGGCTCGCCCTGCTCGAGCACCTGGACACTGAGCGGCGTGGCGCCCACCAGCCGGCCGCCGACGCTGACCTCGGCCCCGGACGGCTGCGAGTCGAGCGCGATCAGTCCCCAGGCGGGTTCCAGGGTGACGTCGAGGTGCTCGGACAAGTCCATGCCGCGGACCTCGACCTGCCCCTGCCAGGGTTTGTGGCGGGGATGATTGAGGCGCACCTGGTAGGTGCCGGCGGGCAGTCCGGTGAGCGTCTGGGGGGATTCGCCGCGATCCTCGCCGTCGACCAGGATACGCGCTCCCTCCGGGCGGGTGGCCACCGCCAATTGCCCGGGTTTCTGTTCGAGGTCGACGGCCAGGCGCTGGTCGCCCTCGGCTGTGACGACGAACTCTTCCTCGTGGTCGTGATAGCCAGCGGCGGTGACTGTCAGTCGATAGCTGCCGGGGCGCAGCAGATAGTGGTCGGCGACCGGGATGGCAATGCCGCCGTGCAGTTCGACGCGGGCATCGCCGGGGGTGACGTCGACCGCCAGTGAGCGGGCGCTGAACACGAACCACAGGGCGGTGAGGCACAGCACCAGCACCAGGCCGACAGCGATGGCGGCTATCGGCACGACCCTGCGCTGCCGCGGTGTCTTGCCGGGGGGGATGAAGGCGATGGGCGTGATCCCGTCGCCGACCGGATCGGTGGTGGTTCGTGCCACCGGCGGAGGGGGCCTGTGAGGCATCAGACCGGGTCCTTGCACATGACGACGATAGCGGTGCCCGATCCGCCGGCCACCTGAAATTCGACGCGCACATCCCGGTAGCCGTCGCGGCTGCCAAGGGCTACGTAGTGGCCGGGCTTGAGGGCGAGTTCATGTTGGCTGAAGGCGCCGAGCTCGGCCACCCGCAGCACCGTGACCCGGGTGCGGTTGTCGGATTCGAGGCGCACCGTCACCGGGATTTGCGAGGCCTCGAGCGCCTTGGCGAGGGCATCGGCCTGCCCGCGCAGGCGCTGTCCGGGATCGGGGATGGCGCGGGCATCGGCCAGCAGTTGCCGGCCCTCGCCAAAAACCGTGGGCGAGGCCAGGCGCAGGGGATTGTCGAGAATGGCGGCGATGGCGCTGTCCAGCTGCGCCCGGGCGGAGCTGCGCAGTTGGCCGACGCGCGCCTGGACCACGCTGTCGTCGCCGGCGAGAATAGCGGCGTAGAGGCTGGCGGCGTCAGGCCATCGTTCCTGGCGCTCCAGTTCGGCGGCGGCGGCAAGCTGGCGGTCGACGGCAATGGCCGCCAGGCGGCGGTTGGCCTGGTCGAGGCCGGCGCGGGCGTCGGGGTGGTCCGGCCGGGCGGCGAGGGCCTGGCGGAAGGCCCTCGCCGCGGCCTCGAGTTCGCCGCCTTGGAGGGCGACGAGACCGTCGCTCATGGCGGCGGTGAAGCGCTGTTCGGCCTGGGTGTCGAGGACCTGGTCGAGGGCCTTGCGGGCCTCCCGGTGATCGGCGTCGACAGCGAGCACCTGCTCCAGCAGTTGGCGCCCGCCACCGAGGTCGCCGGCGGCCAGTCGCGCCTGCGCCTCGGCCATCAGCGGACGCGTTTCCGGCAGCAGTTGCGCCCGGGCGAGGCCTGCCGCCGCCTGCCGGTGGTCAGGCTCGATGGCGAGCACCTGCTCGAAGGCCAGGGCCGCCGCCGTTTCGTCTCCCGCTGCGAGGGCGTCGTCGCCGGTTCTGAGCTTGCCGGCGATGACCTCGTCGAGGCTGGCTTCCAGGGTTTGCAGGGCGTCCAGCGCCTGCTGGTAGAGATCGAGCGCGGCGGGGAAGTCCCGCTGGCGGTAGAGGGCATCGCCCTGTTCGGCCAGCGCCTGGGCCTCGGCGAAAGGCTGTGCTCCCCACAGGCCCACCTGTTTGGCATCGAGCGCTTTTTGCCGGCCGAGAATGCTGGCCAGGATGTCCTGGGCGGCGCGGCGGGCTTCGGCCAGCTGTGCCTCGCTGTAGGGCGAGGTGTCCGCCCCCGCCGCGGCGGGGGCGGGCGGCGGCGCGGGGGGCAGCGGCTGGCGCTCGGGGACGAGCCACTCCGGGGCCAGGAACAGCACGCCGAGAGCCAGCACCACCACGGCTCCCGCCACCGGCAGCCCCCAGCGGCGCCG
>Ga0265293_10005873_pt1 | contig 20153 bp, 14 predicted proteins | sample Munlanlewell138R_FD_192505 | JGI IMG/M metagenome (GOLD analysis project Ga0265293, IMG submission 192505) | Leachate microbial communities from a municipal landfill in Southern Ontario, Canada - Leachate well 138R | ecosystem: Engineered > Solid waste > Landfill > Unclassified | place: Canada... | reverse complement strand
CCATCCGCGACGAGCCACGAGAGGACGCGGCCGAGGCCGTGCGGCGCTTGGTGCGCCTAGGAGTCAGGAGCGTGATGCTCACAGGCGACAACGCCCGCACCGGCCAGGCGATCGCCGACCAGCTCGGCCTGGAGGTCAGGAGCGAGCTACTGCCAAAGGACAAGCTCGCGGCCATCGACGACCTCAAGCGCCACGGCAGGGTGGCGATGGTGGGCGACGGCATCAACGACGCGCCCGCCCTGGCGCAAGCCGACGTCGGCGTCGCCATGGGCGGCGGCACCGACGTGGCGCTCGAGACCGCCGGCGCCGCGCTGCTGCGCGCCAACGCCACGGGCGTCAGCGACCTGATCGAGCTGTCGCGCGCCACCATGCGCAACATCCGCCAGAACGTGACGTTCGCCCTCGGCCTCAAGGCCGTCTTCCTCGTCACCACCCTCCTGGGCATCACCGGCCTGTGGCCCGCCATCCTCTCCGACACCGGCGCCACCGTCGTCGTCACCGCCAATGCCCTCCGGCTATTGCGTTTCCAGCCGAGCCACGAGAAGGAGTAAGCATGACCACCAGCACGCTTCCTGACCCTACCCTCGACACCAGCGGCGAGTGCGAGGTGCGCCTGATGCACCCGGACATCGTCGCGCGAGTAGCGGCAGCTTTACCTAGCCCGCAAGAGGTCGAGGCCGCCACCGAGCGTCTCAAGCTCCTCGCCGACCCCACGCGCTACCGCGTTCTGAGCGCCCTAGCGCAAGAGGAGCTGTGCGTGTGCGACATGGCGGCCATCGCGGGCGTGAACGAGAGCAGCATGAGCCACCAACTCAGGCTACTGCGCGCACACGGGCTGGTCACCTTCCGCAAGGAGGGCCGCATGGCCTACTACCGTTTGGTCGACGCCGCTGTCGGACCGCTATTGACTAAAGCCCTCGCGACGAGCTAACCCAAGCGCGCGGCGACCTCGCCGCCAGGAGCCGGGGGAACGCTTTGGGCGGGTTCAGCGGGCAGCGATGCGAACCCCTGGGCTCTGCTCCGAGCTTTGCGACAGTGTTAGCCGGGACCGCCCGGCGCCGGCTGAAAGGCCCGGTTCGTCGCGTTGGGCGCCGCCACGTGGAGAAGCGGTCTCATGCTCGCCGGCGCCCTAAAGCGTTTTTCATAGAGCATGTCGGGGGAAGTCGAGGAGCGAGTAGAAGCCCTGGATGTCGGTGAGGGTCACGGCGTCCAGGGCGGCTTTCGTGGCGAGGCTCAAGCCGGTCAGGGTCATGGCCGCCGCCTTCTTCAGGTGCGCCTTGAGCTTAGCCAACATGCTTTCGATCGGGTTCAGGTCGGGTGAGTAGGCGGGCAGGTAACGTAGTTCCACGCCCCGCTCGCTTGCGAGCTGCTCGACGCTGTCGCCCTTGTGCACCACGTAGTTGTCCAGCACCAGCACCTGGCCGCTCGTGAGGCAGGGCAGCAGGATGTCGCGCAGGTAGTACTCGAACACGGGCCGGTTGAGGCCGCCGTCCACCAGGAAGCTCGGCAGCACCCCGTCAAGGCTCATGGCGGCAAGTAGGGTGCGGTTGAGGCCGAAGTTACGTAAGAACCCGGCGTAGGCGCGCTGGCCCTTGGGCGCGTAGGCGTGCTCGCGGCGCATGCCTAAGCGGGTGCTGGTCTCGTCGAGGAACACGAGCTTGCGGGGATCCAAGCGCCGCACGAGCTTCAGGAACGACCAGCGGTCGCTCTCGTTGCGCTCGATGGGGCGCTGCGTGCTTTTTTTCGTGAGTACCTAAGGCGCTTCACCCAGCGGTACATGGTGGGCACCGAGATCCTTACGCCTTCGTGCTCGTAGAGCCAGTCGCAGCGCTCGGCCAAGGTCAAGCCCGGCTCCGCTTACAGGTTCCCCCGCAGCGCCTCCAACTGCGCCTCAGAGAGGAGCGGCTGGCGCCCAGGATGCTTCTTGGGCGCCAAGCCACCCTGCTCGCGCTGCTGCTTGACGTAACGCTCCACCGTCCTGGGGCTGACCTCGAAGCGTTCGGCAACCTCGACGACGTCCTGGCCGGAAGCGACGCAATGCACGATGCGGATGCGTAGATCTTCCGAATAGGCTTTCATGCCCCAGACTAGACCGAGAGAGCCCCGACAGAAACATCGAAAAAGGCTTTAGGTTCGTGGCGCGTACATGATGACGAACACCCCAACGAGGGCGAGGCCGGCGCCGAGCATGTCGAAGCGGTCGGGCCGCACGTCGTCGACCAGCCAGCCCCAGGCCAGCGCCATCGCGATGAAGATGCCGCCGTAGGCGGCGTAGACGCGACCGAAGTTTGCTGGCTGGAAGGCGGCGATCACACCGTACAGCGCGAGCGCCACGCCCCCGGCTACGCCTAGCCAGGCGGGTTTGCCGTCCCGGAGCGAGACCCAGATGAGGTAGCCGCCGCCGATCTCACACAGGCCGGCCAGCAGGAAGAGGCTCAAGGATCGGACGATGTCCATGTCCTCACTCTAGGGGGTGGCGCCCCGCCCGGGCCTCACCTAGGAAGGACGTCGCCGGCAAGGAACTCCCGCAGGCCGTCGTCCCCTTCGAGCAATAGCGTGAGGGTGGCGCCATCGGGCTCGAATGCGACGACGATGCGCAGGAACGGGCAGCAGCGCTGTTCGAGGGCGGCCAGCTCCACCAGGTCACGCGCGAGGTCCAGCCGAGCCGGGAGGCGGAAGGCCACCCCGCTCACGGTCGCCTCCGGCTCGGGCGCGAGGGCGCGCATCTGCCTCCAGAGGCCGGCGTGGCGCTCGCGCTCCTCTGGTGTGAGGGCGGTCAGGTCGCAAGCCAGCGCCGGGCGATTACTTGTACCGGTGGTGGTCATTGCTCCTCCCGTGGGCGGCCGTGGGCCTACGGCTCACTCCGCGTGTTGGCGCGTGGGATGACACCCGTGAAGTGGGTGCCGGGCGCGATGGCGTTGAAGCCGGTGCCAAAGCGATTGACGTTCTCGTGGAGCAGGGCGAGCCTGCTGGCGTTCTCGTTGGTGTCGAAGATGATCTCGCACTCGATCGACTCCATGCGCGGTGGCACGGCTTGTCTCACGCCACTGATGCGCACCTCGAGGCCGCGCGACCGGAAGCCGATGGTGGGCGCGATGCGCTCGACGCCCTTGGCGGTGTGTCCGCTCAGGTCGTAGCCCGCCTCGCGCATCACCTCGACGGTGAGGGGGTGGATGGTGGTGGGTTGCAGGCCGGTGCTGTGCACCGCGAAGCGTTCGCCGGCGTGGCTTCTGAGGATAGCTTCGGCCATCTGGCTGCGGGCGCTGTTGTGGCTGCAGAGGAACGGCACGCTTGGCTTGCTCGTCACGCGCTCGCCCCCTTGGCGGCGGCCCCGAGGTCGGCCTCGGTCGGCGTGCGGCCCCCGGCCAGGGCGTGCACGAGCGCGCGGCTCGTCGCGCCGATGGCGTCGCGCACCTCGCGCCAGCGCTCGAGGTCCTGGCCGCTGGGGTCGGGGAAGGAGACGTGCAGGCGCGTGGTCCTCGCCGGGTAGGCGGGGCAGGCCTCGTTGGCGGCGTCGCACACGGTGAGCACCAGGTCGAACTCCCAGGGGACGGGCAGGTCGTGGAGCGTCTTGGAGGCGTGGCCACTGATGTCGACGCCGACCTCGTGCATGACCTGGATGGCTTCGGGCTTGACGCGAGTGGCCTCGGTGCCGGCGGAGTGCACCTCGGTGGTGAGCCTAGCTTCGGCTGCGTGGTGGCGGAGCCAGCCTTCGGCCATCTGGCTGCGGGCGCTGTTGTGGGTGCAGAGGACCAGGACTCTCATCGGGGTGCTCCTTCGAGGCGTTCGGCTAACGCGGCGGTGGGGGCGCACGCTTCCTCGGCGGCGGCCAGCACGCCCGCGGGCGCGGGGGTGGTGGCCTTGAAGAGGCGGCCGCGCAGCCACAGCGCCGCGCCCACCAGGCCGATGAGCAGGGGCACCTCCACGAGTGGCCCGATGACGGCGGCGAAGGCGACGCCGGAGCCGAGGCCGAAGACGCTGACGGCCACGGCGAGGGCGAGCTCGAAGTTGTTGCTGGCGGCGGTGAACGACAGGGTGGCCGTCCTCGAGTAGTCGGCGCCCGCCGCCCTGCCCATGAGGAACGACACCAGGAACATGATCACGAAGTAGAGCACCAGCGGCACGGCGATGAGCAGCACGTCGAGCGGGCTCGTCAGGAGCGTGCCGCCCTGGAGGCCGAACATCATCACGATGGTGAAGAGCAGCGCTATGAGGGTGAGGGGGCTGACGCGTGGGAGGAAGACGTCGTCGAACCACGCCTGGCCCTTGCGGGGGATGAGCAGCGCGCGGGTGAGGAGCCCGGCGGCGAAGGGGACGCCCAGGTAGACGAGCACGGCGCTGGCGATCTCGCCCATGGAGATGTCGACCACGCTGCCCTGCAGTCCGAGGACTCCTGGGAGGACGGTGATGAACAGCCAGGCGTAGGTGCCGAAGGCGAGGATCTGGAAGACGCTGTTGAACGCCACCAGGCCTGCGGCGTAGTCGTTGTCGCCCTCGGCGAGCTCGTTCCATACCAGCACCATGGCGATGCAGCGCGCCAGGCCGATGAGGATGAGGCCCGTCATGTACTCGGGGTGGCCGCGCAGGAAGAGCACGGCGAGGGCGAACATCAGCACGGGCCCGATGAGCCAGTTCTGCACGAGTGACAGGCCCAGCAGGCGCACGTTGCGGAACACCTGCGGCAGCTTGCCGTAGCGCACCTTGGCCAGGGGTGGGTACATCATCACGATGAGGCCGATGGCGATGGGGATGTTGGTGGCGCCCACCGACATGCCGTCGAGGAGACCGCCGAAGCCGGGCGCGAGCGCGCCCAGCGCCACGCCCAGGGCCATGGCGGCGAAGATCCACACGGTCAGGTAGCGGTCGAGGAGCGAGAGGCGCTTGGTCACGCGGGGGCCGGTTCGGAGCGCGCTTCGGCCGCGGCGGCGAAGCCCTCGAGGGTGGTGGCCAGCTCGCGGAGCGCCTCAGGGACCAGCTCGTAGTAGACCCAGCGGCCGCGGCGCTCGCCCGTCACCAAGCCGGCGTCGACGAGCTGCTTCATGTGGTGGCTGATGGTGGGCTGGGTGAGCTCGAGGTAGGTCTCTAGGTCGCAGCCGCACACGCCGTCGTCACGAGTGCAGTAGCTCTCCTCCGGCTCGGCGAGGAACTGCAGGATCTTGAAGCGCGTGGGGTCGCCCAGCAGCTTCAGCTTGTCGGGGTACTCGTCCATGGCATCGATGCTAATCGATGCCATAGACGGGTGTCTATGGGGCGGAAGCGGGCATTGACGCAGGTCGATGCATCGACTACTGTCTATGTGGCGGACGGTGGCGGCCCGAGCCCGCAAACGTCTTTCAAACGGCTCGTGACGGTAGACCGCCGCCAAGACACCTTACGGACAGGCAGGAGCCATCCATGACCACCGCGGAGTTCATCGCTCGACTCGAATCCCATACTGACGGGCCCCTTATCTTCGAGGCCCCCGGCGCCCGCGTGCCCGGCGGCTACCACGTCACCGAGTTCAAGGCCACGAGCGTCAACGCCATGGACTGCGGCGGCCGCGCTGCTGCATGGCAGGAACTCGTGCTGCAGGTGTTGCCGCCCGCCGCTGACGAGGTAGAGGCGCCCATGAGCGTTGGCAAGTTCCTCTCGATCTACCGGCGCGTGGCCACCGCCCTGCCCGTCGCAGAGGGCGCGTTGGTGCGGGTCGAGTACGGCGCGGCCGGCGAGCGCGCCGTCAGCTACCCAGTCGCCGCCATCGGGACAGGTGCCGAGGGCATGATCGTCGAGCTGACGGCGCCGACCGTCGCCTGCAAGGCCAACGACCACACCGTGGGTAACGTCCCCACGGTGGCCGCTCACGCAGCGTTTGTGGACGGCTCACGCGCTCACGCGCCGCAAGCTACCGGCTGCTGCGCGCCCGTGGAGAGCGGCTCGACGTCATCGGCCTGCTGCGGGTAGGCCTGCTGCCAGCACGGCGCACCCAGCAGGAGGAAGAGCCGAACGCGCCCGTCGGTTACCCGGAACTGCGGCGTCACGCGCAGTGCTTTACGCTCAAACACCTCCGCGCACGACGGCCGCGGCAGGGGATGCCTAGCGGACGTCGAGCCCCAGCTCGCTCGGCGCGCCCGCGTCCCCGGAGAGAAGCGCACTCAGTTTCGTCGAGCTCTGCGGCCGTTTGAGACGCTCCCTCCTGCAGGTGCCGCATGATAAGGAGGGTTATCCGACCCCCACCGGCTCGGGCTCGTGAAGAGCTCGTCATCTTAGGGTTCAGGCTGTACCTTTCAACCAACTGGGTGGAAGCAGTCATTTGTCCATCAAGGCGGGCGAACTCCAAACCGCATTTGCCAGAGTCGCCGAGCGTGCAGTTCTCATCGCTGGCGGCCGAATAGGTGAGCGCGCGCTGCGCCTTACCGGGTTATCCTCGTCGGAGGCCCACAGCTTGGTGACGACCGCACTCCAGCGGCATTTGAGCACGAGATGTCCGGCCGAACCAGGTCTGATTCGTGGCTGCGCGTCAAGTCCTTGGAGGCGTTCCCTTGGCTGGTTTCGGCACTACTTCGCGGTCTTTATTAGCTACTGTTGGCGCTGGCTCTCTTCGGTGCGTGCGACGGCACCGCTGGCTGTCGGTGCTGTGATGCGTCGTCTGCAGGCCTGCTCGTCGGAGCCTCAAGTTCAACCGGCGATCTCACTTGAGTTTCCGATCTCATTGGGACTTCATCGGGCCCCTTTGTCGCCGCGTTTTGTTGCGGTTCCCGAGGTATAGAAGCATGGCCAAGCCCCTTAGCGCTTGGAGGCGTGGGTTTACAGGTTGGTGGAGGACCACCAATCGGTACCTCCGGCGTTTCATGTTGCCGCGGCTCCCATGGCTGAGGCGGACGGGATGGATTCTCACGGCCTTAACGATCGGTCTCGCCGCTTGGTGGGCACTAGATCCGCAGAGAGACGATCTCGAGCCCGTGGTAGTCCTGGTCGGCCTTTTTGGCTCCATTGTCAACACGTTTGCAGCTTGGGCAAACCCGTCCCTTTCGGGCCTCGGCCGTGATGATGTCTTCCGCCGGATCGCTGACTCCGATCCGGTGGCGGACTGGGAGACGGGCGCCGGAAGGAAGGGTGACCTGTTTTACTTCCGATGGGATAGCAACCTTCGCGTAGAGCGCGTCCGTGAGTTACGTGACAACTTCAGTGAGGAGTGGACGAGCCAGTTTCCCGACGCTAGTGGTTCGTACGCGGACGAGTACCACATCATGTTGGCCACGACTCCGATCGCCTCATTCACGATGGTCACGGTTGATGGCGGCCGTTACACGTTCCCGCTCCCCTTGCGGGACCACGATCGGCGTGTCACCCGCTTGCAGTATGTGCTCGCAAGGATATTCGAGCTTGGGGACAAGTCCGGGGAGCGACAGGAGTGGGAGACGCTGGATGCGCAGATGAAACGACGCGGTTTCACTATCGTTGAGCAAGCGACGTTGGCGGTGTCTGACTAGCTGGGTAAGAGTGAGGCTGCTGGGTGCGAGCCCATGAGCGGTCAGAACGAAGCCAGCGCCTTGACGTTGTGAGAACCCCGTAACCGTGTGTTCGGTAACCTTGCCCTAACACAGGCCTATTAGCGGTGTTTCCGGGGTAGAACGGCCAGAGGGGTCTAAAGATGGACGTTTTCGAGTTTCGCGACGGGTTGGTCGCGGACTACGCAGACTATGTAAAGAGCTTCATCCGCATCCGCGACGAGCGCATCCGGAGCGGGGTGGAGGAGAGCCTGCGTCGCGGGAGCCTGTGGCCCGAGCCGCTGCTCCAACTGAACCCGTCCTTCGCCCCGGGCGCCGTGCTGGACGACCTGGTGGCGTCCGGCGCGCTGCACGAGCAGTGCGGCCGAGTCTTCCGTGCGGGCAAGACCGACGAAGATCCCATCGGCAGCCCCATGCGCCTGCACCGCCACCAGGTCGAGGCGATCGACGTGGCCCGCGGTGGCCATGACTACGTAGTCACGACCGGCACGGGCTCGGGTAAGAGCCTGACGTACATCATCCCAATCGTCGATCACGTCCTGCGGGCTGGGAGCGGCAAGGGCCTGAAGGCGATCGTGGTCTACCCGATGAACGCCTTAGCCAACAGCCAAGAGGGGGAGCTGGAGAAGTTCCTCGTGAAGGGCTTCGACAAGCCGCCGGTGACGTTCAGGCGCTACACAGGCCAGGAGTCGCACGACGAGAAGCAGGAGATCATCCAGAACCCGCCGGATGTGCTGCTGACGAACTACGTGATGCTGGAGCTGATCCTAACGCGGCCGCAGGAGCGGCGCCTGGTCGAGGCGGCCGAGGGCCTGCGGTTCCTGGTGTTCGACGAGCTGCACACGTACCGTGGCCGGCAGGGCTCCGACGTGGCGATGTTGATCTGGCGCGTTCGCGAGCGCGTGGGCGGGCCGGAGCTGCAGTGCATCGGCACATCGGCCACCATGGCCAGCGAAGGCACGCTGGCCGACCGGCAGGCCAAGGTGGCGGAGGTGGCCAGCCGCATCTTCGGCGTGCCGGTCGCCGCCGAGCATGTGATCGGCGAGACCCTGCAGCGCGAGACGCCCGAGTTGGGCTTCGAAGGGCCTGGCGAGCTCCAAGCGCTGCGAGACGACGTCGTCGGGTACACGCGCTTGAAGGAGCTCAGCCACGCTCAGCTCAAGACGACGGCGCTCGCGTCGTGGATCGAGACGACCTTCGGTGTGACCCAGGAGCCCGGCACCGGCCGGTTGGTGCGCGCCCTGCCGCGCCGCCTCGGTGGTGAGAACGGCGCGGCGGAAGAGCTGGCTAGGCTCACGCGCCTGGAGCCCGAGGCGTGCGAGCGGGCGTTGAGGAGCACCCTCCTGGCGGGCAGCGAGGCTCATGAAGTAGGGGGCGGGCGCCCGCTGTTCGCCTTCCGGTTGCACCAGTTCATCAGTAAGGGTGACGCGATTTACGCCACCGCCGAGGACCCGGCGCAGCGGCACGTGACGATGGCCGCCCAGCAGTTCGCGCCCGGGCGTGATCGTGAAGCGCTGTTGTTGCCGCTGGCGTTCTGCCGCGAGTGCGGCCACGAGTACTACACGGTCTGGCGCGACCCGGCCACCGAGCGCTTCTCGGCGCGGCGCCTGGCCGACTCCAAGGGGGAGGCCGGCCTCACTGCCGGGTTCCTGTACGCCAGCGAGGACCGGCCGTGGCCGGAGGAGGACTCGGACGACTACTACGCCCGGCTTCCCGACGACTGGCTCGAGGAGCGTGACGGCCAGACCAGGCTGCGCTCCCACCGGCGCACCGACCGGCCGCTCACGGTCTCCGTGCTGCCCGAGGGCCGTCAGGGTCCGGGCGGCAAGACCTACCAGTTCGTCGCCGCGCCGTTCAAGTTCTGCTTGGCGTGCGGGGTGACCTACCCGGGGCGCCAGGGCGACTTCTCGAAGCTGAACGTCTTCTCCAGCGAGGGCCGGGCGACCTCCACCACGATCCTGAGCCTGTCGGCGGTGCGCCGGTTGATGGAGTCAGACCTGGACGCCGAGGCGCGCAAGCTGCTCTCATTCACCGACAACCGGCAGGACGCGGCGCTGCAGGCAGGGCACTTCAACGACTTCGTCGAGGTCGGGTTGCTTCGCGGCGCGCTCTACCAGGCGGCGTTCGAAGCCGGCGCGAACGGCCTGCAGCACCACGAGGTGGCGCAGAAGGTCTTCGGCGTGATGAACCTGGAGTTCGAGGAGTACGCCGCCGACCCCACCGTGTTCCTGGCCGCTAGACGCCAGACAGAGGAAACGCTACGGGACGTGCTGGCGTACCGAATCTTCCAGGACCTGAAACGCGGCTGGCGTCTGAACGCCCCGAACCTGGAGCAGGTGGGCCTCCTCGAGATCCGCTACCAGGACCTCGAGGAGCTCTGCGCCAGCGACGAGTACTGGCAGGGCCTGCACCCGGCGCTTTCGGGCGCCGCGCCCGAAGCGCGCCAGCGGGTGGCGAAGGCGCTGCTGGACCTGATGCGCCGCAGCCTGGCGATCAAGGCCGACCCGCTCGATAAGGACTTCCTCGAGCAGCTCAAGTCGCGGAGCGGCCAGCGCCTAACGGGCGACTGGGCGCTCAACGAGCGCGAGCGCCTGGAGTACGCCAGCGTGGCGCTACCGCGCGCCCAGAGCAAGGGCGACACGCGCGAGTGGGTCTACCTCTCGGGCCGCGGCGGCTTCGGCCGCTTCCTGCGGCGGGACGGCACGCTGCCGCACCTCGCCGAGCGGCCGAGCATCGAGCAGACCGAGGTCATCATCTGCGAGCTCCTGAAGATCCTGCAGCGGGCGGGCCTGGTGGCGGAGGTGCTGCCGCCGAGCAAGCCGGGCCAGGTGCCGGGCTACCAGGTCTACGCGGCGGCATTGCGGTGGCACGCCGGTGACGGCACCCCCTATCACGACCCGCTGCGGGTGGTCGACCCACCCGTGGGCGAGCGGAAGGCCAACGAGTTCTTCGAGCGCTACTACCAGGAGGTCGCCCGCAACTTAGGTGGCGTGCATGCCGCGGAGCACACCGCGCAGGTGTCGGCCGACGAGCGCGAGGAGCGCGAGCAGGCGTTCCGCGCCGGGGACCTGCCGGTGCTGTACTGCTCGCCCACCATGGAGCTCGGGGTCGACATCGCGTCGCTGAACGTCGTGAACATGCGCAACGTGCCGCCGACGCCGGCCAACTACGCGCAGCGCAGCGGGCGCGCGGGCCGCAGCGGCCAGCCTGCGCTGGTGTTCACCTACTGCCTGAACTGGAACTCGCACGACGCGTACTTCTTCAAGCGCCAGGACCAGATGGTGGCGGGCGCCGTGGCGCCGCCCCGTCTAGACCTAAGCAACGAAGACCTGGTGCGCGCGCACGTGCACGCCATCTGGCTGTCGGAGACCGGCACTGACCTCGGCCGCAGCCTGGCCGACGTGCTCGACCTCGAGGCGCCGAACCTGCCCGTCAACGACCGGGTGGCCACCGAGACCTCGCACCCGAACGCGCTCATCCGCTCGCGCCAGCGGGCCGAGCGCGTGCTGGCGAGCATCGAAGGCGAGCTGGCGCAGGCGCCCTGGTACCACGGTGGCTGGCTCGACGAGACCCTAAAGCAGGTGCGCACGCGGTTCGATAGAACTTCCGACCGCTGGCGTGGGCTCTACCTCGCGGCTGTCGACCAGATGGCCAGGCAGCACGCGGTGATCCTCGACGCCAGCTCGCCGGTGCACAAGCGCCGGCAGGCGGAGCGGCTCTACCGCGAGGCGCGCATGCAGCGCGACCTGCTCATCGACTCCGAGTCGGCGATGGCGTCGGACTTCTTCTCCTACCGCTATTTCGCCAGCGAGGGCTTCCTGCCGGGGTACTCGTTCCCCCGCTTGCCGCTGTCGGCGTTCATCCCCGGGCGGATGAACCGCACCGGCCGCGACGAGTACGTCTCGCGGCCGCGGTTCCTGGCGATCAGCGAGTTCGGACCGCAGGCGATCGTCTACCACGACGGGGCCAAGTACCGCGTGAACCGGGTGCTGCTGCCGCCCGACCCCGAGGGGCGGGACGGTGTTGCCGAGCAGGCGGCCAAGCGCTGCGAGGCGTGCGGCTACTTCCACCCGGTCACCGACAAGCTCGATTACGAGAACTGCGAGCGCTGCGGCGCGCGGCTGCCCACCGCTCTCACCGCGCTCCTTCGCATGCAGAACGTGACCACCAAGCGCGTCGAGCGCATCTCCAGCGACGAGGAGGAGCGCCAGCGCCTCGGCTACGAGGTCATGACCGGCTACCGCTTCGCGGTGGAGCAGGGCGTCCTGCAGGCGCGCTCGGCCGGCGTGACAGTCGACGGGCAAGCAGTGGCGAACCTCGAGTTCGGGCAAGCCGCGACCATCTGGCGCATCAATCTGGGCTGGCGCCACCGCCAGAACCCCAACGACATCGGCTTCGCGCTCGACGTCGAGCGCGGCTTTTGGGCGAAGGAGTCCGAGCTTAGCGGCGATGAGCCGCACCTCGAGGAGGCCGACGACCCGCTCTCCAAGAGCGTGCGCAAGGTAGTCCCGTACGTCGAGGACCGCCGGAACCTGCTGGTGTGGCGGCCCACCGAGCATCTCGAGGTCGGCGTGATGGCCTCACTGCAGGCGGCCCTGAAGACGGCCATCCAGGTGGAGTACCAGCTCGAGGACAACGAGCTGGCGGCGGAGCCGCTGCCGAGCCAGGACGAGCGCCGCGCGATCCTGTTCTTCGAGGCGGCCGAGGGCGGCGCAGGCGTGCTGCGGTCATTGGTCGAGGACCCCGGCGCCATCTCACGCGTAGCGCGCCGCGCGCTGGAGATCGCCCACTTCGACCCCGAAAACGGCACGGACCTGGGTAAAGCCCCGGGAGCGCGCGAGCGCTGCGAGGCCGCCTGCTACGACTGCCTGATGAGCTACGGCAACCAGCGGGACCACGAGCACGTGGACCGCTTCGCGGTGCGCGACCTGCTGCTCAGCCTCACGCGCGTAGCGGTGGCGGCCTCGCCGTCTGCCGAGCCGCGCGCGGCGCACCTGGCGCGCCTGCGCAAGGCGTGCGACAGTAAGCTGGAGCGCTCGTTCCTCGACCTGCTGGAGACTCAGGGCCTGCGTCTGCCGGACGCCGCGCAGCACTGCCTGGAGCTGCCTGGCGGGATGACGGTCCCGGACTTCTACTACGCCGAGCAGGGCGTGGCGGTCTACATCGATGGCCCGCCGCACGACTACCCCGACCGGCAGCAACGCGACCGCACGTTGACGGCGGCGATGCTCGACGTCGGGATCTCCGTGCTGCGGTTCCATCACAAAGACGATTGGGCGCGGCTGCTGAACGAGCACGCTGCGCTGTTCGGAGGCGAAGGGTGACGTTCCAAGCAGGATCCTTGGTGAACGCGCGCGGGCGCGACTGGGTGGTGCAACCGGGCTCCGACGAGGAGTTCCTGGTGCTCAAGCCGCTCGGCGGCCGCGACGACGAGGTGACGGGCTTGCTCCTCGGGCTCGAGGAGGTCCACGAGGCCACGTTCGGGCTCCCGAGCCCTGATGATGTTGGCGACGCTCGCTCGGCCGGGTTGCTGCGCGACGCCGCCCTGCTGTCGTTCCGCTCGAGCGCGGGGCCGTTCCGGAGCTTCGGGCGTATCGCCGTCGAACCGCGGCCCTACCAGCTCGTGCCGCTGCTCATGGCGCTGAAGCTCGATCCCGTCAGGCTGCTCATCGCCGACGACGTGGGCATCGGCAAGACGGTCGAGGCGCTCCTGATCGCGCGCGAGCTCTCGGACCGGGGTGAGGTGAGGCGCTTCAGCGTGCTCTGCCCGCCGCACCTGGCCGACCAGTGGCGCACGGAGCTGAGCGAGAAGTTACACATCGATCCCGTGCTGGTGCTGCCCAGCACCGCTTCCCGCCTGGAGCGTGACGTGGGCTTCGCGCAGTCGATCTTCGAGCGCTATCCCTACACCATCGTCTCCACCGACTTCATCAAGAGCGACCGCCGCCGCGACGAGTTCCTGCGCTCCGCGCCGGAGCTGGTGATCGTCGACGAGGCCCACACCTGCGCCGACGCGGGCGAGGGGAGAGGCGGCCGCCATCAGCGCCACCGCCTGCTGAAGGGCCTGGCGGAGGACGAGACCAGGCACCTGGTGCTGGTCACCGCCACGCCGCACTCGGGCAACGAGGGGGCGTTCCGGTCCCTGCTGGCGCTGCTCAGGCCGGAGTTCGCGCGCCTACCCGAGGACCTGTCGGGCCGCGAGAACGAGCCGGTGCGGCGCGAGCTCGCCAAGCACTTCGTGCAGCGCAAGCGCGGCGACATCAAGCAGTACCTGGGCGCCGCCACCTTCTTCCCCGAACGCGACGAGGCCGACGTGCCCTACCAGATCGGACGCGACGCCAAGGCGCTGTTCGACAAGGTGCTCGCCTTCGCGCGCGAGGAACTCAAGCAGGACGACGGCTCGCACCGCCAGCGCGTGCGCTGGTGGGCCATGCTCGGCCTGCTGCGCGCCCTGGCGAGCTCGCCCGCCGCAGCGGCCGCCACACTGCGCAACCGCGCGGCGCCGGCCGACACCGACTCGGTGGCGGAAGCCGACGAGGTCGGCCGGCGCACCGTCCTCGACCTGATGGAGGAGGAGGCCGCCGAGGGCGTCGACGTCACCCCCGGTAGCCAGGTGGAAGGCGAACAAGCGGCCAACGCCTCGCGACGGCGGCTGCTGGAGCTGGCCGAGGAGGCCGAGCGCCTCAAAGGCGCGAAGGACCAGAAGCTGACGACGGTCGCGGGACTCCTCAGGGAGCAGCTCGAGGCCGGGCACGCGCCCATCGTGTTCTGCCGCTTCATCGACACCGCCGAGTACGTGGCGGAGGAGCTGCGTTCGCGCCTTCCGCGCGGGGTCGAGGTCACGGCCATAACCGGCAACCTGCCGCCCGAGGAACGTGAGGCGCGCGTGCTGGCGCTGGCCGAGCACGACAAGCGCGTGCTGGTGGCCACTGACTGCCTGAGCGAGGGCATCAACCTGCAGTCCCACTTCGACAGCGTGCTGCACTACGACCTGAGCTGGAACCCCACCCGCCACGAGCAGCGTGAGGGGCGCGTGGACCGCTACGGCCAGCCGCGCGAGCGCGTGCTGGTGCGCACCATGTACGGCACCGACAACCAGATCGACGGCATCGTCCTCGACGTGCTGCTGCGCAAGCACCGCACCATCCGGACCAGCCTGGGCATCAGTGTGCCGGTGCCGACCGACTCCGACCAGGTGGTGGAGGCCATCTTCGAGGGGCTGCTGCTGCGTGGCCTCGCCAACCGCAGCGCCGAGCAGGGCGTGCTCTTCGCCGACCTGGAGCAGTACCTGAAGCCCAAGACCGCCGACTTCAACCGCCGGTGGGACGCGGTGGCGGAGCGGGAGCGGCGCTCCCGCACCGTGTTCGCACAGGAGACCATCAAGGTCGACGAGGTCGCACGCGAACTCGAAGAAGCCAAGGCCGCCGTGGGCGGTGCCGAGGTGGTTGAGCGCTTCGTGACCGACGCTGCGCGGGCGCACGGCGGGACCGTCAGCCCAGACCGCTTCGGGGCGCTGGGGTTCGACCTGCAGTACGCCCCCGAGGCGCTGCGTGAAAGTGTTAAGACCGAGCGGCTGACGGCGCGCTTCGAGCTCCCCGCGCGCGACGGCGAGACCTACCTCAGCCGCACGCACCCGTTCACCGAGGGCCTGGCCAGCTTCGTGCTGGACACGGCCCTCGACCCCCTCAGCGATGGCAAGGCCAAGCGCGCGGGCGCCATGCGCACCCGCGCCGTGGCCACCCGCACCACGCTGCTGCTGGCCCGGCTGCGCTACCACGTGACCACCACCAAGGGGTCCGAGACGTGGCAGACGCTGGCCGAGGAGACGCTGCCGCTAGCGTTCACTGGCACCGGCAGCGACCGCCGCTGGCTGGAGTTCGCGTCTGCAGAGCCACTGCTCCACGCGGAGCCAGCGGGGAACCTGGCGCCGGTTCAGGCACAACAGTTCGTCGAGGCCGCGACCGCGGACCTGGGGGATCTGGCTGGCTACCTGGCGAATCTCGCCCACGAACGGGCGGAGGGGCTACTAGACGCGCACCGGCGGGTGCGGACCGCAGCGGGCGCCAAGGGCCTGCGCTACGCGGTCGAGCCGCTGCTGCCCGTTGACGTCCTCGGGATATACGTCTTCCTCCCCCCAGCACCGGGTGTCGCATGAAGGACAACGCTTTCGCCACCACCATCAAGACCGAGGGGGCGCTGCTCCCCGCCGACCTGCTGCGCCGCGTCCAAGCCGGCGACCGGACGCTGCCCGCCCTCACGCCCAAGGCCTACCACCTGCCGGGCGGGATGAGGCTCAACGAAGCCGCCAGCCGCGCCTGGAATGCCCTCCTCGGCGCCTGGACGACGTTCCAGGAGGCGCGCGAGCGCCTGCCCGAAGGCGACCTCGGCACCACCGTCACGCGCGAGCGCTGGCTGCTGCCGCTCTTCCAGGAGCTCAACTACGGCCGCCTCCAAGCGCGGACCGCCGTCGAGATCGACGGAAAGAGCTACGCCGTGTCGCACGGCTACGGGCACGCGCCCATCCACCTGGTTGGCTGCAATGTCGACCTCGACAGGCGCACGCGCGGCGTGGCGGGCGCCGCCACGGCCAGCCCGTACTCCCTGGTGCAGGAACTCCTGAACCGCAGCGACGAGCACCTGTGGGGTGTCGTCAGCAACGGGCTGCGGCTGCGCGTGCTGCGCGACAACAAGAGCCTCACCCGGCAGGCGTTCCTCGAGTTCGACCTCGAGGCGATGATGGAGGGCGAGCAGTACTCCGACTTCGTGCTGCTCTACCTCCTGCTCCACCAGAGCCGCCTAGAAAGCGACAAGCCCGAGGAGTGCGTGCTCGAGCAGTGGTCGCGCGAGGCAGCCGAGACCGGCGCCAGGGCGCTCGACGGCCTGCGCGACGGCGTGGAGCGCGCCATCACCGCGCTCGGCAAGGGCTTCCTGCGCGGCGGCAACGGCGAGCTGAAGCGCAAGCTGCAGGAGGGCGAGCTCTCGCCCCAGGACTACTACCGGCAGCTCCTACGCCTCGTCTACCGCCTGCTGTTCCTGTTTGTCGCGGAAGACCGGGACCTGCTCCACGCACCCGGCGCTAGGGCGGAGGCGCGCGAGAGGTACCAGCACTACTCCACCCAGCGCCTGCGGGAGCTGGCGGCGGAGCTGCGTGGCAGCCGACACGGCGACCTGTACGAGGCGCTCAAGGTGGTGATGCGAGCGCTAGGCAGCGGCGGCGAGCCGCGCCTCGGCCTGCCCGAGCTCGGCGGCTTCCTGTTCGCGGAGCGCGCGCTTCCCGACCTGAAGGGGGCGAGCCTGCCGAACGCCTACCTACTGCAGGCGGTGCGGGCGCTGGCCTACACCCACACCAACGGGGTGCGGCGCCCGGTCGACTACAAGAACCTCGGCTCCGAGGAGCTCGGCAGCGTCTACGAGAGCCTGCTCGAGCTCCACCCCGAGGTGGACGCCTCCGCCAGCGACTTCGAGCTGAAGTCGGCAGCCGGCAACGAGCGCAAGACGACCGGCTCGTACTACACGCCCTCTAGCCTCATAAGCCTGCTGCTCGACTCCGCCCTGGATCCCGTCGTCGACGAGGCCGTGCGCGGCAAGGACCGAGAGGACGCCGAGCGAGCACTCCTCGACCTCAAGGTCGTGGACCCTGCCGCGGGGAGCGGCCACTTCCTAATCGCGGCTGCCCAGCGCATCGCCAAGCGCCTCGCCGCCGTGCGGACCGGTGACGACGAGCCGGCCCCCGACGAGGTACGGCGCGCGCTACGCGACGTGATCGGCAACTGCATCTACGGCGTAGACGTAAACGAGATGGCAGCCGAGCTGTGCAAGGTCGCCCTTTGGATGGAGGCGATGGAGCCCGGCAAGCCGCTCACGTTCCTCGAGCACCACATCCGGGTCGGTAACAGCCTCTTCGGGACCACAAGGAAGCTCGTTAGCGCCGGTATCCCCGACGCTGCGTTCGACCCGATCGAGGGGGACGACAAGAAGTACGCCTCGGGGGTGAAGCGACGCAACCGTGAGGAGCGCGGTGGTCAAGGGGCCCTGTTCGACTCCGCGCCCAGCGCTTCGGCTACTGCGCTCGCCACGGCCTTCTCGGAACTGTCAAACATGCCTACGGACACGCCCGAGCAGGTGCAAGCTAAGAAGGCGGCCTACGAGCGGTTACTGGAGGACGAGCGCCTGGCTCGGGAGCAGCTCGCCCACGATGCCTGGTGTGCGGCGTTTGTGTGGAGCAAGGTAGAGGGGGCGCCCTTGCCTGTCATGACCGGTACGGTGCGGCGGGTGCTGCAGGCCGGTGCGCTTGATGAGGACCGGCGTCGCGAGGTCGAGCGGCTCACAACCTTGTACGGCTTCTTCGCTTGGGAGTTGGCCTTCCCAGAGGTATTCGGGGGTGATAAGGGCGGCTTCGACGTGGTGCTGGGAAACCCGCCCTGGGAGCGCGTAAAACTCCAGGAGAGGGAGTGGTTCGCCGCCCGGGACCCCGGAATCGCAAACGCCCGAAACGCGAGCGAACGTGGTCGGCTCATCCGCGCACTCCAGCAGTCTGATCCGAGCCTCTACGCGGCCTTCCTCGAGGACAAACGTAGAGCAGAGGGCGAAAGCCACTATGCCCGCAACTCAGGTCGCTACCCACTCACCGGGCGTGGCGACATAAACACCTATCCTCTCTTCGCGGAACTGGGTCGGAGCGTTCAAAGCACGCGCGGGCGGTTGGGGATGGTGTTGCCTACCGGGATTGCTACTGATGACACGACAAAGTACTTTTTCCAGAATCTAATCGATGAGCGTGCACTAGTTCGACTATTCGACTTCGAGAACAAGCGCCGAATCTTCCCAGCAGTGGCGCCACCCCAGAAATTCTGCCTTATTACGCTAACTGGAGCTGGGAGTCCGGTTGCTGAGTCAGAACTGGCATTCTTTATGCTTAGCGTAGAAGAGGTTCAAGACTCGGAAAAACGGTTCGTACTTACTCCCGAGGAGATCAGTTTGCTGAACCCGAACACAGGAACCTGTCCAGTTTTTCGGGCTCGGCGGGACGCTGAAATTACTAAAGACATTTACCGGCGCGTGCCGGTGCTGGTGAACGAGCTGAGCGGGGAGAATCCGTGGGGAGTCTCGTTCATGTGTATGTTCCACATGGCGAACGACTCAGGGTACTTTCGCACACTCGAAGAGCTTGAAGCCGAGGGGTACGCACTTCAGGGGAACCAATTCGCGAGAGAAGGAAGCGAAGAATTCCTACCCCTTTACGAGGCAAAGATGTTCCATCAATACAACCATAGGTATGGTACGTTCGAAGGAATCCCACCAGAGAAGCGCTTCGGTGTAAAGCCCCAAACGCAACGCGTTACCGCGGACGCCCTCTGTGATCCAACGCTAGCGCCACTTCCTCGGTACTGGGTCGAACGTCAAGAGGTTGAGCGTGTCGTAAGACACGACTGGTGGAAGGCACTAGTCTTCCGCGACATCGTCAATGTCAACACAAATCGACGCACGGCGATATTTACCGTATTGCCAAAGGCTGCGGCAAACCATGTAGTGCAGTTTCTGATTGTTGAAGAAACGCAGGCGCCATTAGCCGCGTTGTTAGCCAACCATAACAGCCTAGTCTTCGACTACGTTACCAGGCAAAAGCTGGGCGGGAGTCACTTATCCTACTTCATAGTAAGGCAGTTACCTGCGCTTCCTCCGAGTTCGTACGGGTCGCATGACCTAGACTTCATAATCCCACGAGTATTGGAGTTGAGTTTCACTTCTTGGGATCTCGAGGGCTTTGCCCAGGCACACGGATACGGTGGGCCTCCGTTCGTTTGGAATGAAGAGCGCCGCTTAGCTATTCTTGCGGAGCTAGACGCATACTTCTTCCTCCGTTATGGCCTCAGCAAGACCGAAGTGGAGCACGTTCTCGACGCGTTTCCCATACTTCGAAGGCTTGACGAGGAAGCATACGGTCGTTTTCGTACTAAAGAAGCGACACTGGAGGCTTTCTCCGCACTATCGGATTGCGGGTCTGACGTTTCTAAGTTCACCTCGGCCCTCCATCCGCCCCCTGCTGATGCAAGTGTCACCCATTGTGCGAGTGCTCGGCCGAAGTTTGCCTGACTTCAAACTTCGCTGTATCACAGTTGCCATGGTTGGAGATTCTCGCAGGCCATGGGGAAGAGGCTTACTAGGTATTTGCCAAAGCCGGCGTCGTGGCGGTGGCCTGGGCCGGCAAACCGGACCTGGCGGCGCTGCCTGACGACCGCGAGGCGTTCAAGCAGGTTTATCGCCAGGCGTTTCCGGAGCGCTCGGACGGCACAGTCGTGACGGGTGCCAGCCAGCTCTACCGCTTCGTGCACGAGGTGCGGGTAGGGGACCTGGTGGCGTACCCGTCGAAGCGCGATCGGCATGTGCACCTGGGGCGGCGCGAGAGTGACTACCGCTTCTCGCCGGAGGCGCCCTACCGCTTCTGCTACCAGCGGCGGATCCAGTGGCTGAAGCGTGTGCCGCGCACCAGCTACTCGCAAGGGGCGCTGTTCGAGCTGGGATCGGCGTTGACGCTATTCCAGTCGGTCCTGAAAAACCTCGTTTACCCCGATGAGCACGAGTGGTTCTCTGCTGGTATTGTGTCCTCGGTTTGCAAGTTCTTGCCGTCCTGGTGGGCGTTTCCTTGCAATATGATGGGTCATGAAA
>Ga0265293_10005871_pt1 | contig 20157 bp, 27 predicted proteins | sample Munlanlewell138R_FD_192505 | JGI IMG/M metagenome (GOLD analysis project Ga0265293, IMG submission 192505) | Leachate microbial communities from a municipal landfill in Southern Ontario, Canada - Leachate well 138R | ecosystem: Engineered > Solid waste > Landfill > Unclassified | place: Canada... | reverse complement strand
GGATAATAGGAGAATATTATGGCACGTATAGCAGGCGTGGATATTCCACGAGAAAAAAGAGTGGTCATTTCTTTAACATACATTTATGGTATTGGAAGACCTTTAGCACAACAAATATTACAAGAAGCTAACGTTGATGAAAGCGTTAGAGTTAAAGACCTTACCGAAGATGAATTAGGTCGTATTCGTCAAGAAGTCACTAAATATCACGTAGAAGGTGACTTAAGAAGAGAAGTTTCTATGAACGTTAAACGTTTAATGGAAATCGGTAGCTACCGTGGTATGAGACATAGAAGAGGTTTACCTGTTCGTGGTCAAAATACACAAAACAACGCTAGAACCCGTAAAGGTAAAGCAAAAGCTATCACTAAGAAAAAGAAATAGGAGGCATTATAAATGGCAAAGAAAAGAAGAGTTACACGTCGTCGTGTTAAAAGAAATGTGCCACTTGGAATGGCTCATATTCATACTACATTTAATAACACTATCGTCACTATTACAGACCAAGCTGGTAACGCAATCGCTTGGAGTAGTGCCGGTGCATTAGGCTTTAAAGGGTCTAAAAAATCAACACCATTTGCAGCCCAAATGAGTGCAGAAGCTGCAGCTAAAGCGGCTTTAGATCAAGGTATGATCAAAGTTGATGTAAGTGTTAAAGGACCTGGTCCTGGTAGAGAAGCTGCGATTCGTTCTCTACAAGCAGCGGGTTTAGAAATTACATCAATCCGTGATGTTACACCAGTACCACATAACGGTTGTCGTCCACCAAAACGACCACGCGGTTAGTAAGTAAAGGGAGGTAATCATTTTGCAAGAATTAAAATTTTCTAAACCAGATGTTAAAGTAGAAACAGACCCTAAAAACCCCAATAAAGCATCATTCACCATTTCACCGCTTGAAAGAGGCTATGGTACAACCATTGGTAATACACTTAGACGTATTTTATTATCAAGTTTACCAGGGACAGCCATTGTCAATGTGAGAATTGATGGTGTGGAGCATGAATTTCAAACGATTGAAGGTGTTCATGAAGATGTCATGAGTATCGTTCTTAACTTAAAAAGAGTAATTTTCCATACCGATTCAATCGATTCAAACTTTGAAAAACATATTGAACTTCATGCGAGTGGTGAAGGCGTAGTTACAGCGGGTGATTTTAGCGTAGACACAGAACTCAAGGTGATTAACCCTGATCAAGTGATTGCTACACTTAGTGAAGGTGGCAAACTATCTATGTTCTTAACCGTAAGACGTGGCATTGGCTATGTTGGTTCTGAAAGTAACAAGGTATTTTCAAATGTAATAGGTACGATTTCGATCGACTCATTATTCACACCAGTATTAAGAGTTTCATATAAAGTAGATAAAACAAGAGTTGATAGAGATGCAAACTATGATAAACTAGAAATGGAAGTCGAAACAAATGGCGCATTAAAGCCTCATGAAGCGGTTTCTCTAGCTAGTAAAATGATGATTGACTACTTAACGGTTATCGTTGATTTAGATGAGGCAACACATGAACTAGACTTTATGGGTGAATCACCTGAAGCAACTGAAGATAAAAAGTTAGATAAACCTATTGAAGAGCTCGATTTATCCGTTCGTTCATTCAACTGTTTAAAACGTGCCGGTATTAATACCTTAGCGGAATTAACTAAGAAGAGTGAAGAAGAAATGATGAGAGTTAGAAACTTAGGTAGAAAATCATTAAAAGAAGTTAAAGATAAACTAGATGAATTAGGATTGTCATTCGCTCCAAGTTTTATTGGTAGAAAACAAGAAGACACTTCTAATGTAGAATAAGGAGATATTATGGCATATTCAAAATTAAGACGCTCAAGTTCTCAAAGAAAAGCATTATTAAGAGACTTAGTTACGGATTTAATCATTAATGAAAGAATACAAACGACTGAAGCTAAAGCAAAAGAATTAAAACGTTTAGCAGATAAAATGGTAACTTTAGGTAAAAAGAATACCCTTCATTCAAGAAGACAAGCTGCAAAATTGATTCGTCCTGAGCAAGTTTCAGAAACACAAACAGCCCTTCAAAAGTTATTCGATGAAATCGCACCTAGATTTCAAGAACGTGAAGGTGGTTACACAAGATTATACAAAATCATGCCAAGACGTGGTGATAATGCACCCATGGCAATCATTGAGTTTGTAGAATAATAATTAATGGACTATTGTAGGTAACTATAATAGTCTTTTTTTTATGTTTAAATGAAATAATTATCAATATAATTATATGTATAAATTATTAATTATACATAGTATAAAAAAATAGGCATGGTTATACTATATTTATAGATGCCATAACATAGTGTATAATAGAATATATAATCATAAGGAGGCTTTTATGACATTTAATGAATACATTTACAAAAGACCAGATGTTAAAAAAATAGGTGAAGAGTTACAACACCTTATTAATGAATTTGCACAAGCGGATGCAAATAGACAAGAACAAATTATACGTAAATCATTTAAAATTATGGATGAGGTGTCTAGTATGGCTGTTTTAGCATCCATAAGACATACCGTGGATACAAAAGATGAATTTTATTTAGAAGAAAGAAAGTATTTAGATGAAAATCAACCGCTACTTTCGAAATTTGCAAATGATTTTAATCAGTTGGCTTTTAATAGTGTCCATAAGGATCACTTAGTCAAAGCGTTTGGTCAATATTTCTTTGACCAAATTGAAGTTGGACTAAAAGCGTTTGATGAAAAAATGATTCCTCTACTAATTGAGGAAAACAAGCTCTCTACGGAATATGATAAGCTGATTGCGAGTGCTCAAATTGAATTTGAAGGTAAAACATACACATTAACGCAAATGAGCCCATTCATCCAACATATCAATAGAGATACTAGACATAAAGCACAACTTAAAGTTTCTGGCTTCTTTAAAGAAAACGAAGATAAGATCGATGAAATCTATGACAAACTTGTTAAAGTAAGACATGAAATGGCTTTAATTAAAGGCTATGAAAACTTTATTGAACTTGGGTATTATCGTATGGATAGAACCGACTATAATCATGAAGATGTTTATAAGTATAGAGAACAAATAAAAGAAGTGGTTGTACCAGCGGTTTCTAAACTACACAAGAGAAAATCTAAACGTTTAGGTATTAAAGACTTAAAGAGTTACGATACCATCGCTTTTTTATCTGGTAATCCTACACCTAAAGGCACGAAAGATGAACTTGTCAGTGCCGCAAAATTGATGTATAAAGAAATGAGTAAAGAAACCGATGAATTTTTTAGTTTCATGTTAAAACATGATCTATTTGATTTAGAATCAAAACCAGGTAAACGTGGGGGTGGCTATTGTACATACATTCCTAAATACGAATCCCCCTTCATTTTCGCAAACTTTAATGGAACAGCTCATGATGTGGACGTTCTAACCCATGAAGCGGGCCACGCTTTTCAAGTTTATTCATCAAGACATCATATCCCAAGCCAAAGATGGCCCGGTATGGAGGGAGCTGAGATTCATTCTATGAGTATGGAATTCTTTGCATGGCCATGGATTGATAAATTCTTTAAAGAAGATGCTAAAAAATATTATTTTACACATCTTTCAGGTGCGATTTCATTCCTACCTTATGGTGCTTTAGTTGATGAGTTTCAACATGAAGTTTATAAAAACCCATCCATGACACCAGAAGAAAGAAAGCAAACATGGAGAAGACTTGAAAAAATCTACCTACCTAATAAAGACTACGATGATGATTCATTTATGGAAAAAGGAACGTATTGGTACCGGCAAGGTCATATCTTTAGTTCACCATTTTACTACATCGATTATACGCTCGCTCAAGTGGTTGCGTTCCAATATTGGATATTAAATAGAGAAAACCATGAAAAAGCATGGCAATCTTATTATAAATTATGTACACTGGGTGGTACGAAAGGCTTTGTTGGATTAATAGAAGAGTCTGGATTAAATAGCCCATTTATAGAAGGCACCATTAAGAAAACCATTAAACCACTGATGGCATTCCTAGATTCTATTGACGATACTAAATTGTAGGGTGTTTAAATGAAAAGAATACTTCCCTATGTCATTATCTTTACGATTATCGGTTTATCATTAGGTATCTATTATAGAGAACTGACGAAGTTTATGAACTTTTATGATACCGTTGGTCAAAAGACAATGTTATCGGTTGCCCATACACATACACTTGTGTTAGGGGCGATGATTCCCCTATTATTAGGGTTAATGCTTCATCAAACCAATAAAGACATCTCAGATATAAAAATACCTTGGTATTTATATATTATAGGTGGTTCACTTACGATTATTATGATCGTTACAAGAGGTTCAATAGAAGTATATAATCTATCACTAACAAAAGGATTAGACGCTTCAATTTCAGGCTTAGCTGGATTAGGCCATACAATGCTTGGGGTAGGTTTGGTGTGGATATTGTTTAAAATAAGTACATTTTATCATAAAAAAGACGCAAGCATTTAGCTTGCGTTTTTGTTTTAATAGCGCGATATTCCGATTATAGACCAAGCATTTTAATCAGTTTATCTTTTGGATGGAAACCAACACCATTTTGTGTAACTTTTCCATTTTCGAAAACAACTAAAGTAGGAATGCTTCTAACCCCAAACATTTGAGCTAGTTCACCTTGTTGGTCTACATTTACTTTACCAACAACTGCGTTTTCTCCAACTTCTTTTGCAACTTCATCAACGATTGGTAATTGCATTTTACATGGCCCACACCAATCCGCATAGAAGTCTACTAATACTGGTTTTTTGCTGTTTAATACTACTTCGTTAAAGTTTTCTTTTGTTATTACTAATGTCATAATATCATACCTCCATTTTTCTTGGTTCTAAACATATTATATCACTTTGCTAGATGTATTCTACTAATTTGCTTTTTAGTTAATTAAACTATGTTATAATATATAAGCAATAAGGAGTTAAGATGATAAAAATTAAGGATTTATATTTTTCATATGACAATAGACATGAAGCACTTAAAGGCATTTCCCTTAACATTGAAGATGGAACATGGACAGCCATTGTAGGACACAATGGAAGTGGCAAAAGTACCTTAGCTAAATTGTTGGTTGGTTTGATTGAACCAACGAAAGGTGAAATTCATATTAATGATATGCTCATGACTACAAATAATCTTTCACAAATCAGAAAACACGTCGGTATTGTATTTCAAAACCCAGACAATCAATTTGTTGGGGTTACAGTGAAGCACGATATCGCTTTTGGGCTTGAAAATCAACAAACCCCTCAACCAGAAATGTTAGAACTGATTGATAAATACATTAAAGTTGTTGGTATGGAGGGTTATCTAGATAAAGAACCACACCAACTATCGGGTGGGCAAAAACAAAGGGTTGCGATTGCTGGGGCACTAGCGATGAATCAAGATATTATGATTTTTGATGAGGCAACTTCAATGTTAGATCCAGAAGGCACAAAAGAAATTAGTGATTTTATTATGGAATTAAACACCAAATACAATAAAACCCTTATTACCATTACACACGACTTAGAATTTGCAAGAAAGGCAGATAGAGTGGTTGTGTTAAGTGATGGCAACATTATGTTTGATGGAACACCGGATGAAGTCTTTAAAAATTCTAGCATCTTAAAAGAAATAGATTTAGACATCCCCTTTGGTCTAAAACTATATGAAACTGCTTTTGAAGATGCACAATTAAAAGAAAATAAGAAATTGATGGATGCGCTATGGCAATACAGTTTAAAGAAGTAAGCTTTTCTTATAGAGGGGTTAAAGACCAACAGTATGAAGCGATAAAAGATATTAATTTACAAATTGATAAAGGGGAATTTATTGCAGTGTGTGGTCAAACCGGTAGTGGTAAAACAACCATGGTTCAACATATGAATGCCTTATTGCAACCAACTAGGGGCAATGTATTCATTTTTGAACATACCCTACCCCAAAAGAAAAAACAAAAAATTGGACCCATTCGAAAAAGGGTTGGTTTGGTATTTCAATTTCCAGAATATCAATTATTTGAAGAAACCATTCTTAAAGATATTATGTTCGGACCTAAGAATTTTGGATTATCAAATGAAGAAGCAAAAGAAAAAGCATTAATGGCTGCAAAACTTGTCGGATTATCTGAGGATTTACTTGAAAAAAGTCCTTTTAGAATTAGTGGGGGACAAATGAGAAGGGTAGCTATTGCGGGTATTCTTGCGATGGAGCCTGATATTTTAGTATTAGATGAACCAACCAGGGGTTTAGACCCACAAGGTTCTAAAGAGATTATGGATTTGTTTTACAAACTTCATAAAGAAAATGATAAAACCATCATCTTAGTTAGCCATGATATGGACATCATCGCTAACTACGCTTCTAGAGTGGTCGTTTTGGATGAAGGTCAAATTGTCTTTGATGGAAGTAAAGAGGATTTGTTTTCCCAAAAAGATTTTGATTCATTTCATTTAGCTAAGCCAAAAACCATAGAAGTTATGCATTATTTAAATGAACAAATTGGTATTCCATTTAAAAACCTATTTTCATTTGAAGATGTTTTAGCGTACTTAAAAGAGGTGAGCAAATGAATAATATTGTCATTGGTCAATATGTGCATGGTTCATCTTGGATATATAAACTAGACCCTCGTATAAAAATCAGTGCTTTAGTTATCTTATTGGTTACAACCTTCTTACTCAGTAACCTATTTTTAATGAGCATCATGTTTGGGCTTATGATTGTGATGATTTTCTCAACACGTGTCCCTTTCTTAAAGATGATAAGAGGTATGAAACCTTTAATCTTTTTACTAACATTTACCTTTTTTATTCAAATATTTTCCATTCAAGAAGGGAATGTTTTACTACAACAAACGATGTATATTGGTCCCTTAAGTGTGCTTGCGATGATGACGATAGTAATTATCTATTTTCTTATTAAAAGGTATATTAAGTTTAAAATAATACTGTTTTTCTTAGTGGTGTTTTTAATATTCTATGTACAAGCAATACTCCCTTCAACCCTAATTGGACTTCAAGATTTTACGTATGAGTTTGTTATTAGGGAGTTGGCGCTACAATATACAGGCTTTTTATTGTTAAGAATCATGATTGTTGTGATGCTTTCTAGTTTATTAACCTTTACAACCCTACCTACGGATATTACAAATGGTCTTGAATCATTATTAAGACCTTTAAAGGTCATTAAGTTTCCCGTTGGAGAGCTTGCAACGATGTTATCTTTAACACTAAGATTTATACCCACACTATTAGATGAAACGCAAAAAATCATGAAAGCGCAAGCGTCTCGTGGTGTTGAATTTAGTGAATCAAAACTCAAAGATAAAATCACTCAAATTGTTTCACTGCTTATTCCAATTTTTGTAATCTCCTTTAAGCGTGCGGAAGATTTAGCCAATGCGATGGAAGCAAGAGGCTATATTATCGGTGGCAAAAGAACAAAGGTAGATATGCTTAAAATGCGCGTCTTTGATATTTTTGTTTTGTTTGTTTGTTTAGGTCTACTAACCACATCTATTTTACTTAGAGTAGGGGTGATTCAGATTGCGTTATAAAGTCACCCTAAGTTATGATGGTACCCATTATCATGGTTTTCAAAAACAACAAAACAGCCATTCTATAGAAGCTGAAATCAATCAAGCCCTTTTTAAAATTCATAAAAAACCAATTAAGATTATCGCTTCAGGAAGAACCGATAAAGGGGTTCACGCCTTAGGGCAAGTGTTTGACTTCAAATCACATCTAAAAATGACGTGTGAACAGTTTAAAAAGGCTTTAAATAGCTATTTACCTAAAGATATATACATCAAAGAAGTCGAAGTCGTTAGTGATCACTTTAACGCACGTCATAGTGCCGTTAAAAAAACGTATAAATATATTATTAATCAAGAATTTGATGTTTTTAAAAGAAGTCATGAATTATACTACCCCTATAAAATCGATATTGCGTTATTAAAAGAAGCCACAAAATCGTTTATTGGAACCCATGACTTTTATGGTTTTGCGGGGTATGTGAAAGATAAACCCACTATAAAAACCATTTATGATGCGAATGTCGTTGTTGATCAAAGTAGAATTATTATTACCTTTATTGGTAATGGCTTTTTAAAATATATGGTAAGAAAAATGGTAGGTACCATTTTAGATATTAGCTCAGGTAAAAAACCACTTTCCATAATTGATACGATATTTGAAACAAAAGATCGAAACCTCTGTGGTAAAACCATTAATCCTGAGGGGTTATACTTAGTAGAGGTAGATTATGAACGCAACTAACAATTGCGTGTCTTTTTTCTTATAGGTTGTTAAAATGAAACTGTGAGGTAGTAAAATGATTGATTTAAGAAGCGTCGGTAAGAAAATTCAATCCCTAAGAGTTTCAAATCATTTAACTCAAGATGAACTCGCAGAAAAGCTTTATGTAAGTCGTCAAGCTCTTTCTAAATGGGAAAATGGGCAAAGTATTCCCACCATTGATAACATCTTATTACTATCCAGGTTATTTAATGTGACATTTGAAGAGATTTTATGTTTAAATGAAAAAACAGAATTCGATGAAAATGATCTCTTTAAAAGCCATGATCGCTATTTAATCATTAATAAGATTATGAGTGGCGAGTTAGTTGTGGACCTACCAACCGTCTTTTATCAGTTTTCGCCCCTTGAGAGGATGACGTTACTTAAAAAGGTAAAAGAAGGTAGCCTAAAGGTAAATATAAGCGACTTATCAACCAAACTTACAACCTCAGAACTTAAGTACTTACTAGGAGGGAATTATGTTAAAACGACTTAAAAGAAAAGAAGTGAAAGTCATGAACGAACACGTTGATGAACTCACTAAGAAAATGGAATCACTTAAAGAAGGCGCATTACCGCTAAAAGAAAAAGCAATCTCTTTAAAACAAACCCTTGAAGCAGAACGCGCAAAACAAAACCGTTTAGGCTATCAAAAACTTCATGAAAGACTCAATTATGTTCTTTCTTACTTTCAAGATTATGATCAAAACATATTAGACGCAAAAACACTCATAAACGATCTTAAAGAGGGAAATCAAACAGATGATGATATTACCGATATCATCGCTAACTTTGATGAATATATCTTAGAACTGATTGACATCAAAGTTGAGTTGTCTGATATTGAAGATGAGCTTAATGTCCTATCTAAAAAGAAACCAGCAAACTCCAGTGTTTTAGAGTTTAAAGAGTTTGGTGATATGATTGGTGATGCTTTTAAAAAAGCATTTAGTAAAGACGACTCATCAAACCCCAACTCTAAAACAAGTAAACTACTAAAAATATTGCCCTTTTTAGCCGAAGAAGAAAAAGCTAAAATTGTTGAAGAAATCCTTTCAGATAGCGAATATTTCCAAGATGTAAAACTAGCGGTTATCCTACCTTTCTTAAACCAAGAAGCGTGTGATAAAATCTTCATGCATGAAGTTAAGAAAGAGAGTAAAAACCTTCAAACGTTAGTTCCTTTTGTATCGGAAGAACTACTTGGTGAACTGGTAGATCAATACATTGAAGGGAAAATAGATATGAATATGGATATTTTATACCCCTTTTTAAAGATGGAAGATATTAAGAAATTATTTTTCTATGAACTCAAACAAGAAAACTAAAGGATATAATCAATGAGACCCTCTAAGAAAGGGTCTTTTTTTAGTTTGAATATACTTAAGAATCATAGTATACTATAATAGTATAAGAAGATAAGGATTTGATGACTATGTTTATAACGTTCGAAGGTGGCGAAGGCTCAGGAAAAACAACGATTATTAGAGCCGTTAATACATATTTAAAAGAAAAAGGCTTAAAAGTCTATGTTACGCGTGAACCAGGCGGGTCTTTAATCGCGGAAGATATTAGACACATTATCCTAGATAATAAAAACACAGCGCTTTCTCCTAAAACAGAAGCGTTGTTGTTTGCGGCAAGTAGAGCACAACACTTAGATGAAATTATTTTGCCTAAACTAGAAAAAGGTTATATTGTTTTATGTGATCGCTATTTAGATTCAAGTTTAGCGTATCAAGGGTATGCAAGAAACTTAGGTATTGATGCGGTGTTAAAAGTTAACCACTATGCAGTTGAGCATTTGCCAAACTATACCATATACATTGATTCTGACCCAGAAAAAGGCCTACAAAGAGCGATTTCCCGTGGTGGTGCTAACAGGCTTGATCATGAATCATTAGCCTTTCACCGTAAAGTAAGAGAAGGGTATTTGTTGTTGGCAAAAACTTATAGTGATCGCTTTATTGTTGTTGATGGTAATTGTAATATCGATACCTTAACAAAAAGAACACTAGATAAAATAAAGGAACTACTATGAAGAATACCGATCAAATCGTCTCTTTATTTAAACAGGCACACCTAAATAATAAGTTATCTCACTTATACTTATTATCTGGGCCAAAAGGTTCTGGAAAGAAAAAAGTGAGCTTTGAGGTGGCTTCTTACTTACTTCAACAAGATATTGATGTGGTTCGAAGAGGCCATATTAATGTATATTTTATTGAACCGGAAACAACCACCATTAAAGTCGAACAAATCGAAGAACTTCAAGCTGAATTTTCTAAAACTAGTTTAGTTGATGGTTATCGTATATTTATTATTGACCATGCGGATACGTTTACGATTCCTGCAGCCAATAAACTGCTTAAATTTTTAGAAGAACCTACCTCTACTAAAACGGTTGGATTTTTACTAACGACCAATAAAGAAAGGGTTATTAATACTATTTTATCTAGAGCCCAAAACATTAACCTACCAGCCCCTACAGAAAGTGATTTAAGAGATAAACTTTTATCACTGGGTGTTGATCACTTTGAAGCTGAGGTGTTACCTTTTTTAGATAAAAATATTGACACATTAAAACTGCTTTTTGAAGATGCTAAAATCAAACACTTACTTTATGTGTTTGATGGCTTTATTGAAACGTTAGTTAATAAAGAATCGATTTGGCTTTATAGTGATAAACACATGAATGATATTAAATATGATAAGCAGTATTTAAGTTATTTTCTTCAATTGTTACTTGTTTTTTACTTGGATTTGTTTAAAATGGCAACGAAAGAACCCGTATCACTAAGTTCATTTATAGAACGATACCAAAACTATAAATTACCTAAGAAGAAAATCTTAAAAAATGTAGAACAAATTCAAGAACTGATTTTAAAGCTAAATTTTAATGTAAACTTAGATTTAGCGTTTAATGAACTTTTATTAAACCTTTAGGAGGTGTCTTATGCACGTTGTAGAAATACAATTTAAAAAAGCCGGGAAAAGATATTTCTTTGACCCTGTAAATATAGATGTAAAAAATGGTGACTTGGTTGTTGTAGAAACCATTAGAGGTATTGAGCTTGGAAAAGTTATCGGTGAAATCAAGCATATTGAACAAAACGATATTGAAATTAAACCCATTCTTAGACTCGCCACCGAGGAAGATGAAAAAAACGCATCGTATAACCGAACCTTAGAAGAAGAAGTCATTCAAACAACCAAAGACTTAGTAAGACAAAACCAACTCGATATGAAAGTGTTGGCTAGTGAATACACATTAGATAGAGATCGATTAGTTATTTATTTTGAAAGCGAACAACGCGTGGATTTTAGACAACTTGTTAAAGACTTAAATGAAGTGTATAAAACAAGAATCGAATTAAGACAAGTTGGATCCCGTGATGGGGCTAAATTTATTGGTGGTATTGGACCATGCGGTTTAATTACGTGTTGTCAAACTTTTTTAGGGACTTTTGATAATGTCAGTATTAAAATGGCTAAAAACCAAAACCTTTCACTAAACCCGCAAAAGATAAGCGGGGCTTGTGGGAAGTTACTTTGTTGTATTAAATATGAAAATGACTACTATGAAGAATTAAGGCAAGATATGCCTGATGTAAATGAGTATGTCTTAACTGAAAATGGTCGTGGTAAAGTTATAAGTATTCAAATATTAAAACGACAAGTCCGTGTACTCTTTGAAGATGGTAGTGCACAAACATACCCTGTAGAAGAGGTTAAACGTGGTAAAAAATGATCTTTTAGGTTACCCTAAATACATCATTTATCAAGATCCTAAGATGTTTTCATTCTCCATCGATTCGATGTTGTTGGCGGATTTTGTAAAGGTGAAGAAAACAACAAAAAAAATCATTGACCTTGGAACGGGAAACGCTGTAATACCAATGTATTTAACGCTTTCTACCAACGCTCACATCATCGGTGTTGATATTCAAGAAGACGTATTAAAACTCGCTCAAATGTCCGTTAGTGAAAACAATCTTGATGATCAAATTACACTGATACATAAAGACATAAAAGGTATTAGCGACACATTTAAAGATTTTGATATTGTCGTATCAAACCCACCCTATTTTAAATACAAAGAAACATCAATTGTCAATCAAACCGATTATAAAACAATCGCAAGACATGAAGTGTTTATTACCCTAGAGGCTTTAATTGAAGAAGCCTATAAACTTTTAAAACCCAAAGGCTCACTTTATTTAGTTCATAAACCAGACCGGTTAACCGATGTCTTATCCTACTTAAGAAAACATAAACTAGAGCCTAAAACAATTCGGTTTGTTTATCCAAAGAAAAACACCAAACCAAACCATGTTTTATTTGAAGCAAGAAAAGATGCAAAAGAAGGCAATCTAATCGTCTTAGAACCCCTTTATATTTATGAAGAGGGAAAATGGTCGGAAGAAATATTAAAAATATACAATAAAGGGAGATAAGTGTATGTTATTATCAATGTTAAACAGAAAACAAAAACTAAAATTTTTAGATTTAGCGATTCATATGGTCGCTGTCGATGGGGAAGCGACCTCTTATGAAACACGCATTTTAAACATGATGCTCGCGGAAGTTGGCGATGACATCATTAAAGAATACACATTCAGTTTAAGTAGTGATTTAGAAGAAACGATTGACTTTTTCACGGAACAACCAAAAACCGTTAGAAACATTGTCTTACTCAACTTACTTAAATTAAGTTTATTTGATGATTTATATAATACGAGTGAACATTTCTTATTAGACAAAATTAGAAGACACTTTAAAATCAGTATCGCTAAGAGAAAAGAACTGATTGGCTTATTATATGATGAAAGGGACTTAAATGAGAAAGCTAGACGTGTTTGTATAATGTTATGATTGAACGCGTTAAAACAGAAGCAAAACTTTATTTAATCTCTACACCCATAGGCAACCTAAAAGACATTACCTACCGTGCCCTTGAAATTATCGAAAAGGTAGATGTTTTGTATGCCGAAGATACCAGAGTTACTAATAAATTATTAAATCACTATCACATATCTAAATCGCTTAAAATCTATCATGACCATAATGAAGAACAGATGGTATATGAGATTAAAAACGCTTTAAGTAAAGGTTTGAGTGTCGGTATTGTAAGTGATGCAGGCACACCCATGATTAATGATCCGGGCTATACCGTTGTAAAAGCGATTAAAGACGATTATCAAATCGTAAGTATACCTGGTGCAAGCGCGTATTTAACCGCGCTTACCTCAAGTGGACTCATTCCACAACCGCATACATTTATTGGCTTTTTAGATACCAAACAAACAAAAAGAATAAAGACCATTACGCTTTATAAATACACACCTACAACTCTGATTTTTTATGAGCGTGGAAGTAGGTTAAAAGAGACCATAAACGATTTATATAAGATCTTAGGTATGAGAAAAGCCGTTATCGCAAGAGAACTTACCAAACTGCATGAAACGTTTTATGAGTTTGATTTAAAAGAAGACATAACCGTTGATACAAGAGGCGAGTTTGTTTTACTCGTTGAGGGGTATCAAAGGGGTGAAATTAGTGATGAAAGAATCAAAGAAGAGGTTGCTTTTTTAATGAAACAAGGCCTAACTAAGAAAGATGCCATTATCGAAGCTAGCCTACGTTTAGACGTAAAAAAGAACCGAGTTTATGAGGTAATGCTGAAATGAAATATCTCATGATGTTTGTTTTGTTATTTTCTTTATGTGGGTGTAGGGCAAATACCCCCTATACCTTTTCGTTTAATGATCATAAAGATCATGTAAGAAACCCAATTTATTTAGATAAAAACCACACGTATACATCAACGGATTTTGAACTTATAACGTATGATGATTTTATAGTAGCAATCCCAAAAAGATTAGAAAATGATTATAAAGGAACAATTACAATGAATGACACTAAAAAATTCACATTTACAATAAAAAAGATAGAATCAGATCCTTTTTATAACCAATACCCTTCACTCAATTCAAGTGAGCATGTTTTTGATATTATTGATTATGATACATTAATAAGTTTATTTGATGAAGGTGATCATATTGTTTATTTAGGGTTTCCTAGGTGTCCTTGGTGTGTAGAGTATGTAACTTATTATAACGAAGCCGCTAAGGCATTAAATAAACGAATAAAATACTACGACATTCAAGCCTTAAGACAAATTGAAGGAAACGCTTTAGCAAGCGATTATCAGGCCTTAATTGATAAGGTTGACCCTCAATTTTTAAGCGAGATCACTAAAGATGGGGTAATTTATCCTTGGATCTATGCACCTACCTTATACATCATAAAAGATGGCAAAGTTATCGATGTGTTAGTTGGGGGTATGAAGGGTCATAATATTAGAGAAGGCGGATTAACTGAAGCACAAAAGAAGGAGTTTATAAGCCTCTTAGAAACGTTATTCAATAAAATTAGCAAATAAAAAGATGAGTTTTCATTTGTATAAGATGAATGTATATGGATAATATAAATTAATTTAATTTGACTATCAAATGCCATTTTAAAATGAATAACTTTTAGCTTTAAACAATAAATTATCACATTTTTTTGATATAATTATATTACAAGAGGTGAGATTATGAATAAAGCGAAAAAAGAAAAAGCAGTAAAGAAGAATGAGAAGAAACCTGATGTGAACGATAACTTTGTTTATCATATCACGCAAGTTAAAGATGAGACGTCTGAGTTCAATAAAATGTGGCGAGTTAGAAGAAGCGGATCAACTAAAGTAATCAAACACTTTAAAACACAAAAAGAAGCGATTGAACATGCCAAACGTTTTGCAAGAGATAATGAGACAAACATCGTTATTCATAAAACCGACGGTAAAATTAGAAAACAAAAATATTAAAATGATTCCTCGCTTAGAGGAATTATTTTTTTATAAATCGTTTTCTATGCTTATAAACTTGAATAAAGAACTATTATTAACTATAATAGAATAGGACTAAAAAGGATTGATAATTATGAAAAAGTTTTATATTTCAACATCGATAGCTTACGCATCAAAACCCCCTCATGTTGGGAATGATTATGAGGTTGTTTTAGCGGATGCCATCGCAAGATTTAAGCGACTGGATGGTTATGATGTTTATTTTCAAACGGGTACTGATGAACATGGTTTGAAAATAGAAACCGAAAGTAAAAAAGAAGGCATTCACCCTAAAGAACATGTCGATATGATTTCATCAGAGATTAAAAATGTCTATAAACAGCTAGACATTTCTTATGATGCCTTTGTAAGAACTACCGATGAAAGACACGTTAAAGTTGTGCAAAATGTCTTTAAGAAACTGTTTGATCAAGGTGATATCTATTTAGGGAAATATAGTGGATGGTATAGTGTAGCTGAAGAGGCATACATTTTTGATAAAGACCAAATTGAATCAGGTGTTGGCCCTAGTGGAGATAAACTGATATGGACCGAAGAAGAAACCTATTTTTTAAATTTGGCTAAATACCAACAACAATTAATTAAACATATAGAAGATAATCCACGGTTTATTCAACCTGAAACAAGAAGAAACGAAATGCTTAATTTCTTAAAAGAGCCACTTAGAGATTTAAGTGTGACCAGAACAACCCTTGAATGGGGTATTGAAACCTTTGATAAAAAGCATGTCATTTATGTTTGGATTGACGCTTTAACAAACTACATTAGTGGCTTTGATTTAGATGATAACTTTGACAGTGAAAAAATGCGTCATTATTGGCCGGCAGATGTGCATGTTATTGGTAAAGATATCTTAAGGTTTCATACCATTTATTGGCCAATTATGTTACTTGCTTTAGACATTCCCCTGCCTAAAGTTGTTTTTGGTCATCCTTGGATTTTAATGAATAAATCTAAGATGAGTAAATCACTTGGAAATACCCTTTATACACGAGAAATCTTAAACCATTTTCACAAAGATACCCTAAGATATTACATGCTTCATGAAATCCCTTATGCGCAAGATGGAAACTTAACCTATGAACTATTAATCAACATTAACAACTCAGATCTAGCGAATACACTTGGGAATCTTGTCAATAGAACCATTGGTATGGCCAATAAATATAGAGATGGTGTTATTAAAAGAGCCTTTACAACAAACCCCTATGAAATCAACTTAAAAGAAGTCTCACTTTCTTTATATAAAAACGTAAAAGAAAAAATGGATGGTTATAAAGTAGGCGATGCTTTAGAAGAAATTATGAAAGTACTGCGATTAGCTAATAAATACGTTGATGTTACCGAACCTTGGAAATTAAGACATGAAAACCCAGCGGAATTAGATGGTGTATTATATGAGATTGTAGAAACCATCCGCTTTTGTGCGGTAATGCTACAACCCTTCTTACCTGAAACAAGTATGAAAATATTTAATCAAATAAACACCGATAAACACTCATTTAAAGATATTCAAACGTTTGGCTTAATTGAAGATAACCATACCCTTAATAAGGCAGAAGTTTTGTTTGAGCGTTTTGATTTAGATAAGAAACTACTAGAGATCATAGAGGATAATCATGACTAAAAGAGAGTTTTTTCAAGAAACTAGAACATTATTTGCGGTCGTCTTCTTTACTATTTTATATGGCGCAAGCGTCATTTGGTTTTTAGAAGCCGCCGTAGAACCACTCTATACAGGAGGTATACCTGGTTTAGCTCAATTAGTTAGAAATATGTTTATCGAATGGGCAGGGATTGACTTTGGAAATATCTTTTTAGGTTTGTTTGTTCTTGTTGTTAATATTCCAATTATGGTACTTGGATGGTTTGGCGTAAGTAAGCGGTTTACCGTTTACTCACTGGTGAGTGTATTGATTCAATCCACCATGTTAGGGATTATTCCTAGAATCAATTTTGGCATTCAAGATACGTTTACTTTAGCGGTAATGGGTGGTTTATTAAGTGGGATTGGAATTGGGGGTGCACTTAAGTATGGCACCTCGACCGGGGGGCTAGATATTGTAGCGCAATACCTCTCACTTAAAAAGGGATTAAGTGTTGGTTATGTGTCTTTAATTCTTAATGTAGCGATTGCGTTAATGGGGAGCGTTGTTAGTGGATCTTGGGCAATTGCAGCTTACACGATTATAAGAATCATTGTCACAACGATTGTGACCGATAAGATTCATACTTCCTATAACGTTTTAAAGGTTCAAATTATTACATCGAAACCAGATGCTATTTATGAGCTTATCTTAAAAGATATTTATCGTGGGGTGACCATACTACCCGCAAAAGGTGCCTATTCTAAAGATGAGAAATCGTTATTAATGGTTGTGATATCAGCTTATGAATTAACGTCATTAAAACGATTGATTCAAAACGTTGATAATCAGGCCTTTGTGATTGTAGAACCCGTACGACATGTGTATGGCAATTTTGCGAAGAAGACCATTGTATAAATGAAAGCTTGAATGCTTGAAAATTCAAGCTTTTTTATTATAATAAAATGGACTCATTAGACAAATGTTTTAAAATAAATAAAAAATGTTTGACAAAGGGTTTTACTTATAGTAATATTGTAGCGGTACGTTTTTATAGCCATTTAGCCCTTATTAATAAACAGATAAGGAAAAGAGGTTAATTTATTATGAAACAAACAAAAATGCTTAGCGCCCACAACGTTGAAAGAAAATGGTATGTGGTTGACGCTAATGGTAAAACACTTGGTCGTTTAGCGACTCAAGTTGCATCCGTATTACGTGGCAAACATAACCCTTTCTACACTCCTCATGTTGATTGTGGTGACTATGTTGTGGTAATCAATGCAGATAAAATTGTATTAACAGGAAACAAATGGGACGATAAGATTTATTATCGTCATAGTGGATACGCTGGTGGTTTAAAAGAAAGAAGTGCAAAAGAAGTCATGACTAAATTCCCCACTAGAATGGTTGAAAGTGCCGTTAAAGGGATGCTTCCTAAAACAACATTAGGTAGCGCAATGTATAGAAAATTATTTGTCTATGCAGGTAGTGAACACCCACACCAAGCACAACAACCAATTGTAATGGAGGTAGAATAAGATGTCAGTACAATATTTAGGTACAGGTAGAAGAAAGAAAAGTGTTGCGAGAGTTATCCTAACAACAGGCAATGGCGAATTTATTATCAATGGAAGACCCTTTGAAGAATACATCCCAAACCCTGCAACACGTCTTGACGTTTTACAACCGCTAGAACTCACTGAAAATGTAGGGAGATTTAATGTGGTAGTTAATGTCTTTGGTGGCGGACTTTCTGGTCAAGCTGGTGCGATTCGTCATGGTATCACACGTGCTTTATTAGAAGTGAATCCAGATTTAAGAAAGATATTAAAACCTGCAGGTTTAATCACACGTGATTCACGTGCGAAAGAACGTAAAAAATACGGTCTTAAAAAAGCACGTAAAGCAAGTCAATTTTCAAAACGTTAATTCAATTAGAAGAATCCTTAAGTGGGTTCTTTTTTTATGCTTTGATCTAATAAAAATAAACAATTTATCGACTTAATCAACATTTTCTTTAAAATGTATACGTTTTTATTCCTATGTATACGCTTTTATGTAGAGGTCTATTTAAAGTTTACTTTAACAAGCGTATAATGAGGGTGTAAATTCAAAACTTAATCAATACCTGAAAGGAGGCAGACATATTTTTTGTCTGATAACATGGAAAAATATCATTTTTCATGCACTCAATACGATCAATTACAAAAAAGCATTTTAAAACATCGTGAAAAACCAGGACCTTTAATGCCTGTATTACATGATGCTCAAGAGATCTTTGGTTGTATTCCAATAGAGGTGCAAAAAATTATTAGTGAGGCACTGGGTGAAAGTGTTTCAAAAATCAATGGAATTGTTACGTTTTATTCCAGGTTTTCACTTACCCCTAAAGGCAAACACATCGTAGGTGTTTGTATGGGCACAGCTTGCTATGTAAAAGATAGTAAACAAATACTAGATACCGCAGAAGCGGAACTTAAAATTAAGGCGGGACAAACAACGAAAGATGGTCAGTTTACCTTAGAGGCAACACGGTGCATTGGTGCGTGTGGCTTAGCCCCTGTTTATACCATTGGTGAAGAGGTCCATGGTGTTGCTAATGGTAAACAATTAATTGAATCATTAAGGATGATTGTAAAAGGTGATAGTCATGATCAAAACTAAACGTGATTTAGAAGTGATTAAACAACAACAAACCCCACTTCTTAAAATGAGAGAAGGTAAAAAGCGATTTAGAATTGTTGTGGCTTTAGGAAGCGAGGATATCGCTTCTAAAGAAACATTAAATATGTTTATTAAAACGCTTGATGAATTAAAGATTTTTGATTGCGCTGTTTTCTTCGGACCTAAACATGTCTATAGTGAAACCCCGGTTGTAGATATACATGGAGATAGCATAACAACAACCTATATTCATGTCACAAAAGATATAGTACCTCAGTTAATCCAAACACATATTATTGAAGGAAAAATCCTTCATAGTCATGTTAAGGGGGATAAATAAATGTTAAGAACACAAATCGTTATCTGTGGTGGGACAGGTTGTTTATCAAGTAAAAGTCAAATTATAAACGATGAGTTTCATAAACTATTAAAAGAACTCCACTTGGAAGATGAAGTCTATGTCTATATGAGTGGTTGTTTTGGGCTTTGTGAAAAAGGACCAGTGGTTATTATTTATCCTGATCAAGTCTTTTATGTTCACATCACAAAAGAAGATGTTGAAGAGATTGTAAAAGAACACATTGTAAAAGGCAATATTGTTTCAAAATTAGAATACAAAGAAAAAGATGAAACCAATAAGTATGTTAGAAAAACATTTGAAGAGATGA
>Ga0265293_10005870_pt1 | contig 20157 bp, 14 predicted proteins | sample Munlanlewell138R_FD_192505 | JGI IMG/M metagenome (GOLD analysis project Ga0265293, IMG submission 192505) | Leachate microbial communities from a municipal landfill in Southern Ontario, Canada - Leachate well 138R | ecosystem: Engineered > Solid waste > Landfill > Unclassified | place: Canada... | reverse complement strand
AGATGAAATTGTTATTCGTATGATTAATGCTAAAGGGGATATAATTAATACTAGAAAAGTAAAAAATCATAAACTAAGTCCTAAAGAAGAAGCAACAAACGAAGAACTATATGATTCAATAAAAGCGACACCAAATTTTAATCTAGAAACAATTAAGTTTGAATGGTCATCCAAATTCTTTGGTAATGTTAAAGAGATGACTTTACAAGAAGATTATAGAAATAAGTCATCAATCTACTATATTTTTCCAACACCGGGATATAATCAACATACTTTCGCTAACTTTGCATCTACATTGGACAATAAATATACTTTTAATATTACTTTTAATGATGGAAGTAAAATGGAGAAAACATTTGAATATAATAATAAACAGGGAATAGATTTAATAGTTGAAGATATTACTGCAACAAATGCATTACTAAAATATGAAACACCAAGCAAAGAAGATTTAGCTATAATAAGAACATATACTATTTATTTAAATGATGTCCAATTAATTACTTATAATGCTTTAGATACTAATAATAATTTTACTCCGATAACTGATTTTCAACTTACTGATTTGATAGCAAATACTGAATATACTGTAAGAGTTGATGTGAATGGAAGATATGGGTTTATGTATTCAGATGTAATTGATTTTAAAACAAAATAATAAAAAGAGTTTATTATTTGCTATGATAAAAATAGTTAAATAATAAGCTTTTTTTTGAAATATTTAATTAAAAAGTTAAATACTTTTAATAAATTTTCTATTATGATATAATATAATAGTATGGAGGAAATAAATTTTATGAATGAAAAAATGATTAAAGCTATTAATAAGCAATTAAACTTTGAATTAGAATCAGCACATGTTTACTTGGCAATGCAAAACTACTTTGCGTCTGTTTCCTTATCGGGATTTGAACGTTGGTTTAATGTTCAATATAAGGAAGAAGTAGAGCATGCAGAAAAGTTTATGGAATATTTAAATGATCGTGGTGCAAGAGTTGAAATTACAGGTTTTAATAGCCCTAAGAATGAATTCAATTCAGTATTAGAGGTACTTGAAGCTTCATTAGCTCATGAAAAAGAAGTGACTAAGCGAATTAATGAGTTAATGGCAATGGCTATTGAACTTAAGGATTATGCAACAGTTAGTTTCTTGAATTGGTATGTTGATGAACAAGTTGAAGAAGAAGCAAACTTTAATACTTTAATTGATAAAGTTAAAATGATGGATGGTAAAGGTATCTACATTCTTGATAGAGAAATGGCAAGTAGAACAAAATAGTAGTAAAACTTCTGGATAACCAGAAGTTTTTTTTCATAATTTTACTTTTTTTTACTAATGTTATATAATAAGTATGTAATCATATAGATAAAGGAGGTTATTTATGAGATTAAAAGACAAGGTTATTGTTGTAACAGGAGGAGGCAATGGAATTGGCCGTGAATTGGTTCTCGAACTTTTAAGAAGAGAATCAAAAGTTGCTGCTATTGATATTGATCAAAAAGGATTGGAACAAACAATGGAATTGGCGGGAAATCAAGGTAAAAACTTATCTATACACAGAGTTGATTTGTCCAAAAAGGAGGAAGTATATAAACTTCCTGAAGAGGTTATGAAAATCCATAATCAAGTAGATGGTTTAATTAATAATGCTGGGATTATTCAACCTTTTATTCATGTGAATAATCTAGAGTATACCAAAATTGAACAAGTAATGAATATTAATTTTTACGGACCTTTATATTTAATAAAAGCATTTTTACCAGAACTATTAAAAAGACCAATTGCTCACATTACAAATGTTTCAAGTATGGGTGGATTTGTACCGGTTCCAGGACAAACTATTTATGGTGCATCAAAGGCGGCATTGAAATTATTAAGTGAAGGTCTGCATTCTGAACTTAAAGACACTAATGTAGGAGTGACAACAGTATTTCCTGGTGGGGTTGCTACGAATATTACTAAAAATTCAGGTGCAGAAATGAAAATGAAAGATGATAAAAAAGCTTCTAAAATGAAACTTCTTACTCCACAAAAAGCAGCTCAAATTATAATAGACGCAACCCAAAAGGAGAAATATAAAGTTCTTGCCGGTAAAGATTCAAAATTCTTAGATTTTCTAACAAGACTATGTCCTAAAAAAGCGGCAAATATTATTGCTAAAAAGCTATCATAATTTAAATTAGAACACTTCGGTGTTCTTTTTATATTTTTCACCACTTGATATACAAACAATTTATGGTATAATTAATACATAAAGTTGCGAGGAGTCATTATGAAAATAACTATTATTGGTGTAGGTAAAGTCGGAAAAGTTGTTACTGAATATTTATCTAACGAAGGTCATGATATTGTTATTATAGATACTAATGCAGATTTGATTGAAGAATTAGTAAATATTTATGATGTTAAAGGGGTAGTTGGAAATGGTGCAAGTCTTGATATTCAGCTTGAAGCTGAGGTTGATAAAGCTGATATTTTAATTGCAACTACTGGAAGTGATGAATTAAACATATTATGCAGTTTGGTTGCAAAAAAGAATAATGTAAAGCATACAATTGTAAGAGTAAGAAACCCTGAGTATTCTAAGCAAATGGAATTCATGTATAATGAACTAGGTGTTAATCTAGTTGTTAATCCTGAACTTGAAGCAGCAAATGAAATATTTAAATTACTTAAATATCCATCTTCATCAAAAATAAACTATTTCGCAAATGAACAAGCCGAGATTGTTGAATTACAATTAACTAAGGATTCAATGTTAGTAGGGAAACCATTGTATAAGCTTCATAGTGAATTTGGAGTGCGATTTTTGGTATCGACTGTTGAAAGAAATAATCAAGTATACATACCTAGTGGTAATTTTGTTTTAGAAGAAAATGATAAAATCTTTATAACAGCTTCTCATGAAGATATTAATACATTATTTAAAAAACTTAAGGTGTTTAAACAATCTTCAAGAAAAGTAATGATAATTGGTGGAGGTAAAATTTCATATTATCTAGCCACTCAACTCATAAAAAATAAGATTAAAGTTAAAATAATCGAGTTCGACAAGGTAAGATGTAATGAACTAAGTGATTTGTTACCTGAGGCAGAAATAATTTTTGGTGATGGAAGTGATCAATCATTACTTATTGAAGAGGGTTTAAAGGATGTTGATGCCTTTGTTTCTTTAACTGGGTTTGATGAAGAAAATATTATTATGTCTTTATTTGCTGAGACTGTTAAAGTTCCTAAAGTAATTACTAAAACAAATCATCACTCATATTCAAATATTTTAGAAAAAGTAGGTTTGGGTTCAGCTGTATCGCCAAAATATACTACAGCATTACAAATCTCTAGATATGTAAGATCATTAGGAAATACAGTAACTCAAGTAAGAAATCTATATAAAATTGTTAATGATCAAATTGAGGTTGCTGAATTTTACATTACAGAAACTTGTTCATTCACAAATAAAACATTTAAAGAGTTAGAGTTTAAACCTAATGTATTAATTGCTTGTATAGTAAGAGATAATAAAGTGATAATTCCAACAGGTGCTGATTACTTATTAGCAGAAGATAGTGTTGTTGTTGTTACAACAATTAAACATCTTAAAGAATTTCAAGATGTGTTATTAAAGGTGTAATATGAACTTAAAAGTAGTATTATATACATTAGCAAAGATTCTAAAGGTGGAAGCAATTTTATTGGTACTCCCATTAATTGTTTCAGTTATTTATAAAGAAGACACTTTCTTAAGCTTTTTAATTCCAATTGCAATTCTTCTAGTAATTGGCTTTATTCTGGAAAAAACAACAAAATCTGATGAATCTATTTATGCAAAAGAAGGTTTGGCGATTGTAGGATTAGCTTGGATATTTTTATCTATTTTTGGAAGTTTACCATTTATAATTAGTGGAGAGATTCCAAATGTAATAAACGCATTTTTTGAAACTGTTTCTGGTTTTACTACAACTGGAGCCACTATATTAGAAGATGTTGAAGTAATGAGTAAAGGTATACTCTTTTGGAGAAGCTTTACTCATTGGATTGGTGGAATGGGTATTTTAGTATTTATTCTTGCATTTTCATCTCAACAGAACTCTCGAAACATGTTCATTATGAAAGCAGAAAGTCCGGGTCATAAGGTAGGTAAGCTTGTTTCTAGAGTTAAATATACAGCTAGAATATTATATTTGATATATATAACTCTTACTATTATCGAAATAGTATTCTTAGCATTTAAGATGCCTATTTTTGATAGTATAGTTCATGCTTTTGGTACAGCAGGAACAGGCGGTTTTTCTATTAAGAATTCTAGCATTGCTTTTTACCAAAGCGTATATATAGAAACAGTTATTACAGTATTTATGATTCTATTTGGAATAAATTTCACATTATTCTATTTGATTATTATTGGTAATATTAAATCTGTGTTAAAAAGTGAAGAACTAAAATGGTATTTAGGTATTATCTTTATTGCAATATTGATTATATTTTTTAATACTTATAACATTTATAATTCATTCAATGAAACTTTAAGACATTCAAGTTTTCAAGTAGCTTCGATAATTACAACAACTGGTTATTCATCATTTAATTTTAATAATTGGCCAGGATTATCAAAGACAATCTTAATAATTCTTATGTTTATAGGAGCTTGTGCTGGGTCCACTGGTGGAGGTATGAAAATATCTAGGATTGTAATATATTTTAAGATTGCAATTAGAGAAATACGTCAAAGTATATTCCCAAGACAAATTAGACCTATAACATTTGAGAAAAAACCGATTGATGAGTTAACACGAAATGGTGTCACTTCTTATTTAACTGCGTATATATTTTTATTTATAATTGCTACTCTAGTTATATCTATAGAAGGAAAAGATTTAGTTACTAATTTTACAGCAGTAGCTGCTACAATAAATAATATTGGTCCTGGACTTGAAATAGTAGGACCGATGGGCAATTTCTCATCATTTAGTAACTTATCAAAAATTACATTTTCTATAGTCATGTTAGCGGGAAGATTAGAATTGTTTCCAATACTAATATTATTTTCTCCAAAATTATGGATAAAAAAATAAAAAAACATTTACATAAATAATCATTTTTGATACAATTTAATTATAAAGAGTATTGGAGGGATTATATGAAATTACTCGGAAACATTTTGTGGTTTATATTTGTTGGCTTTTGTCATTTTTTGTTTGGATTTTTATTGGACTATTATGGTGTATAACTATCATTGGTATACCTTTTGGAGTGCAATGTTTTAAGATTGGAAGTTTTTCGTTGTTTCCTTTTGGAAAAACTATAAAAACTGATTTTAATAAGCATCCAATTGCTAATATAATTTGGATTATTTTCTTTGGTTGGGAAATTGCGTTGGGATATATAATTGTTGGTGTTATATTCTTCATTACAATAATAGGTATTCCTTTTGCAAAACAAAACTTTAAATTAGCTAGTCTAAGTTTTATGCCTTTTGGTTCTAATATTTAATAAATTATTCATTATTGTCTATTAGCAACTTAACTTAATATAATTATTCTTGCATCTATAAACAAATATTTATAGATGCTTTTTTTATGGGGGGCTTTAAGGTAGATTAATTCACGATTTTTTGGTAATATATATAGAGAAAGGGAATAGGTTAAATGAATAAAATTATTGTAATTGGAGGAGTCGCAGGTGGAGCTTCAGCAGCTGCGAGGATTAGAAGATTAGATGAAGCAGCAGTTATAACTATGTATGAGAAAGGCGCCCATGTTTCATTTTCTAATTGTGCACTTCCTTATTTTTTAAGCAGAAAAGTAAAACATTCAGGTGATTTAGTTTTAATGAATCCTAGTAAGTTTAAAAGCTTATATAATATTGATGCATTTATCAAACATGAAGTTATAAAAATCTTACCTAATGAGAAAAAGGTATTAGTTAAGAACTTAGAAACTAACGAAGTATTTGAAGATAAATATGATAGTTTGATTTTGTCTCCAGGTGCAATTCCAATCATGCCTAGATCGATTAAAGGAATTGATTTACCCCATGTTTTTAATGTTCGAAATGTTGAAGACATTAGAAGAATTGATAGTTATATTAAAGAACATAATGTTGAAGATGTTGCTGTTATTGGTGGAGGATTTATTGGTATTGAAGTAATGGAAAATTTACGAGGATCAGGGATTAATACTGTTTTAATCGAAGCAAGTGATCAAGTAATGATGCCATTTGATAAAGATATGGTCCAAATTCTGCATAAAGAAATTATTGATAATAATGTAAATCTGGTTTTAAATGATGGATTATTAGAAATTAATGATGATAAAGTAATAACAAGTAGTAAAAAAGAGTTTAAAGCGCAAATGGTTATTATGGCAATAGGAGTTAGACCTGAGGTGAGTCTTGCAGTAGATGCAGGAATTAAATTGGGGGAAAGTGGTGCTATTGAAGTAGATGCAAATTTTAGAACTAATTATAATGATATTTATGCTGTAGGTGATGCTATCCAGACCTTTAGTTCTTTAACCCATAAACCAACAAGACTAACTTTAGCTGGACCAGCCCAAAGACAAGCTAGGATAGCAGCTGATTCAATATACAAAAGACCAAGAAATAATAAAGGTGTTATCGGTTCATCTGCAGTTAGGATATTTGATTTAAATGCAGCTAGTACTGGTTTAAATGAAAAACAATGTATTAAAGAAGGGTTTCAATTTGATTATGTATATATAATTCCAAAAGACATTGTTGGAATTATGCCAGATGCTAATCCTATTCACTTCAAACTTATTTTTGAGGTGCCGACCGGAAGAATTTTGGGAGCTCAAGCAATTGGTAAGGGTAATGTTGATAAAAGAATTGATGTTATTGCAACGATGATTACTATGAATGGGACTTTATATGATTTAGAAGAACTAGAACTAAGTTACTCTCCTTTATATAATAATGCTAAAGATGTGGTTAATCAAGCTGCAATGACGGGGATAAATATTCTTAATAAAGAATTTAAACAAATTAAAGTAAGCGAAGTTCGATCTTTATATGAACAAGGAGCTTGTATAATTGACTGTCGAGAAGAAATAGAATACAATAAAAGTCATATAATTGGTGCTATTAATATTCCAACATCACAATTTAGAGATCGTCTTTCTGAAATACCAAAAGATAAGCCTGTTTACTTTCATTGTCATTCTGGGCAAAGATCATATACTACAGTTAGGGCATTAGGTAATCTTGGATATGACAATGTTTACAATATATCTGGTTCATATTTAGGTTTATGCTTATATGAGTACTATACAGACCTAGTTAGTAAAAGAGAAAAAATAGTAACTGATTATAATTTTATTTAAACCTCAACATCTACATTTTGTAGATGTTTTATTGTAATTATACGATTAAAATAAAAAATATGTTATACTAATATAGTATAAAGGTTATTTTTGGAGGTTTATATGAAATATAGTAATTTATCAAAAGAAGAACTTATTGCAAAATTAGAAGAAGTTGAGATTTTAAATGAACATCTTATAGACCAAAGAAACAAAGAAGATACTCTTGATTATTCATGGAGCGGAAATTTAGGTCATTGGTATTGGAATATTAAAACTAATAATGTTACATTTAATCCAATTAAAGTTACTAATTTGGGATATGACATTAAAGACTTACCTAAGGTAGTTAATTATCAATATTTTACAGAAAAACTTCATCCTGAAGATTATCAAGTTGCAATGGATGCAATGATGGATCATTTGTATAAAGGTAAGAGTGTTTATGAAGTGGAGTATCGTATAAGAGATGTTAATGGAAATTATAAATGGTATTATGATAGAGGAAAAATCACTAAAAGAGATGAAAATAATAAACCATTATTTTTAGCGGGGATTGTTTTTGATGTTACCGAAAGAAAACAAAGAGAAGAAAACATTATAAAAGAAAACCTTGAATTATCAAGTAAAATTCTTCTTGATCCACTTACAAACCTTAATAATCGTCAAGCTGTCAATGATAAGTTAAAGGAAGAGATTACTAAGTTTAAAGAAGATAATAAGAACTTTTGTTTGATAATGTTAGACATTGATCATTTTAAAACTATTAATGATAATTATGGTCACAATTTTGGTGATCAAGTAATAGTTGAAGTAAGTAAAATTATGAAATCACAAGTTCGTGATATTGATATGGTTGCTAGATATGGTGGCGAAGAATTTATGATAATTCTTACTAACACCGATATTAAGACAGCAAGGGTAGTTGCAAATAGAATTAGAGAAAAGATAGCACATAATGATTTTGCAGGCAAAACCATTACTATAAGTGGTGGAGTTAGTCAGTTTCATGGTGAGACTATTTTGGATTTTATTGAACATACTGATTCATTATTGTATCAAGCTAAGAAAACCGGAAGAAACAAAATAGTTTAAGAATAAGACCTTGATATAAATCAATTATATTGATTTTATGTTAAGGTTTTTATCGTCCTTAAAGCAATGACTTACTAGTTATGGTATAATTATTTAAGAGGTGATTGTTATTAAAATAATAGATCTAAATGAGAGTATTTATAATTTAAGTAAGAATTTTCCGGGTATAGTTGATGAACTTGCTAAATTAGGTTTTACAGAGATAGCTAAACCGGGAATGATTAATACAGTTGGTCGGTTCATGAAGCTTGAACAAGGTTGTAAATTAAGGAAGATTGATTTTGAAGAATTAAAAATTAAACTTCAAGAATTAGGATATACATTTAAGGAGGATATAAAATGAGTGAATTAATTAATAATTCAATAAAAAGACAAGAATTATTAAAATCAATAATTAAAAAAATTCATGATGGCATGCCAGTAGAAGAAGCAAAGGTAGAATTTAAAAAACATTTTAAAGAAGTTTCTACTGATGAGATAATGAAGATGGAGCAGGCTTTAATAAAAGAGGGGATGACAATTGAAGAAGTCCAAAAACTTTGTGATGTTCATGCATCGGTTTTTGAGGGATCAATTTCAGATATACATAAGACCAAGGATATTTCTAAAGAATTAGGGCACCCATTACAAGTGTTTGTTGAAGAAAATGACAAAATCGAACAATTAATTAGTGAAGAAATCGAACCTTATTTGGTTCAAGTTGGCAAATCTGCAGTCTTAATGTTAAGAGTAGGGATTGATAGATTATCACAAATTCATAATCACTATGCAAGAAAAGAATATTTGTTCTTCCCTAATTTAGAGAAAAAGGGTATTACTGCTCCTCCAAAGGTTATGTGGGGAGTAGATGATGAAATAAGAGCTGATTTAAAAGAAATTCAAAATATGTTAAATAGTATTGATTTAGATGAAGAACTAGTTAAGAGTAAGATTAAGGGATTAATTATTAGAATTAGAGATATGATTATAAAAGAGAATAATATCTTAGTTCCTATGTTACTTGAAAACTTGAAGTATTTTGAATGGATCTTAATTGATGCATCTAGTGATGAGATTGGTTATTTCTTAGAAAAGCCTAAGTATTACTGGAAAAAAGAGAAACCAACTGAAGAAGAAGAAAAGGTTAGTGAATTATTAAGTGGTAAAGTTGTTCTCCCTAGTGGAACATTGGAGATTGAAGAACTCGATGCAATGCTTAATTCTCTGGCTTTGGACATAACTTTTGTTGATAAAGATGGTCATGTTAAATACTTCTCTCAAGGTAAAGAAAGAATATTTGATCGTCCGCTAACTATCTTAGGTAGGCATGTTAGTATGTGTCATCCACCAGCAAGTGTTCACGTAGTTGAAGAGATAATTGAAAGTTTTAGAAGTGGAAAGAAAGATAATGAAGATTTTTGGATTAGAATAAAAGATCAATTTGTTTATATTAGATACTTTGCAGTTAGAAGCAAAACCAATGAATATTTGGGAACTTTAGAAGTTACTCAAAATATTAAACCAATTACTGAACTAGTTGGTGAAAAAAGATTAGTTTCAAAGGATTGATTAAAAGTTAAATAAATCAATATTAATTACCCAATTGGTACACTCTTAAAGTAAAAACATACATGCTTTTTACTTTAAGAGTTTTATTTTAATTAAATCAATATAAATTTAATTAAATAATTTTTTTAAAAAAACATTGTTTTTCTAAAATATAAATGTTATAATAATAAAAATTGTTTAAAACTGGTGAGGTATAGCCTTTTTGCTATAACCATCAGTTTTTTGTTTTATAAAGGCTTGCTTATATTCTATTATTTGCTATAATATTTCTATATAGAGGTGCCTAATATGAAGACAGCATTTTCTCATATTTCTTGGTTTTTTAAATTAGCCTACAAAAGATATATCTTTGTAGGCTTAGTTTTGGTAGTCTTATCAATTACACCAGCTCTCCCAGCAAAATTATTAGGTATGGCAATTGATGATATTGCCAGTAATATATTGACAGTTGATCGATTATTATTATATACAATTTCATTGTTTTTTATTCCTCTTGGTAGGTATTTGCTTAATATGACTTATCATTATAATATAAATAATTTGGGTCATGAATTATCATTTTCATTAAGAGAAAATTATATTTCTCATTTATTTGAACTTGATGCTTCAATTTATGAAAAATATACTAAAGGTGATTTAATATCACGTGCAACTAATGATTTGCAAAATTTGGCGACTCTAGCTACTAGTTTTCTTCAAACAGTAGTATTTAATAGTGGTATAGTCATTACTGCAATAGTTATGATGGTTTTTATTAATCCACTTTTAACACTTGCTAGTGTATCTATTATGCCTATAGCAATATTTTACTTAAATAAAAAAAGATTACAAAAAAGACAATATTATAAAATACATCAAGAAATATATGCAAATATGCAAGAAAATGTTTTAGAGTCAATAGAAGGTGTAAAAGCAGTAAGAGCATATACTGAAGAAGAAAATGATTTTTTAAAGACTAAGAAAGCAATTGAAGAAGATGCGGCTTCTTGGTGGAGAATTTTAAAATTTGAATCTGTGTTCGCACCATTATTTGAACTGGTATATGCAGTAAGTTATTTTGTTGGTATTGCTTATGGATCTTATATGGTTGTTACTGGTAAAATATCGGTTGGAGATTTAGTGACGTTTCTAATATATGTGGGAATGTTATATGCTCCTTTAGTAGCCTTAAGTAATGTTTTAAATACTGTTAATAATATAGTTATATCAGATACAAGATATTATGAAATCATGGATTTAGAACCTCTTGTTAAAGACGTAGAAAACCCTAGAAATGTTATAGAATTTAATAGAATTGAATTTAAAGATGTAACCTTTAAATATCCATTTGATAATTTTGATACTATTAAGAATATTACATTTTGTATTTGTAAAGGTGAAACTATTGGAATAGTTGGACCAACTGGTGCTGGAAAAAGCACTTTAATTAGACAACTTCTTCGTGAATTTAATATTAGTAGTGGATCTATTCTCGTTGATGGTGTTGATATAAATGAATTTAAAATTGATGATATTCATGATTTAGTAGGTTATGTTCCTCAAGACCATATATTGTTTAGAAGAAGTGTTGATAATAATATATTAATAGGAAAACCTGATGCTTCGATTAAGGAAATAACAAATGCAATTAACTTGGCGGATTTTCAAAAGGATTTAAGGGAACTACCTTATGGTAGTGAAACAATGGTTGCTGAATTAGGTGGTTCACTTAGTGGTGGTCAAAGACAAAGACTATCGATCGCAAGAGCACTTGTTCGAAATCCAAAGATTTTAATATTAGATGATAGTTTAAGTGCAGTTGATGCACTTACTGAAGCAAATATTATCAGACACTTAAAAGAGTCTAGAAGTGATAAAACAAATATTATTGTTGCCCATAGATTTTCTGCAGTATCAAGTGCTGATAAAATAATAGTGCTTCAAAATGGAAAAATTACTGACATGGGAAGTCATACGGATTTATTAAAATATGATAATTGGTATAAAATGCAATACTTAAAACAAGTACAAGGTGATTATCATGATTAATATAAAAAGAGTTTTTAGATATTTAAAAGGTAGATATAGATTTTTCTTCCTCAGTGTTTTTATGATAATAATAGTTCAAGTTTTAGGATTCATTACGCCTTTACTTGTAAAAGCTGTTATTGATGATCATTTGTTAGGTATTGAATATGAATGGGTAGAAGTTGCTCAAGAGGATGATCAAACTGTTAGTTATAATAATAGTTTGTATAAGCAACTACGATATGTTGATAGTGATGACCATATTATTGGAAATGCAAGTATTGTCATTCATAAAGTCAGTTATTATTTTGTTGATGAAAAGATTGCTCAGGGGCAAAGAACTATTGAAGATGATGTTTTAACAGTTAAAACTGAGTTTGATACATACAACTATAATGTAACAAGGCTTAATGCTTTTGAGATTAGTAAGTTTTATAATCCATTATTATTTACACTAATAATTTTTATAATCCTTTTATTTGTTAAGAGTGTATTAGTTATAATTGCATCATTTATTCAGCACCTATCCACAAATCGGGTTGTCAGTTGGATTGCAAGGGATGCAAGAGTAGATGCAATGCGAAGTATTGAACGTTTACCAATTAAATATTTTGAAGCAGAGCCAGCAGGAAAAATGTCAGCAAGAATTACTCATGATTTAGATGGAATGATCGGATTATATCGATTAACTGTTAATGTCCTTTTTAGTACCGTGCTTAGTTTTGTTTTAGCATATGTTGGAATGTTTTACTTAAATTGGAAAATTGCTTTATTTACATTTTTGATTTATCCACTTGTGTTTATCTGGATTAGATTCTTCTTAAAGCGTTTAAAAAAGTTAGCAGAAAAAGTTAATGAGCTTAGAAGTTTACTGACTGCTAAGATTAATGAAATTATTAATGGGATTAATATTCTTCAAATATTTAATTTTAAAAAGCAAACAGTTAAAGAGTTTAATGAAACAAACTTAAATTATAAAAACGAACAATTAAAAGAAGTTAAGCTACATGTTTCAGCTGGATGGAATATGATTGGGATAATAAGGGCTATTATTACTACTTTTATCGTTGCGTTTTTTGGATGGCAGTATTTGAGTTTTTCGGATATTGTTATTACTGCAGGTTTAGTTTATGCGTATAATGAATATTTACTTAAAATTATTGATCCTGTTAATGCTATATTTGTTCATGTTGGAGAATATCAACATTCAATGGTTAGGGTTGAAAGAATATTTAAACTTATTGATGGAGAACTAGAAGATGATACTAACGGTGAAATTGATAAATATTTAGGTGATGTTGTATTTGATAATATTTGGTTTTCTTATCAAAAAGATCAATATGTACTAAAAGGAGTTAATATTCAAGTTAATCATGGTGAAATGATAGGTTTAGTTGGACACACAGGAAGTGGGAAAAGTTCATTGATGAATTTGTTACTAAGATTCTATGATATAACAGATGAAAAAAGTGGAAGTATTTATGTTGATGGGATGGATATTAAAAACATTCCGAAAAGAATATATCGTAAACATATTGGTATAGTTTTACAAGAACCAACCTTATTTAAAGGAACAATCGCAAGTAATATCCGATTTGGTGTTAAGGGCGTTAGTGATGAAGAGGTTAGGAATGTATTAATATCAGTTGGTGGAGAAAAAATTATAAATAAATTTGATATGGGAATAAATACCCCAATATCACGAGCTGGAGTAAATCTAAGTAGTGGTGAAAAGCAAATTATTACTTTAGCAAGAGTATTAATTCATAATCCATCGATACTCATTATGGATGAAGCTACTTCTCATATTGATACAGAAACTGAGGAAATGATTAAAAAAGCATTAAGAGTTGTTTCAAAGGGAAGAACTGTTATTGTTATTGCCCATCGACTTTCTACAATCTATGAAGCTAATAAAATTATTGTTTTAGATCATGGTTTAAAAGTTGAAGAAGGAACACATCAAGAGTTACTAAAGACTAATGGATTCTATGCAAATATGTATCGAGCACAAATTGCAAATCATGTCTAGTAAAACGTTTTACAATGTGGTATAATATTTAGGACGTTATAAAAAGAAAGAAGGTTATTGAATGAAGATTGTCGATTGCATATTGACAAAATCGTATACTGGCTTTTATTTTGATGATCAAGAAGCTATCAAAATGGGCCCAGAACATGATGGTTTATTCTATGTAGGTAAACCGGTTACTATTGGATTTAATAAGATTAGACAACCTGGAGAGGCAATATCAATTCAATTGCTATTAGAAGATGGTAGTGTTGCTAAAGGGGATTGTGCAGCTGTACAATACAGTGGAGCTGGAGGTAGAGACCCATTGTTTATAGCTGATGATTTAATTCCTTTTATAGATAAAAACATTGTTCCACTTCTTATTAATGAAGATGTTACCAGTTTTAAGAGACTTGCTATCAAGTTCGATAGTTTATTAATTAATAATAAAAAGATTCATCCGGCTATTAGATATGGTTTAACTCAAGCATTTTTAAATGCTGCAAGCATTGTTAATAAATTATCAATGGCTGAAGTTATTAGAACAGAATATAATATCAGCGATACTAACTATAATTATATTCCAATCATGACCCAATCAGGTGATGAAAGGTATAATAATGTAGATAAGATGATTATTAAAGAGGTAGATGCTTTACCACATGCATTAATAAATAATGTTGAAAAGAAATTAGGGTATGATGGTGAAATTCTAAAGGATTATTTAGAATGGTTAAGAGCAAGAATTATCAAGGTCAGAAATAATGATAATTATCATCCAGTAATTCATGTTGATGTTTATGGGACAATTGGTATTGCATTCAATTACAATATTGAAAGAATGGTTGAGTATTTATCTACATTAGAAAAAGTATGTTATCCATTTCATTTAAGAGTTGAAGGTCCTGTTGATGATGGAACTAGAAAAAACACAATATTCTATCTTAAAGAGTTAAGAAGAATATTAGATGAAAGAAAGATTAATGTTGAAATAGTTGCTGATGAATGGTGTAATACCTTAGAAGATGTGAAAGATTTTGTTGATCAAAAAGCAGGGCATATGGTTCAGATTAAATCTCCAGATTTAGGCGGAATTAATAATATCATTGAAGCAGTATTATATTGCGAAGGAAAAGACGTTAGTGCATATCTTGGAGGAAGTTGTAATGAAACTGATGTTTCAACAATTACTACAGCTAATATTGCTGTAGCTTGTAAGGCATCACAAATTCTTGCAAGACCAGGTATGGGTACAGATGAAGCAATAATGATTACTAGAAATGAAATAAATAGAATTGTTGCTTTAGCAAATAAACGAATAAAAAGGTGTTGATTTAAATCAACACCTCTTTTTTTATTCAAATATTTTGTAATGACCGATAGTTAATTCTGTTCCTGGAGATAATACACCAACAGCACCACCAGTACCTTCTTGCATTAACCAAGTACCACCACTATAGTGTGTGCTATAAGTATGTGGACAGTATAAGTATTCGCCTGGTTGTAGTGTTTGAACATTGTTTCCTGGCTCAGTATTAGTTCCTGAATCAGCCCATTTAGTTTGAACAGTATATGTTCCATAATCATTCTTCGAGAAAACCACCTTACCATAACCTGCAAAGCTTGCATTATTTCTACCATAAGTATCGCTTGGGTTAAGAGTTAAAGCAACATCAGATGCATTATAGTATAATACTCCATCTCCACTATATCCTGTAGGTACACCTTTTACAATACTTTGATTGTAGACTGCTGAACCATCTGAACTTGATCCATGTGGTCTTAGTTGAGCCATTGTTAGAGTTGTTCCTGTTGCTGGTTTATTAAGTTCGATATATGATTTATATCCAACGAAATATACTTTATTATCAATAGTTATTGTTACTCCACCAAACCCAGTTTTTGCTAATTGTTCTTGAGGAGTTCCTTTACCTTCAGAAGTTTTTTCTCCTGCTGCAGGAACAGCAGAACCAGTATTAAACACACCGATTTGATCGTTTTCTAATATACCAAAATTAATTACAAAGTCAATTGAAAGAGTTTCTTTTGTTGCAACTAATGTGATAGGTTTATATTCATAAGCAGCTTTCAAATAAGTACCTGTTTCTAAATTAAAGTATGATTGATCTTGACCTTCCTTGTAAGTAATAGTAATTCCATCAGCTGTAGGTAATACATAATCATCATTAATCTTACTTGGAATTTGTTGGATAAGACTAAAGATAGCAGCTGCATTAGGATCTTTTAAACCAAGAATTTCAATTTCTTTTTCTTCTAGCAATTCAAGTAATTTTACTAAAGCTTTCTCATTAGCTGTTAAAGAATTATAATTATTTCTTGCTTCTATTACTAATGATTCATCAGAAAGAACTAATACACGTGGAAGAGAATTAATTAAAGTATCAACTTCATAAGCATTTAAAGCTTCTCCAGTTAAGTTTGGATTAATTCCATCACGGCTTGCATTTGTAGGTGAAACATCACCAGGAATAAAATCTTTACTATTGTTATTTGTATCTATTAATCCCCATCTAATAATAGCTGTATCTAGATCTCCTAAATAAGGGCTTGCCTCAGACATAGAAACATCTCCATAGGCAAAGAAATCAACAACATTATCATTAGTCGGATTAGTTACTAGATTACTATTATTAACAAGGGCAATTTTACCACTTGATGAAAGATTAATTTTACTTACAAAGTTTGCTAGAGGCAAATGTAAATCTCCACTTGCTTCATCAATTTGAATTAAGTAATAACCTTTTGCTTTTATTACATCATTTGCATTGAATTTTATCCATGATATGTTTTCTTTAGATAAGTCAATAGAGAATGGATCATTTTCTTTTGCGTATTGTAAAGTCCAGCCGTTTAAATTAACATCTTCATTTGTCGGATTAAACAATTCAATGTATCCATATTTTGCTAGTGAATTATCATTTAATAAAATTTGACTAATTAATACTTGTGTATTAATTTTGTCTAGTGAATGTAGTTCTAATTCTTTTTCAACTAATAATTCATAACTTACAGTTAGCATTTTTTGAGTGCTAGTTAAAGCATCATAAGCATTTCTTGCTGCAGATAATTTATCAGAATCAGCTTTCGCGATTGTGTTTGGTAAAGTACCAACTAGTAAGTCAACAGTTGAACTAGCAACGATATCATCATTATCGCCAACTAGTGAAACAGTTGTAGTTCCATCTAAACCTGGTAATGTTGAATATAAAACTGTAGATTCATCATAATCATCACCTTTTACATTAACTACATAACCAACTCTTGTTGCTGTAAGAGGTGAGTTAATTACTCTACCACGATCATCAACAAATTCAGGGTTAAGTGACTTGAATGATATTTCATAATCAGCAAGTAATGTTCTTACTAAGTATTCAGCATAAACCATTTCAATAGCAAAATCATAAAGATTTGCATTTCTAAGTGTCCTTGGACAATCTTTTTTCCATGTTCCAGTTCCATCAGGAAGTGGAATATCTGCATCATAATGTTGTTTAATTCCATCAAGACCAATATTATAAGTGTCCATGAAACCACCCATTAGTTTAGCTGTGCGGTGCCATGTTGTAAATAAGTCAGAACCGAAATTAACTGCAGTTTCTACACCTATGCCATACGCATATGCGTCGAAACTATCTCCTTGCCATGTTACTTCATTATCAGGGATATGTTGAATAACTTTATTTTCATCTACTGTATAGTGCCAACTTCTTGCTCTATTATTTCTGTTGTCAGCACCTTGCATGTAGGTGTGATGCATTTCCGCATCAGCTCCAGGATTATGATTTCCAGTATCATGGAAGATAATATATTTAGTTTCAGGATGTAAAATTCCTGATCTTACTTTAAGTAAATTTTCTGCTTCGACAATCATCTCTTCAGATGCATAAGTTCCAGTATACTTGTTTTGATCAACTGGAATAATTCTAACATCTAGATTTAAGTCAGCATTGAAATATAATGAAACACTACCATTAACCCATTGATATCTTTCATCTGGGTTGTAACCATAAGTAGTAACATATTGTCTAATTGGATTTTCAACATGTAGATTAGTCATTAATTCAATTGGGTCAACAGTTGATTCAAAAGTAACAGTTGCCCTTTTAGTCTCGTCTATTTTTGATGTTGCTGTAATTGTTACCTCACCAACTTTCATTACTTTTACATGACCAAATTCATCAACTGTAGCAATAGTTGGGTCGCTACTTTCCCAAATTACTTCTTGAAGTGCAATGCTTGGAGTTATTGTTGCATTTACTGAAAATTCATCAAGAACTCCTATTTCAGATGGTAAATCACCGATAGTTATCGAGTTAACTGCAGCTTCTCTTACTGTAAATACGATGGTTGCAAAAACGCTATTAGTTTTAGAAGTGACAGTTATAGTTACGCTTCCCTTAGAAACTCCTTTTACTACTCCATCAGGTGAAACTGTTGCAACATTATTATTGCTAGATGTGAAAGTTACACCTTTATCATCCTTATCAGCAGCATCATTATAAGTTAATGTTAATTCATCTCTAACAAATAAATCATTTGTTGAAGTTAGAATAACTAAAGAACTTGAAATAGTGTAGTTTACGTATACATTAACAGATGGTTTGTCAACTAATGATATATTAATTGATGTATATCCTTCTGCTAAAGCTGTGATTGTATTACCCTCAATACTAACAATCGATGGGTCGTTAGCAGTAATTAATACTTCTTTTTCTACAACCTCTCCATTGTTTTTAACGGTGTATTCAAGAGTGCTTGTTTCAGTTGCTTGCATAGAAACATTTTCTTGAGCTACTTCGATAGTGAATTTGTCTTCGACTTTTGGTTTACACGCAGAAAGCGCTACCAATAAAACAAAAACAAATAAGTAGATTATTTTTTTCATATACCTTTCCTTTCTATTATAGTACAATAATATTTTATCATAACATGAATAAATAGTAAACAAAATATAACAAAGACTTGTTATGTATTTTGTTATGTTACAATACATATGAGACTTTATTTGTATAAAACGCAAAAATGATTTATACTATTCATGAAGAAGATAACAAGCAAGAAATATCTTCATGAAAGGAGTATAAATCACATGAATATTATAGCACATAATTCACATGATTTACAAACAAAATTTTATGCAGTTACAACTTATCGTAATAAGCGCTCAACTGTACAACATGTATGTTCAAAATATCACATTTCCAAAGCATCTTTGATGCGTTGGAATAAACTGTTTGATGGTACAAAAGAATCTTTAATCAATAAAAGTCGTAAACCTTTAACCCCTCATCCTAATGCACATACAGACCTAGAACTTAATACTATTCGCAGTTTAACCAAAAGAAACAGTAATATCGGTTTAACTGAACTTTATACTAAACTAAGAGTTAAAATTGCTTACTCTAGGCATTATGCAAGCTTATATCGTGTTTTAGTTAAAATGGGTTATTATATTAATCGAAAGTCGATTAAAAAGCCATATAAACCTAAAAAGTATCACACACCTGAGTTATTAGGAGAAAAGATGCAATTAGACGTTAAATACGTTCCAAGAGAGTGTAACGCAAATAATCTTGATGATAACAAGTATTTTCAGTACACAATACAGGACGAAGCCTCTCGAAAGAGATTTATCTATTCCTATCAAGAGCAATCTTCATATAGTACCATTGATTTTTTATATCGAACTATATGCTTTTTTGGTTATGTCCCTAAGATCATACAAACTGACAATGGGTTTGAATTTACTCATTTTCGTGAAACTAATAGAATACACCCATTTGATATAGAATGTAATAAACTTGGTATAACACACCAATTGATTAGACCTAGAACGCCTAGACACAATGGAAAGGTAGAACGAAGTCACAGATGCGATAATGAAAGATTCTATCAAAGACTAAAGTTCTACAGTTTTGATGATCTCCAAAATCAAATGAAGAGATATTTATCTAGATCAAACAATATTGGTATGACTCCATTAGGTTATAAAACTCCTAACGAAAAAGAAAGAGAATTAATTGAAGCAGGAAAAATTAATTATTTAGCTGCATTCAAAAAATAAAAAAATCTTCCTATTACTAAGGGGGAATACTTCCCCCTTAAACCCCCTTGTTTGTTCTTCTTTTTTTAAAACAAAAAGTCTCAAATCA
>Ga0265293_10005869_pt1 | contig 20159 bp, 21 predicted proteins | sample Munlanlewell138R_FD_192505 | JGI IMG/M metagenome (GOLD analysis project Ga0265293, IMG submission 192505) | Leachate microbial communities from a municipal landfill in Southern Ontario, Canada - Leachate well 138R | ecosystem: Engineered > Solid waste > Landfill > Unclassified | place: Canada... | reverse complement strand
CACCGCGGTCCACCCCCACCGCGCTACCCGGCGACACATGGGCCTCGGGGGTCTGGCGGCCGTCGTCGACCAGCACCGACAGGAACCAATGCCGGCCCTCTCGGGACAGGGTGGCCGAACGGAGCGTCTCGCCGTCGAGGCTGCGGCTGGCGCGGAACTTCACCCAGCCCAGCTTGGGCAACTTGATCCGGCCGTGGCGACGGTTGAGCTTCTCCACGGCCATCTTGTTGCCCTCGGGGAACCGGAACGACGGCGACCACCGACGCCCTGATCGCCACCGCACCCTGAAGGTGCCACGCTCACGACACGCCCGGTCCAAGTCCATCAAGGTCTGCTGCAAACAATGCCCCGGAACAGCTTTCAACCACGAATGCTCAGTCTTCGCTTCGGCCAACTCCTTGGCCTGAGACTGATAGTTCATCCACGCCCCACGACGGCGATACTCACGACGCTGCTCGAGCCCGGTGTTCCAGACCGCCCGGCACGCCGCCCCGATCCGCTCAGCGTATTCGACTTGTTCGTCGGTGAACTCGACCCGAAACCGCCGCCCCGTCAACATCGTTCAACGAACCTTCTGCCACTCGACATAGCCATTGATCACCGACAACGACGCCCCGCCCACGGTGGCCACGAAATACGAGTTCGTCCACGCCGAACTTCCCTCCGACCCCCGATCACCTTCCGGCGTTACTTCGGACACCACACCACGCGATACGCACGCTCGAACGCGCTATTCACGTTCGACCGAAACGTAACACCCATCGCCGACAACATCAGACAGACTGCGCCTACCTAACACAGCAACACACCAGAACACAGACACCAATGACCACCCCAACCCCACACCTGACACGCTCACCCCCAGGCGCTGAAGCCCACGGTCCGCCGCGCTACGTTTCCCATCATCGGCACCGCGGACGGCGATCTGTGGTCCGACTTCGAGATGGTGACTTCGGGGGCCGTGGAATCCGATCTGGCAATGGCCGGCCCGGACGGGATCGAGGCCTACAACCAGACCGCGGTCGAACTGGGGCTGCGCCGCCTCGACGACCAGGTGTTGCGGGTGACCGAGGCCGCGGGCCGGTTGGCCGCCGTGGCGGCCCTGGCGATGGCACCCCAATTGCCGATGCTGCTCGACGCGCTCGCCCCGGTGGTCGACCAGTGGCGCGCGGCGCCGGGCTGAGCCCCGCCGATCAGGTTGTGCCCGGGCCCGCGGCGTCGCTCACGGTCTCGGGAGTGTCCAGGGTGACCCGGCCGAGGCGCCCCAGCAGCAAGAACAGCGCACCGCCGACGAAGGCGGCGACCCCGGCGAAGATCAGGAACCCGTTGAAACTCTGGCTGCTTTGCAGGGTGCGGCTCAGGATCACCGCACCCAGCGCCGAGGACACCCCGATGGCCGCCGAGAGGATGCTGAGCACGGTGCTGTAGATCTTCAGCGAGAAGCGCCGGGCCACCAGGTAGGCGATGACGTCACCCTCGGCGCCCCAGGCCGCACCCAGGCAGCACACCGCCAGCACCAGCGCGGTGAAGGTGTCCCAGGAGGTCGCGATGATCAGGCAACCGACGCCGGGCAGCGCCATCGCCACCGCGGCCACCAAATGCGGCGGCAGCCGGTCCAGGGCCACCCCGCAGACGAAGCGCCCGACGATCACGGCGCCGGCGAAGATCGACACCAGCAGGGCCACGGCCTCCCCGGACCCCACCGAGTCGCCGAGCACGACGCCGAGCTGGGTGGTGGTGATCGTGTGGTAGAGGTTGCACAGCAGCACCCCGCCCAACAGGATCCAGAAGACCGCGCTGCGGGCGATCACCCGGTAGTCCTGACCGGTGTGGGCGGCGCGTCGGTCCCGTCGCACGGCCGGGTCCTCGGCGGGCAGCAGCAACAGCGCCGCGGCCCCGACGACGGCGATGGTCCCGGCGATGAGCAGGCATCCCGCGCGCCAGCCGTGGTCGCGATTGACCGCGTCGACCACCGGCGCCCCCAGGGCGCCGAGCAGCGGCGGGCCCGAGATCGCGATCGCCAGCGCCAGCCCGCGCATCTTGTCGAAACAGGTCGCGACGATGCGGCTGTAGATGGCCGGAGTGGTCGCCACGCCCAGCGCGATCATCGCGACCGTGATCGCGAAGTACTGCCAGATGGGTCCGGACATCACCGCGTAGGCAGCCCAGCCCGCGGGTAACCCGATGACGCCGACGATCGCGATGCGGCGCACGCCGAACAGGTCGGTCAGCCGGCCGTACACCGGTAGGAACACGAACGTCAGCAGCGCGATGACCCCGGTCAGGGCGAACTCCGAACGGCTCCACCCGAATTCCGCGAGGAACTGCGGGGCCATCACCGCGTTCGTGTACGCGGTCAGGCTCAGCCCGGCACTGAGGCCGGCCGTGGCCGCCGCCAGTGGCCGCCAGTTGGTTCGCAGCTCGCCCAGGTAGCTCATCGCGCTCCTATGCCGTCGAGTTCGGCCGCAGAGCCGGCCGCAGCCGCTCGTCGGCAATGTCGTTGCCCTGCAGCAGATCCTCGATGAGGCCGCGACCGTGCCGGATCAGCCCGTCGGCGTCCACGCCGTGGGCGTCGGACACCGCGGTCTGCTCGAGCCCGCCGGTTGCGCGCCGCAGGACGGTGACGGCGCCCGCGGGATTCCCGCGCTGGATGTGGGTGATGCCGACGGCGAACTGCGCCAGCGCCTGCCACATCCGCCGCTCGGCCTCGGGCGCGTTCTTCCAGGCCGCCTCGAGGACCTCGTGGGCGTTGAACGCCAGCCCGCGGTCCAGCAGGTCCTGGGCGTAGGTCAGCGTCTCGGCGGGCGGCAGGATCAGATCGTCCGGTATCCGCGGAACGCCCTCGGCGCCGTAGGGCAGCGGGCGGCCGAGTTCGTCGCGCGGCCGCAGATTGCGCGCCTTGCCGAGTTCGTCGCGATCACGATCCGCCATCCGCCCATCCTGACATCACCGCCGAGGGCGGGGTTACCCGCGCCGAACCGGCGCGCCTACTGTAGCGCTTACGGTACCCTGACGCGGGTTGCGGGCGGACCGACGACAGGGGTCGACGAGTATGCGCAGAGCTTTGGTCATGGGCGCGAGCGGCAACGTGGGCGCCTGCGTCACCCGCCATCTGGTCGCCCGTGGCGACGACGTGCGCGTGCTGCTGCGGAAATCCAGTTCCACCAAGGGCATCGATGGTCTCGACGTGGAGACCCGCTACGGCGACATCTTCGACGCCGAGGCGGTCACGGCGGCGATGCGGGACCGCGACGTCGTTTATTACTGCGTGGTCGACGTGCGCGCCGAACTGCGCGACCCGCGCCCGCTGTTCCGTACCAATGTCGAGGGCCTGCGCCGCGTGCTGGACATCGCGTCCCAGGCGAACCTGCAGCGCTTCGTCTTCCTCAGCACCATCGGCGCCATCGCGGTGGGCCGCAACGGCGAGACCGTCGACGAGGACACCCCGTTCAACTGGGCCGACCAGGGCGGCTCCTACATCGAATCGCGCCGGCAGGCCGAACAACTCGTGCTATCCCAGGCGAGAGAGCGCGGACTGCCGGCGGTCATCCTCAATGTGTCCAACCCGTACGGGCCACCGGATTGGCAACCGCGCCAGGGCCTTTTCGTCAAGCTGGCGGCCCTGGGCAAGATGCCGTTTTACATCCGCGGTGTGGGATCCGAGGTGGTCGGCATCGACGACGCGGCCGAGGCGATGCTGCTGGCCGCCGACCGCGGGCGGGTGGGGGAGCGCTACATCGTCTCGGAGCGCTACATGACCCAGCGTGAAATGCTCACCATCGCAGCCGAAGCCGTCGGCGCCACGCCGCCCCGGTTCGGCATCCCGATGGCCCCCGTGCGCGTCCTGGGACGGGTCGTGGAGACCTTCGGGAGGCTCACCGGTCGCGAGGTCCCGATCACCAGTACCAGCATCCGACTCATGCGACTGACCTCACCGGCCGACCACGGCAAGGCCACCCGGGAACTGGGGTGGCGGCCCACGCCCACCGAACAGTCCATCCGGCGCGCCGCCGAGTTCCACGTCGCGCGCAGCGGTCGGTGAGTGAAACCGCCGTCAGCTCAGCGGGAATCGCAACTCCGCCACGGCGGTACCGGTCCAGATCGACGACGTGACCTCGTCGCTGCGGACTGCGATGGCCTGCCCGCCCTTGTCCAGCACGGTCACGGCGATCCGGGACAGCAGGTCATAGCCGTCGGGGGTGTAGCTCACCTCGCCCGTGGTGTCGTCGAGGAGTCCGAGGACGTCGACGGTGAAGTCGTACACCAGCGTCGAGACCGCGCCGGAGGCCGCCGCGCGGGCGATGTCGCCGATGTCGGTGGCCACCAACCCGCGGCTCACCGTGTCCGCGATCTCCCCGAGTCGGGTATTGACGAACTCGCTGTTGAGCTTCGGCAACGATCCCCGGATCGCGGTGTCGATCTGGTCGGGCCGGAGATCGTCGGGCGCGCCGGGCACGGCGACCAGACGGTGCTTGCCGTCGATGTTGCGATAGAAGTCGAGCAGCGGGTCGGTGGCGAACAGGTAGAGCGGCAGTTTGCGGTCCGGATCGACCTGTCCGAGTTCGGATTCCACCGCGTCGGCGACGCGTTTGGCATAGGTCTGCAGCAGCGTCTTCTTGCCCTCGTCGCCGACCAGCCGGCCGACCTGCTGGCGGCCCCGGATGGTGGTGCGGTTGGTGGCCTCGGCGGCGTCGGCGGCGTACTCCTCGCTCAGCGGCAGTTCCGCGGCCCGGCTCGACGGGGTCGCGTGCCACAGATTCCAGCCGTCGGCCGACAGCGTCAGCGCGTAGGCCTCCTGCGGCGTGGTCACCGCCCGCACCAATTGCCCGATGTCGAAGTACTGGCCGACCTGCAGCTGGGTCTCGAGGGCGTTGGGCAGCACGTACACCTGGTGCTGGTCCTCGGCGATGAAGATCGCCAGCGAGCGGGAAAGGCTGCGCCACAGCTCCGAATCCGCGATCTCGGCCCAGCGCTCCCGCAACTGATCCTCCACTGCATGCTTGGCGCCGGACTCCCGCACGGTCCGCAGCGCTCGGTCGACGGCGCTCTTGGCCGTCACCAACGCGTTCTCTCGATGATCGGGTCCGGGCGCCGTCTGGGCGTAGACCGTGATCGCATTCTGATGTTGGCGGCCGAGTTCGATCAGATCGGCGACGCTGGGCAATTGATAACGAAGCACAGTCACTCCTTCTCCGGTTTCCCGTCTCCACTCCCACCATAGGCACTTTTGGAGATGGCCACTTTTGAACCATCCACCGACCGGGTAGCTCCGAATACGTACCGAGGGGAGTAGTTCACCGGCGGGGGCCGGACAACGACAGGAGCAGCAGGTTATGCGGATCAAGACCCTTGGCGCGACCGCGGCGGCGGTGGGAGCGACGGCGATCGTGGGCGGCGCGGCCACCAGTCGCGACGTGAACTCCCCGTGGTACGCGCGGCTGCGTAAGCCGAGCTATCAGCCGCCCCCGAAGGTGTTCCCCATCGTCTGGCCGCTCCTCTACACCGACCTCGCGCTGGTCTCCACCGACACCATCGACCACCTGGCCGACACCGGCGAAGAACAGGCCGCACGCTCGTACAGTGCCGCGCTGGGACTCAATCTGGTGCTCAACGCGGGCTGGTCCTGGGTGTTCTTCAACCGGCACCGCCCCGGGTTGGCGGCGTTGACCGCCGGGGCGCTGACCGCCAGCAGCCTCGACCTGACGCGGCGCGCGGTGCAGACCCGTGGCGTGCGCGGGGGCCGCTGGCGGCGTATCCGGCGTGGTGCGCGTTCGCCACCGTGCTGTCCACCCACATCTGGTGGCTCAACTGCCGGAGGTGAGCGGCTATCCCGTCCCGAACTCCACGACGGCGGTCAGCTTGGTGCCGTTGCGGGCGGTGGCGACACCGGCAGCGGTGAACGCACAGTTGACGATCAGTGCGCGGTGCGGCGGGCTGTTCATCCACCAGTCGAGAGCCGAGGCCGAGTTGGCGGCCGCCCCGGTGCCCCAGAAAACGATCTCGCCGGTGGATCCCGGTGCGGTGTAGCCTGCGGCGGTGATCCGGGCGCGCGGCGAAGAACCGTCCGAACCGGCGTGACCGCCCACCCCCGTCGCCAACATGTCGTTGGCGTGTCGCTGCGCCGCGGCGCTCAACCGCGGATCGGCAACGATCGGCGGGCACCCCGGGCGCAACCCGTTGACGCCCTGCAGCAGCGCATCATCGGCATGGGCGGGGGAGCCGGCCAGGGCGCCGACGACGAGGAAAACGGCGGGGCACATCGAGGAGACGGCGACGATCCTGCGCTTCGTTCTCATGTCTGCCCTCGGAACTGGGCTCACCCGGACGGTGTCGACAATGCTACCGACTCGGGCCCGCGTGAAGGTCCGGAATCGGGCGACCGGTCAGCGGTCAGCGACTCGGGCTACTTCTTGGGGTAGGTGAAGAACCCCCGACCGGACTTTCGGCCGAGTTCGCCGGCCTCCACCTTGCGCATCAGCAGCGCTGGGGGAGCGTAGAGCCGCTCTTTGGTTTCGGCATACATCGACTCCGCGACCGCCATCGTGGTGTCGAGTCCGATCAGGTCCGTCAATGCCAGCGGACCCATCGGGTGGCCGCAGCCACCGACCATTCCCTGGTCGATGTCCTCAACGCTCGCCAGACCCGCCTCAGCCATGCGAATCGCCGACAACAGATAGGGGATCAGCAGTGCGTTGACGACAAAACCTGCCCGGTCCTTTGCCCTGATCGTGGTCTTGCCGAGCTGGTCGGCAGCGAATTCACGTGCTCGTCTCAGTGTTTCGTCCGAGGTGACCTCGCACGCGATGATCTCCACCAACGGCATCACCGGCGCCGGGTTGAAGAAATGTAGGCCAACAACGCGTTCGGGTCGCTCCGTGGCTGCAGCCACCTGCATGATCGGAATGGACGATGTATTGGTTGCGAGGAGCGCATCGGGTCGGGCGATCTTGCCGAGCTGCCCGAAGATCTCGGTCTTCACCGGCAAGCTCTCGATCACCGCCTCCACCACCAGATCCCGATCCGCCATCTCGGCCATGCTGTCGGTGAAGCGGATGCGTCCCCGGATCTCGTCGCACTCGGTCTGGCTGAGCTTCGCCTTGCGTACCGCAGTACCCAGGGACACCTCCAGCTTGCGCTCGGCCGCCTGGACCAACTCTTGATTGACTTCGCGGAGCACAACATTGCAGCCACTGCGAGCAGCTACTTCCGCGATGCCACATCCCATGATGCCGCCACCGATGACTCCTACGGCCGTTTCCAAGGTTCGCTCCCTTCAAGGACGCATCCATCCGACACCTTCGCCGGGTGCGCCGCGCGTTCTGGCGATGCTAGCTTAGCCGCCTGATCAGCTAGTATCCCGTCGCAGGAGGTCCTGCTTCGATGCCGAGCAGCCGTGGCTTCCGGGCATCGGATTCGTCGGGAGCGGCGGTGTCGAAGGTGAAGGCCGTGCTCATGACCTCATCGGCCCCGGTCCTTGCGATGAGTTCCTCGAGGCGCTCGCCGCCCTGATCCTCGGTGCCGATGATTACTGTCTTGGCGTGCTCGCCGACGATGCGCCGGCGGCGCATGGGTCAGCGCGTAGCCGCGGCCGGTCTCGAGGCTCATCGCCAGGTGGAGTTCGGCACGGTTGGTGCGGGGCGAAAGTCGTTGCGGTACCGCCCAAACGGTTCGTCGCGGGTCCTGACCGGCTATCAGCACTACGGGCGTCCGCATACCATCACACCCTTATTGGTAACGATTGTCATTAACTGCTCCATACGCTACCGTGTTGCCGTCCTCTTGTCGAAAACGATTTTCATTAGCGGCAACGCACGAAAGGGAGCTGATGGCCAAGAGCACCGACATCCGTCCGGTGGTGCGGCTGAAATCCACTGCGGGAACCGGATACACCTACGTCACCCGTAAGAACCGGCGCAATGACCCGGACCGGCTCGTGCTGCGCAAGTACGACCCGGTCGTCCGTAAGCACGTCGACTTTCGCGAGGAGCGCTGATGGCCAAGGTATCCAAGATCGTCGCCAATCAGCGGCGGCGGCAGCTGGTCGAGCGGTATGCCGAGCACCGTGCCGAACTGAAAGATATCATCCGAAAGCCCTCCAGCACAACGGAACAACGCGCCGCGGCGCAGGCCGCGCTGCAGCGGCTGCCGCGCGATGCCAGTCCGGTTCGGCTTCGCAACCGCGATTCGGTGGACGGCCGTCCGCGCGGTCATCTGCGCAAGTTCGGACTGTCGCGGGTACGGGTACGCGAAATGGCGCACCGCGGCGAGCTACCCGGTCTGCGGAAAGCGAGTTGGTGATGGCGGGCAGCCCGGCCAAGAAGCGGCGCCCAGCGCCGGTGGAGGTCAAACGGCCCAAGGTGAACAAGTTCAAGGCGTTGAACATCACCGAGGTCGACTACAAGGATGTCGCCATCCTGCGTACCTTCATCTCCGACCGCGGCAAGATCAGGTCGCGGCGGGTCACGGGCCTCACCCCGCAGCAGCAGCGTCAGGTCGCGATGGCCATCAAGAACGCACGGGAGATGGCGCTGCTGCCGTACGCGAGTTCGTAGTCCGCCGTTCTCCGAGATGAAGTCCGACAGCGGCCGCGGTGGGTCAACTCGACCGTCACGATGCCGTGTACCGGCAACCACGTTAGCCGTGAATCGAACGGCCGACACAACTAGGGTGGAGTAATGGTATTGCATGCGTTTCTTGCCAAGGCGGCGTCCACCGTCGTCACCGGCGCCGTGGGTGCCGCGGCTTATCAAGGGGTCAAGAAAGTGGTCGTCAAGGCCCCGGTCAGAGAGGCGTCGGTGACGGCGACGGCGTGGGCGCTGCGCGGGGTGCGCAAGGCCGAAGAAGGCGCGGAATCGGCGCGGTTGAAGGTCGCCGACGTGATGGCCGAGGCGCGGGAGCGCATCGGTGAGGAGGTCCCGCCGCCCGCCGTAATCGACCACGCCCACGATCACTGACTCAATGGTGGCCCTCACCGTACTGTCGGACGCCGCGGGCCGAATCCGTCTGGAAGCACCGTGGTTTCGTAACGACTCGCCGCGCGCAGTAGCCATCGAGGACGCCGTGGAACTGGTGCCCGGGGTGCGGGCGGTGCAGGCCTATCCGCGGACGGCGTCCATCGTCGTCTGGTATTCGCCCAAACGCTGCGACAAGGACGCCGTGCTCGCCGCGATCGAGACGGCCGCGGAGGTTGCCCGTGAGCTAGTGCTGGCCCGGGCCCCGCGCTCGGCCGACGTGACCAATGCCGACGTGCTGCGCATGGCGGTCGGCGGCACCGCGCTGGTGCTGCTGGGCCTGCGCCGCTACGCTTTCCGGCGGCCACCCCTGCTGGGGCCGACCAGCCGGCTGGCGGCCACCGGCGTCACCATCTTCACCGGGTATCCCTTCCTGCGCGGCGCGCTGCGCACCCTGCGCGGTAACCGGTCTGCAGGCACCGATGTGCTGGTCAGTGCGGCCACCATCGCCAGCCTGGTGCTGCGCGAGAACGTCGTCGCGTTGACGGTGCTGTGGCTGTTGAACATCGGCGAGTACCTGCAGGATCTGACGCTACGCCGGACCCGCCGCGCGATCGCGAAGCTGCTGCAGGGCAATCAGGACACCGCGTGGGTGCGGTTGCCCGACGGTGCCGAGGTGGAGATCGCCACCGCCGAGCTCCGGATCGGTGACGAGGTGGTGATCCATGACCAGGTCGCGCTGCCCGTGGACGGCGTGGTGGTCGACGGTGAGGCCATCATCGACCAGTCGGCGATCACCGGGGAGAATCTGCCGGTTGCCGTGGCGGCCGAGGCCCGCGTCTTCGCCGGATCAGTGGTGGTGCGCGGGCGGCTGGTGGTGCGGGCCGAGGCCGTCGGCAACGAAACCACCATCGGCCGGATCATCTCCCGGGTCGAGGAGGCTCAGCAGCACCGGGCCCCGATCCAGACGGTCGGTGAGAACTTCTCGCGGCGCTTCGTCCCGTCCTCGTTCCTGTTGTCGGCGGCTACATTGCTCGTCACCCGCGACGTGCGCCGAGCGATGACCATGTTGCTGGTGGCCTGCCCGTGTGCGGTGGGCCTTTCCACCCCGACTGCGATCAGCGCGGCCATCGGCAACGGCGCACGCCGCGGCATCCTGATCAAGGGTGGTTCGCATCTGGAAGAAGCGGGCCGGGTCGACGCGGTGGTGTTCGACAAGACCGGGACGCTGACCGTGGGTCGTCCGGTGGTCACCAACCTGGTTGCCTTCCACAAGGATTGGGACCCCGAACAGGTGCTCGCCTATGCGGCCAGCTCGGAGATCCACTCCCGGCATCCGCTCGCCGAAGCCGTGATCCGGTCGACCCAGGAACGGCACATCGAGATCCCGCCGCACGAGGAGTGTGAGGTACTCGTCGGGCTCGGCATGCGGACCTGGGCCGATGGCCGCACCCTGTTGCTGGGCAGCCCGTCGCTGCTGAAACAGGAAAAGGTGCGGGTCACCAAGAAAGCCGCCGAGTGGGTGGAAAAGCTTCGCAAGCAGTCCGAGACGCCGCTGCTGTTGGCGGTCGACGGCAAGTTGGTGGGGCTGATCAGCCTGCGTGACGAGATTCGTCCCGAAGCCGCCGATGTGCTGGACCGGTTGCGCGCCAACGGTGTTCGCCGCATCGTGATGTTGACCGGCGATCACCCCGACGCCGCGGCGGTGGTGGCCGAACAACTCGGGATCACCGAATGGCAGGCCGAGGTGCTGCCGGACGACAAGCTGGCGGCGGTGCGACGGCTGCGCGGTGAGGGCCATACCGTGGCGATGGTCGGGGATGGTGTCAACGATGCGCCCGCGCTGGTCGAGGCCGATATCGGCATCGCAATGGGGCTGGGCGGCACCGACGTCGCGGTGGAGACCGCCGACGTCGCGCTCGCCTCGGACGATCTGCACCGACTGCTGGATGTGCGCGATCTCGGTGGCCGCGCGGTCGGGGTGATCCAGCAGAACTACGCGATGTCGATAGCGGTCAACGCGCTGGGATTGCTGATCGGTGCGGCCGGGGCACTGTCGCCGGTGCTGGCCGCGGTGCTGCACAACGCCTCCTCGGTCGCGGTGGTCGCCAATAGTTCGCGCCTGATCCGCTATGAGCTGGAGCCCGCCGCCGACCGCCGTCCTGGCTGACCCACCGACTCATCCGCGGCGCCCGGGCGTGCCGCGCCCTCGACGATCGGCGCCGGCTGATGTCCTCGGTGTCCGACGACTACGGCCAGGTGGAGGGCGCACGATACCGTCTCCGAAGGCCGTGGTCTGCAATCGCGGGGTGAGAACCGAGGGTCATGATTGCGGGCAATCACCGATCCGTCGGCGTTCATTGCCTCAGCCGAGTTCGACGAACTGGTCGGCGGCCTCGATCAGTACCGAATCGTGGGTCGCGACAATCACCGTCGTTCCGGTACCCGCGCACCGGTGCAGCTGCTCGATCAGCCTCGCCGCCGAACACGTGTCCAAACCGGTGGAAGGTTCGTCGAGCAACAGCAGCGGCGCCTCCTGCGCCAGCGCCTGGGCGAGCAGGACCCGTTGGCGCTGACCGCCGGACAATTCGCCGAGTGTCCGATCGCACAGGTCGGTGAGGCCGAGCTCTGAGATCCAACGCTGCACCGCGGCCCGGTCGGCCGCACTCGGTCGCCGCAGCAGGCCAAGCCGGCGCCAGCGACCCATCATCACGGCCGCGGCGACGGTGATCGGAAACGTATCGGTGACCGCACTGCGCTGCACGGCGAAGGCGATATCGCGGGCGTCGACGCGCACCGTGCCGGCAGCCGGTCGCAGCACCCCAGCGAGCAGGGCAAGCAGGGTCGACTTCCCGCAGCCGTTGGGCCCGACAACGGCATTCACCACACCTGGTTGAAACGACAACGTCAGCTGCCGAAACACTGCCGTGCTGCGGTAGTCGAAGTCGACCCCGGACACCGCGGCGCCAGGCGGGCGACCGTGGCCGTCTTATTGAAAATGGGATTCATTACTGATAAGAGTGTACCCGATGATGTACTGGTTGACGGATCCCTTCCACGCCGACATGGTCCTGCGGGCCCTGATTGCCGGCGTGATCGCTGCCTGCTCCTGCTCTCTCGTCGGATGTTGGGTCCTGCTGCGCCGCAATGTCTTTCTTGGCGAGGCGATGACCCACGGCATGCTGCCCGGGGTCGCCGCCGCGGCGCTGCTCGGCGGAAGCTTGAGGGTGGGCGGACTCGTGGCGGCGCTGGCCATGGCGGTTGGTGTCGCGCTGATCGGCAGGTCGGCGAAGTTGTCCTCCGATAGCAGCATCGGGCTGCTGCTCGTCGGCATGCTGGCCCTGGGCGTGATTATCGTGTCCCAGTCTCAGAGCTTCGCGGTCGATCTGACCGCATTCCTGTTCGGCGATGTATTCGCCGTGCGCACAGTCGACCTCATCGTGCTGGGTGCGGCGCTTGCCATCACCGCCGCGGTGACACTCGTCGGACACCGCGCATTCGTCGCGGCGACATTCGATCCACGCAAGGCCGCCACCCTGGGGCTGCGCCCGCAATGGGCCATCCCGGCGCTGACGGTGCTGATGGCGGTGGCGATGGTCGCCTCCTTCCACGTGGTCGGCACACTGCTGGTGCTGGGCCTGCTGGTCGCGCCGCCGGCAACCGCACTGCTGTGGGTCCGTTCGATTCCGCGGGCTATGGCATTGTCGACGCTGATCGGTTCCGCGGCGGTGTACCTCGGCCTACTGATCTCCTGGTACGCGGGGACGGCGGGTGGCGCCACCATCGCGGGTGTCGCGGTACTGATGTTCTTCACATCGGCGCTGCTTTCGGCACTGCGCGCGAAATGGCTCCGGCTCGGTGTGCTGACCGCCTCAGCCGTCGTCGCGGTGGGTTGTGCCAACGGCTCGGGACCGGCCCCGCCGCCGACCGAGACATCCTCGGCCACCACCGGCGACGGTGTGGCCGTCGCGGACGGCGCCCGCGAGATCGACGGTGCGCTAACCAAACTCGTCCTGGTCGACCCCGCCACCGGTGACACCTCGGTCTATGACGCGGTGCAGGAGACCGAGACCGCGCTCGGCTCCTATGGCCAGGTATCGGCGATCTTCGGGGACGGCCGGTTCGGTTACCTGCGGGCGGGTGAGCGCACCACCGTCGTAGATGCCGGGGCCTGGACCTTCGACCACGGCGATCATTACCATTACTTCGCCACCGAACCCGCGGAGGTTGCCACACTCGACGTGTCCGTCGATGCCGTGGCCGCCGGCAACTCTACCGTCGCCCTCCGAACCGGCACCGGGGCAACAGAATTACTCGACCGGGAGAAGCTCGGGCAGAAGAAGGTCGAGAAGCCTGCACAACTCGGGGTCGGGCCGGATGTCGCCGCGGCCGTGCCATACGGCAGCAGGCTCGTGACCGTGACCGCGGACGGGCGTCTCCAGGTCACCGATGAATCCGGTACCTCCGCTGTGGCCGGCGAATGCCCCGAGGTCACCTGGGCCTTGGCGTCCCGGCGAGCGGTGTCGTTCGGATGCGCGACGGGCGCCGTCCGGGTGACCGGCGGCGCCGGTGAACTGACCACCACCGCAATGGCTTTCCCGCCGGACGCACCGGCCCAGGCGCCTGCGCAGATGGCGTCCCGCGATCGTGCCGATGTCTTCGCCGGCCTGTCGGCGGGCACCGTCTGGGTGTTGGACAGCCGACAACGAGCGTGGACCGTCATCCCGGTCCACAACGCCGTTGCGACCAACACAGCCGGTGACGGATCCGTGCTGGTGCTGCGCCGTGATGGCAGCCTGAGCTCATTCGACGTCGACACCCGCACCGAGACGGCCCGGGTACCGCTGATCGCGGACGGGGTGCCGACCGATGGATTCCCACCGGTGATCGACATCGACTCGGACCGCGCCTACGTCAACAGTGCTGCCACCAAAGAAGTGTACGAGATCGACTATGCCGACGGGCTGCGGATCGCACGCACCCTACGCACGGAGGTGACACCGGGTCTGATGGTCGAGGCGGGTCGATGACCGCAGTGCGGATCTGGATCTTCGCGCTGCTCGGGTTGCTGGTCATCGGCTGCGGCGGTGCCGGCACCACAGGGCCCGGCGGTGGCGAAATCGTGGTCACCACAAACATCCTGGGCGATGTCGTGCGAAACGTGGTCGGTGACACCGCGACCGTGCGGGTACTGATGCAGGCAGGCGCCGATCCGCACTCATTCGGAGTCTCCGCCCAGGACGCCGCGGCGATGAGCGGTGCCCAACTGATTCTCCACAACGGGCTCGGGCTGGAGGAGAACATCGCGCGCAACATCGAAAGCGCGGCTTCCCAGGGCGTTCCGACGCTGGGAGTGGGGGATCGCATCGACAGCATCGCCTATTCCGACGGCGACAGCGCCGGCACACCCGATCCGCATTTCTGGACCGATCCGCAACGCATGGTCGCCGTCGTCGACGCCGTTGAGGAGATGATCGTCGGCGAGATCGACGGCATCGACACCGTCGCGGTGTCGCGCAACGCCGACGAATATCGTAGGCAACTCCGCGAACTGGACGCCGAGATGGCGCAGGCCTTCGGCGCGATACCGCCGGATCGTCGCAAGCTGGTCACCAACCATCATGTGCTCGGATATCTAGCCCAGCGCTTCGATTTCACGGTGATCGGCGCGGTGGTCCCCAGCGGCACCACGCTGGCCGCACCCAGCGCCTCGGACCTGCAGTCCCTGGCAGACGCCATCGACTCGGCTCGGGTCCCGGCGATCTTCGTCGACTCCTCACAGCCAGAGAAATTGGCCCGGGTGCTCGCCGAGCAGGCCGGCGTCGAGGTGCAGATCGTCCCGCTCTACAGCGAATCACTCAGTCCGCCCGGCACTCCGGGCGCGACCTATCTCGACATGATGCGCGCCAATACCGGCGCCATCGTCACCGGTCTGCGATAGCCGCAGGCCAGAAAGGGAGCGAATATGTCAAATCCGAGGTGGCTGTACCGCGTCGGAGCCTTGTCGTTCGCGGCGGCCGCGCTCGCGGCCTGCTCGGCGGGCAGCGACAACGGCGAGAGCACCGGCACGTCAGAGGCGAGCGCATCCGGGACGGCCTCAGCGCCGGCCACCCCAGGTGCTCCCATCACCGACCCCCTGGTCGCCACCTATGACGGCGGACTCTACGTTCTCGACGGTGCGACTCTCGAGGTCAAGCAGGACATCCCGCTGGACGGCTTTCTCCGGGTGAACCCGGCCGGCGACCACGGCCACGTACTGGTCACGACCACGGAGGGCTTCCGCATCCTGGACGCCGCGGGTGGCCGGCTGACCGAGGACGTCTTCCCGGCCATCGAGGCCGGCCACGTCACGCCGCACGGTGAGCACACCGTGCTGTTCGCCGACGGCTCGGGCGAGATCACCGCGTTCGACCCGCATGCGCTGGAGGCCGGCGGGCTGCCCCAGACGCAGAAGTTCACAACGCCTGAGCCGCACCACGGCGTAGCGGTCATCCTTGCCGACGGAACCCGGCTGCAGACCCTCGGCAATCCGGATACCCGCGTCGGCGCCGCCGCATTCGACGGTGACCGCGAGATTGCACGCAACGAGCAATGTCCGGGCGTGCACGGTGAGACCGTGGCGGCCGACGAGGTCGTAGTCCTCGGCTGCGAGGACGGTGCGCTCGAGTACGCCGACGGAAGGTTCACCAAGATCGCAAGCCCCACCCCGTACGGCCGGATCGGCACCACCAAAGGCCACGACGATTCGCCGGTTGTATTGGCAGACATGAAGATCGACCCGGACGCCGAGCTGGAGCGGCCCGAGCAGTTCGCGCTTATCGACACCACGACCGACCAGATGCGCATCGTCGCGTTGCCGCAGGGCGTCAGTTACACCTTCCGGTCCCTGGCCCGCGGGCCGCAGGCCGAGGCGCTGATCCTGGGCACCGACGGCAACCTGCACGTCTTCGACCCGGTCACCGGCGCTCCGACCAAGGCCGTCCAAGTGACCGAACAGTGGACCGAGCCCGACGATTGGCAGCGGCCCCGTCCCACGCTGTTCACCCGCGAGGGCGCGGTGTACGTCTCCGACCCAGCCACCAAGCAGATCCATCTGGTGGATCTGGCGGCCGGAACCGTCGCCGAGTCGGTGACGCTGGAGCAGACGCCGAACGAGTTGAGCGGCACGGTCGGACACCACCACTGATCGGGCGTGACACCGGCCCGGCGGGTATCACCCGCCGGGCCGGTGCGTCGATCAGCAGCGCCCCATCAACCAGCGATCGTCGGTCGGCTGGACCCCAGCCTCAACGAGGCTCAGGGTTTCGGTGCCTTCTCCTTGACATAGCTGCCTGGTGCGGGCTCGATCTCGGTGTAGGTGCCGCTGCCCAGGCTCTGCGGCGCCGCGACCTTGTCGCCGGCGGTCTTGGCCAGCCATTCGTGCCAGACCGGCCACCAGCTGCCGGGGACGCTCTTGGCGGAGTCGAGCCACTTCTCCGGGTCGGGGTCGTAGGATCCGCGTTTCTTGGACACCCAGTAGTTGCGCTTGTTCTTCGCCGGGGGATTGATCACGCCGACGATGTGGCCGCTGGCGCCGAGGACGAATGTCGGTTTGCCGCCGAGGAATTGGGTGCTCGCGTAGGCCGACGTCCACGGCACGATGTGATCCGCCCGGGAGGCGTAGACGAACGACGGGATGTCCAGCGAGCCGAGGTCCACCGGGACGCCGGCCTGCACGGTGCCGCCGGGTTCGCGAAGCTTGTTCTCCAGGTACAGGTTTCGTAGGTACCAGCTGAACATCGGGCCGGGCAGGTTGGTGTCGTCGCTGTTCCAGTACAGCAGGTCGAACGGCGGCGGGGCCTGGCCCTGCAGGTAGCCCTTGACGACGTACGGCCAGATCAGGTCGTTGGCCCGCAGCAGCGAGAAGACCTGGGCCAGCTCGCTGCCCTGCAGCACCCCGCCGTTGCCGATCCTCGCCTCGCGCTGGGCGACGCTGGCTTCGTCGACCAGCAGGCCGATCTCGCCGGTGTCGGTGAAGTCGAGCAGCGTGGTCAGCAGCGTCATGCTGGCGGCCTTCTGATCGCCGCCGGCCTGCAGGACCCCCAGCGCGCTGGCCAGCAGCGTGCCGCCGGCGCAGAAGCCGAGCGTGTTCGCCTTGTCGGCGCCGGTGACGTCCAGCGCCACATCGATGGCCTGCAGGACACCGTCGACAACGTAGTCGTCCCAGGTGATTTGGCCCTGCTCGGGGCCAATGTTGCGCCACGACAACAGAAAAACTGGGTGGCCCTCGGCGACCGCGTGCGCGACGAACGAGTTCTCCGGCTGCAGGTCCAGGATGTAGAACTTGTTGATACACGGCGGGATGATGACGAGCGGACGTTCGTGCACCTCGTCGGTGGTCGGGGTGTACTGGATGACCTGGATGAGCTCGTTCTGATAGATGACCGCACCCGGCGTGGTGGCGACGTTCTCGCCCACCTCGAACGCCGATTCGTCGGTCATCGAGACGCGGCCCTTGGCCAGGTCCTCGGTGAACAGGCGCATGCCCTCGATGAGGCTCCTGCCGCCGGTTTCCAGCGCCAGCTGCTGGGCCTCCGGATTGGTCATCAGATTGTTGGCCGGGCTGAGCGCATCGACCACCTGGCGCAGCGCGAAACTCCACTGGCCCTTGCTGCGCTCGTCGAGCGGGGCCGCCTCGAGGGCCTTGGTCAGCAGATCCACCTGGGTCAGGTAGGCCCGCGCCGTCGCCTCGAAGCGGGGGTCCTTGGTCCAGGCCTCGCCGGCGAAGCGGCGGTCGGCGATCGGTTTCGCGGCCGGACCGAGCCCGAACATCGCGGCCCACTGCCCGGTGAGCTGATTCCAGGTGTCCAGCTGCCATTCGGTGGAAGCGGCCAGCGCCTCCGTCCATTGTTTGGCCACCGGGATCTCCGGGCCACCGGCGGCCGCGGTCAGCAGCGCCTGCTGCGATTCCACGAGATCGGTGAACCAGCGAGTGGCGTCGGTGCTGGGCTGGGACATGACATCGCCTCCAAAGGTCAGGGCGACGCGGGCACGGGCTACCGGTGGACGTGGTCGCGCCTCCGGCCTCAGGATGCTACGAGCGGTTCGGTGGCGTCATCTTTCGTCCGCTGGTTGAAAACTGGGGCGTCGTTATCCTGGACGAGGGTCGAGCGGAGGGGAGGGGCGCCTTGGTCGAATGCCGTAAATGCCAACAGGGTTTGTGCAGCCATGACGCTGCCTGCCCGACGATGATCCGGTGGTACGACGACCCGTGGGACGGCGAGTTCTGGCGGCGCTGTGAGTGCACGGCGTCGATCGAGGCCGCGACATGCCCGGTGACGGTCAGGCGGGTGGAGCGACCCGGGCGGTGACGCCTCCCGTCGAGAAGCACTTACGCCGAGGGCTGCAGTCGAATGCTGACTCCAATCCGGGGCATAACGCCCGAACGCCGCCTCAGAGCGCCGCGCAACGCGCCAGCAGGTCCTCGTCTGGAGGCTGGTAGAACGACAGCACCACGTGCTGGCAGCCGACGTCGCGGTACTGCGGCAGCGAATCCAGTTGCTGCTGCACCTGTTCCGCATTGCCCGGATGCAGGAACAGCTGGACCGACCGCCGGATCTCCTGGGGCGGGCGGCCGACCTCGGCGCAGGCCTCGTCGAGGGCGGCGTTGGTGCGCGACCACTCCTGCGCGCCCTGCCCCGGGGCGTTCCATTCGTCGGCGTGCCGGGCGATCACCCACAGCATCTTCGGTTTCATCCCGCCGATGACGATCGGCGGATGCGGGTGCTGCAGCGGCTTCGGATTCGCCAGCGCGTCCTCGACGGTGAAGTACTTGCCGCTGAAGCTGACTCGGTCTTCGGTCCAGAGTCGCCGGACCACCGTCAGCGCCTCGTCGAGCATCGCCACCCGGGCACCCGGCGCGGGGAACTCGAAGCCGTAGGCCTGGTGCTCCGCCTCGTGCCAGCCCGCGCCGAGCCCGAACTCCAGCCGACCGTGGGACATGTGATCGATGGTGGCCGCCATCTTCGCCAGCAGGGCCGGGTTGCGGTAGGTGACCGAACCCACTAGGCAACCGATCCGTGCATTCTTGGTGTGTGCGGCCATGCCCGCCAGCAGGGTCCAGCCGTCGTAGGTCAGCAGTTCCGCGTCGGTCAGCCCGTAGAAGTGGTCGTAGTCCCAGATGGCATGGAAACCGAGGGCGTCGGCGCTGCGCCAGAAGCGTTCCAGCACCGGGTAGTCGAAGGTCGGGGCCAGCTTCGCCGAGATCAGCATGACCGCAACCTACACCCGGGCGCGCGGCGCGGCCGTTGAACGTTTGTCGCCAGAGCAACGCTTCGCGGCCGTATCGATGACCGCCTGCACCACCACTTGGGAGTAGCACACTTTGTGCTACCATTCTGAAATGGAGGCTATCGGAGTCCGCGAACTGCGGCAACACGCATCGCGATATCTCGCGCGGGTTGAAGCCGGCGAGGAACTCGGGGTCACCAACAACGGCCGCCTCGTCGCCAGACTGGTCCCGGTGCGGGACGTCGAACGCTCCCGCGAATCCCTGATCGAGGCCGGCGTTCTAACCCCAGCCAATCGGCCGCGGAACCTCTTCGACATCATTGCCACACCGGATCCTGGCCGCGAGCGCACCCTGTCGGAAGTTCTCAGCGAGATGCGCGACGAACGTTGATCTATCTGGACACGTCTGCCCTGACCAAACTGCTCGTCGTCGAAGCCGAGACACCAGACCTGCGGTCGTGGCTCCTCGAGCAGCGCGACCTCGGCGAAGACCACGCGGTGACGAGCGCCCTTGGCCGTGTCGAATTGATGAGAGCTGTTGCGCGGCTTGGGGAGCCGGGACTTCACGAGCGTGCACTCTACCTGCTGGACGGCATGGACATTCTGCCGTTGACCGACGCCGTGATCACCTTGGCCGAATCGATCGGACCCGCCCGCCTGCGCTCCCTGGACGCGATTCACCTTGCGTCGGCCGCCCAGATCAGGCGTGAGCTCACTGCTTTCGTGACCTACGACCACCGGCTGCTGGAGGGCTGTCGCGCTGTCGGACTCAACACCGCGTCGCCGGGCGGCTCGGCATGAGCCCGCACATCACCCTTGACGCACGCGGGCGGCCTCGAGCAACTCCTCGACGGCGCCGCTCAGACACTGCTCGTAAACCTCGGGGTCGGGGATCGCCTTGCGGTCCGCGGTGAAGCAGAACGTCACGCGGTTGCCGTA
>Ga0265293_10005868_pt1 | contig 20161 bp, 15 predicted proteins | sample Munlanlewell138R_FD_192505 | JGI IMG/M metagenome (GOLD analysis project Ga0265293, IMG submission 192505) | Leachate microbial communities from a municipal landfill in Southern Ontario, Canada - Leachate well 138R | ecosystem: Engineered > Solid waste > Landfill > Unclassified | place: Canada... | reverse complement strand
ATTGGTTAATAAAATACAATATTATACCAAAAATAGTCATACCGATTAAAAAATATAATGTTTTAATGTTTTTTATAATTTCAACGAATCTATCCCAGCCAACTTCTCTAATGGTCAGAATCATTTGCGCCATTCCGCCAATACTCCCTGCTAGAGCCAAACCTGCAGCTCCAAATGGCTGCATGAGAATAACAGAGAATATGAGATTGATCACAAGTGATGCGACAGCAATTTTGGCTGCTTTTAAATGTTTGTGCATTGCATAAAGATAGAGAGAAAAAAGTTTTGCCAGTCCAAAAGGTACGAGCCCTACCATATACATCATGAGAACATCTGCTGTATTGCGTGTATCTTGAGGGGTAAAATTACCTCTTTCGAATAAAAGCCAAACGATCGGCTCAGCAAGAAGTATGCCGCCTAGCACCGATACGCCCAGAAGCAGATTTAAAAGCCAAAACGCTTTGCTTAGATTTGCAAACGCAAGAGTCTCATTTTCATTTTTGATGGCTTTTGAGATAGCAGGAAATAGGGCGGTAGTAATAGCAAGAGCAATGATGGCAAATGGGAGTTGAAAAACCCTATTGGCATAAAAAAGATATGATACAGACCCAGCTACTAAAAATGAAGCCAGGCTAGTATCTATAAAAGAGGCTATTTGTGCTGTGGAATTACCTATGACTGATGGAATAAACAGTTTTTTAAATTTACTCTCTTCTTCTTTGACGTCTTTTGCTTTTCTGTATTTCCAGCCACCTATTAAAATTTTAGATAAACCTTTTTTGCGAATTGCATAAAGATGTGTAAGCACTTGAAGAAGTCCACCGACTAGGATAGAAAAACTCAGAGCATATACAATGGTTTCAGGGCTGCTTTTGGCATAATACATCAAGCAAGCGATCATCGCAATATTAAGCCATACGGTTGAAAATGCGGTTGTAAAAAAATGTTCTTTGTACTGAAGAAGCGTGCCTAAAAAAGTAACTATAAATATGAGGTCCAAATACCAAAAATTTATAACGGTTAAAGGTGCGGTCTTGGATATGAGATCTTTGCCCCAATCCCACGCTAAAAGCTTAGTAAAAAATTCAGGAAATAGTGTCACAAGAAAAGAAAAAGCTACGATTATGAACATAAAACGCAAAAATATCGCAACTGCAAAAACACCTTTTTGACGTGAAGCTACGTATGAAGGCATAAAGCTTTGGGTAAAAGAGCCTTCGGCAAATATTCTGCGAAATAGATTTGGAAACTTAAAAGCCATGAGAAAGACATCACTCCATACGCTGGCACCAAGTGCCGATGTCATCATGATATCTCTTCCGAGTCCGGTAATACGTGATATTAAAATGCCAAAAGAGTTTGAAAAAATTGCCCGAAATCTCATGCTGCTCACTAATTTTGAATTAGGTATGATTATACCAAAAGCAGACTCTATTTATGGCATCGGTGCGTTTATATTGCATTTTGACATTTTTTTGATATTTTTTCTACTATTAAGATATACTGACAAAAACAGAATACGGAGCAGTATATGATAGTGGGCATACAAGGAAGCATTGAACACAAAGAGCCGACACTTTTGCATATCAATAATAACGGACTTATATATGAGGTGCTCATATCGCTTCATACTTCACAAACACTTGACTCAAAAGATGTGAAACTTTTTGCTACTCAGATCATTAGAGAAGATGCACATCTGCTTTTTGGTTTTGCATCTAAAGATGAAAAAAAGATGTTTGATACACTATTAAAGATAAACGGTGTAGGTCCAAAAGTTGCACTAGCTATCTGTTCTACATTTTCTCCGCAGACTTTTGCCAAGGTTATCAACTCCAAAGATGTCTCTATGCTCAAACGAGTCCCAGGTATCGGACCAAAGGCTGCAAGCAGGATACTGGTAGAGTTAGCTGATTTTATAGTTGATAGTTCCAGCGGCGACAATACGAGCAGTTCCATTAGCGAAGCTGTTATGGCGTTAGAGAGCTTGGGATTCAAGAAAGAGGAGATACGAAAAGCACTCCAAGGAAGCATCGGGGATACAGCGACATTGGTCAAAGAGGGGTTAAAAAAATTGCAAAGGCTGTAATATTTTCTAGCTATTGTTTCTCTATACAATAAATTTTTTGCTCTATTGGCTGATTTATTAACGTGTCAATAGTTTTAAATGCGCTTAAGGTTTGTTTGTTATAATTTTTAAAACTTTAAAAATAAGTTTGATAATGCATCAAAAAGCAATAAAATTTAAATATCTTAGAATAATCTCAAAAATAAAAAATCATTTTTTAAGTCAAGCCATAACAGAATATTTTAAAGATTTACATATTGCTACTATACAAGCCAACTCACAACTTAAGCTTCAGTTTTTTCAGTTTTTACCTTTTCTTGTAGCTTCTTTTATAACTGGGGCAGTTGCTTTTGGGTACTATAGATTATTTCGATATGCTGAGGAATTATCATTTTTTATATACGAGCAAAACAAATTGTATATTTTTGTGATCACACCTATTAGTTTTTTATTTTCATGGTGGCTTGTTAAAAGATATGCGTCATATTCTAGAGGAAGCGGCATTCCGCAAGTAATGGCAGCAATAGAATTATCAAGTAGTAAAAAAAGTCATTTGATCAAGCACTTTGTAAGCTTAAGAATTATAATAGTGAAGATTTTAGCTAGTATAGTCAAGGTAATAGGGGGAGGTGTTTCTGGAAGAGAAGGGCCTACTATACAGATCTCTAGCTCAATTTTTGTGGTTATATATAAAATATTGCCATCTTGGTGGCCTCCAATATCACAAAAAAACATTTTAATAGCTGGAGCAGCATCTGGTTTGGCTGCAGCATTTAACACTCCATTGGGAGGGATTATTTTTGCTATTGAGGAGTTGTCCAAGTTTCATATTAAGCATTATCAATTTCCGCTCTTTATAGCTGTTATAATAGCCGGTTTAACAGCACAAGGGCTTGGTGGTTCGTATTTGTATTTAGGATATCCAAAATTGACTACAGAAGGATGGATGATATTGCATGGTGTTTTGATCACCGCTTTATTGTCTGGTTATTTTGGAAGTAAAATGGGCGTTATAATACTTAAGGTCATGGATTTATTTAGTTTGGCAAAAAGCAATATAGCTCAAATATCCATAGTATTATCGTGCGCTTTTTTTGTAGCAATATCAATTTATTTTTTTGGCACCGAGGTTATGGGTTCAGGGAAAGAACTTATGGAAAATATATTGTTTAATGATGACAAAACAGTGGAATGGTATATCCCGTTTATACGTATGAATAATTTAATAGCAACATTTAGTTTTGGCGGGGCTGGTGGAATATTTGCACCAGCTTTGAGTTCCGGAGCTGCTATAGGTGCGGTTGTTGCACAATATCTTCATATTTTTGGTGACTCAGCAAATTTATTGATATTAGTAGGAATGACATCTTTTTTGACTGGTATTACGAGAGCTCCGTTTACGTCTGCAATTATTGTTTTTGAGATGACTGACAGACACAGTATAATTTTTTATTTAATGTTGGGAGCTATGATTGCAAGTATGATTGCGAGTTTTGTGGATAAACAATCTTTTTACGATAGATTAAAAAAGAAATATATACAAGAAGTCACTCCAACTAAAAGCTCTAAAGTGAAACAATAATAATATCTATAAATCAAATATTTTTCTAACAACTTTAATATTTTTTTGTTAAATTATATAGTTATATATTGATGGGATAAAATTTTTAAAATTAATTTATTTTACGACGGCAATACTCTTTTTGCACCTACAAAATTATCAGCATATGATCCGGTATTTAATGGTGAAATGATGATGCCTTTCTCTTTTGATGCGGCATGTATAAATTGACCATTTCCTACATATATGCCTACATGAGTAATCGGGATATTTCGTTTTTTATCAGTCAAGAAAAATAGCAGATCTCCTTGTTTGAGATAATTAGGATCGACAGGCAAGCCAATTTTTGATTGTGCAAATGCTGTTCGAGGAAGTTTAATGCCATGCTTGCCATAAAGATACTGGACATACCCTGAGCAATCAAATCCTTTTGGATTTGTGCCTCCCCATACATATCTTCCGCCTTTGTGATTTTTGGCATCTTTTATGAGCGAGTTTTGGTTTTCATTGCTAAAACAATACGCATTGTTTGTTTGATATGTTTTTGAAGTTTTTTGCGAGCTTTGTCCTTTTTGTTTGCTTGTTATCTCTGCTTTGAGGGCTAATATTTTTTGTTGCTGTAGTTCATTGTAAAATGCTTGATATGAATACTCTTTTGTTTTTTGAGTCAGAGCAGGATTGTCCTTATGCTTTATAATACGTTTATATTCTGTATCTCCTGCGGAACCGGAAACACTAAATATGTTGGCTCCAAAAACAATAATGCTGAAAAATAAAAATAAAAATATTTTTGACATCATTTCCCTATGCAAGGTTTTTATTATTGTAACATATTTTTGCAAATGTAACTTTTTGGATATAATGCCGCCATGATACCTGTTGTGATTATAGGCGGAGGAGCTAGCGGGCTTATGCTGGCTTCATTATTGCCTGATAAAAGTGCCATTGTTATAGAGTTAAACCCAAAAGTCGGAGCGAAGCTTTTAGTAAGCGGTGGAGGCAGGTGTAACGTCACCAACGAAGTTGTAAGCTGCGATAACTATCTGGGGAATAAAGATTTTATATCAAGCGTATTGAAGCAATTTGATCAAATTGCACTTTTGAGCTGGTGTAAAGCAAGAGGCCTAAGTCTGATATCTCAAAAAAACCACCAATATTTTTGTCCCAATAGTGCCAAAGAGATCGTCTCGATATTGACAAAAGATAGCAACAAGCAAACTATGCTGCTAAATGAAAAAGTACTCGATGTTACTCCAGGTCAAGATGGATTTTTGGTGCAAACCAACAAACAAAAAATAAAAGCAAATTTTGTAGTTGTAGCTTCTGGGGGCTTGAGCTACCCGATTTTGGGAGCTAGCGATATCGGATATAAGTTGGCTCAAAATGCTGGCCATTGTATTAGCAAACTCTCTCCTGCATTGGTAGGATTTACACTTCAAAAAGAACAGTTTTTTATGAAGGAACTTAGCGGTTCATCGGTCAGTAATGTTGAAATTAAAGTGGGCACAAAGAGTTGCAAAGGCGATCTGCTATTTGCTCATAAAGGAATTAGCGGTCCAAGTGTACTTAATGCTTCACTGTATTGGGAAAAGGGATCTGTTTGCATTGATTTTTTACCTAATTTTAGATGGAAAAGCTTGTCATGTTCCAAGAAAAATATAAGTACTTTGCTCCCATTGCCAAAGCGTGTGGTCAAATCACTTTTAGAAAATCTAAATATACCTGATAAAACTTTTGATACTTTAGCAAAAGATGAGAGAGATAGACTCTTGGGGCTGCAAAATTATTCTTTTGCACCTGCGGGTACTTTTGGATTTAGTAAAGCTGAAGTCACAAAAGGTGGGATTATTACAAGCGAGGTAGATCCATGTACAATGATGAGCAAAAAAACAGATAATATGTATTTTGTAGGTGAAGTGCTGGATGTCACGGGTGAACTTGGAGGATATAATTTACAATGGGCGTTTTCATCCGCTTTTATATGCGCCAAGGCATTAAAAACTAAAATAAAATGAAGATACTAACAAGCCTCTTTAAGATATAATAAGAAAATTTTCTTAAGTAGGTTTCATGGCAGCAAAAGAGCTTCATTATGATGGGCATATTTTTACAATTGTATATGATATTGTCAATCCGACAAGTTCGGACAGTATAGTTATTTTGCATGGTTGGGGAAGCAATAAAGAGATTATGAAACAAGCTTTTGGCAAACTAATGCCAAATTTGAAACATATTTATATCGATATGCCTGGTTTTGGCAGAAGTACCAATCATACAGTATTGACCACGCAAGATTATGCCGGTGTCATTCAAAAATTTTTAGATGATCTTGGTGTGAAACCAAAAGCTATCGTCGGACACTCATTTGGGGGGAAGGTCGCAACTTTGCTAAATCCTCCTTATCTGGTGCTTTTATCATCATCAGGTATTTTGGTGCCTAAGCCTTTTAGCGTAAGGGCCAAGATAGCTATGTTTAAATTGCTTAAACCTCTTGGATTTGCAAAACTTCGTTCTCTTTTTGCCAGCAAAGATGTCAAAGGTATGAGTCATGAAATGTATGAGACATTCAAAAATGTCGTCAATGAGGATTTTGAGTCACAATTTTCAAATTTTAAAAATACGGCACTTTTGTTTTGGGGCAAAGAAGATACAGCCACACCGCTTTGGACTGCTAAAAAGATACATTCTATTATGAGCAATAGTATTCTTTATCCTTTGAGCGGAGATCATTACTTCTTTTTAAAACATGCTCCTTTTATAGCTAAAACGATCACGGAAATATGTACCGGCGGTGAAGAATGATAGAATTTATAGGTTATCTTTTATTTGTATTGGCTTCGGGTTATTATCTTATAACAAATCTGCAATGGTACAGCTACAAAGTCAGTAGAGTTCTTTTTCACCATACAAAGCCATTATGGAATATTGTATATTTTATTATTCCTCTAGGTTTATATATAATGGCTTCCAATTTATTGGGAATGGGAATAGCAGTTTCTATACTTTATATCGGTATGCTATATTTGTGGTATAGGAGTCTTGATAAACCGCTTGTATGGACAGGCAGAATCAAAAGATTTTTTGCAATATTGGTTGTTGTAGCTTTAACATTATGGTTTGTGGCAGGATGCGAGTTTGTTTTTGCTCCTTTTGTTTTAGCTTGGATCATTTCACTTATGGTTGAAAAGATGTTATTTTTGGGCTATAAAGCTAAAGCAAAAGCCAAAATAGAAGGGATGAAAGATTTGATAGTTGTGGGCATAACTGCAAGCTATGGCAAGACCAGCATCAAAAACTTTTTAGCCCATATTTTACAAGGAAGCTTTTGTACGTATGCCACTCCAAGATCTGTAAATACGCTCGGCGGTATTATGAAAGATATCAATGATGATCTGCCAAATAATACACAAGTATATATTGTGGAAATGGGTGCCAGAGTCAAAGGCGATATTGCAGAGATCACGACATTTGTAAATCCCCAATATGCAGTGGTAGGCAAGATAGGACCTGCCCATATAGAGTATTTCAAAACCTTGGATGCGATAGCTGCAACCAAAATGGAAATTTTACAAAGCAACCGTCTTAAAGAAGCATGGCTGCATGAAAGTACCATGACAACATCATCTGCTCATATACATCTTTTTGGATCGGATATTACGGACGTTGTTTCAACGCTTGATGGTACTAGTTTTATACTTGATGGTGCTAAGTATGAGGTTCCTATATTAGGCGATTTTCATGCTATCAATCTAGCAGCCGCTATCAAAGTAGCGATTGCACTCGGAATTGACAAAGAAAGCATTCAAAAAAGATTAAAAACACTCAAGGCCACTCCGCATAGATTGGAGAGGATTGATGCAGGCGGCAAACTTATTCTTGATGATAGCTTTAACGGCAATATAGACGGGATGATGGCATCTTTTGATTTGGCTTCTACGCATGATGGACGAAAAGTAGTTATTACTCCCGGACTTGTCGAGGCAGAAGAAGAGCTTAATATCCAAGTTGCCAAAAGAGCGAATGAGGTATTTGATCTTGTAGTGGTCACGGGCGGGCTTAATCTGGCTATTTTTGAGAAGTATGTTGATAAAAATAAACTTATCAAATTGGCGCAAAAATCCCAAATGCAAGATATGCTGATCAAACATACAAAAGCAGGAGATTTGATACTCTTTGCAAATGACGCACCGAGTTTTATATGATGAAAAAAATTATTTTAGTCATACTTTTTGTTTCGCTATGTGTATCTGCCAAGCCTATTGCAAAATTAACCAAAGCCCAAGAGCTATATATTGCGGAAAAAGTTAGCAAGAATGAAATATTGGGGCGAGACGAGTATCTGATACATTGGAATTATGGAGAGGATTTTGCATCGCTCGGTATAGGCCATTTTATATGGTTTTCAAAAGGCCATACCGAAAGGTTTAGAGAAGTTTTTCCTATGGTGCTAAAATATATGGAAGACAGAAATGTATCTATGCCCTCATGGCTTACTTCAAAAACTCCTTTGCCTTGGAATTCAAAACAAGAAATGTATGCTGCAAAAGCGAAAAACGACAAGCAGTATCAAGAGCTATTTAGCTTTTTACAAAATACAAAAGATGTTCAAGCAGGTTTCCTTGCAGATAGACTTTTTAAAGCTTTGCCTCAAATACTTGATACTATAGATGACCACAATAAAGCCGCAATGATTGAAGAAAGATTCAATAAAATATTATATAATTGTGATGGGTCTTTAAATGAACATGGGGTTTATGTGTTGACAGATTATGTTAATTTCAAAGGCGAGGGTACCTTGCCAAGCGAGAGATACAATGACCAAGGATGGGGATTGCTTCAGGTGCTGGAACACTTAGACCCAAAAGAAAGCGATAGATTTAAAGCATTTAGCGATAGTGCTAAAGCTATGCTCTCCCGACGCATAGCAAATTCTCCAAAAGCTCGTGGTGAAGAGAGATGGAGAAAAGGATGGAACAAAAGACTAGATACATACCTTTTGCCAAAGGCTGGTAATGAAAAATAAAAGACCCTGGTTAAAAAAATGGACAAAAGAGATATTTCTCTTTTCTGTTTTATTTTTTTTGACCGCTGTTGTTATAAACTTTATTCGTCAGCCTGAGATACCGGATAATGTTTTAAGTAATTTGCATCACCCAATTGTGGGAATGCAGGAGAATTATATACCTCCTGTTTCTAAACCGATAATTGTACATTTTTGGGGTAGCTGGTGCCCAGTATGCAAGGCGGAGATAGCCAATATCAATTCTTTGGCAAAAGATTATGAAGTTATCACTGTAGCGGTTAATTCTGGAAGTGATCAGGAGATAAAAGATTTTTTAATCAAGCAAGGGTTGACCTTTAAAGTCATCAATGATGCAAGCGGTGATATTGCATCGAGTTTTGGTATCGAAGTGTTTCCTACTACTTTGATATATGACTCCAATGGAACATTGCAGTTTAGTGAAGTTGGCTACAGAACGGTAGCTGGATTAATCGGACGAATGTTGTTTGTCAAATAAATATAAAGGAATAAAATGGATAAAAATTTAGAATCAAGAGCAGGCGGTAAATGTGAGTTATGTGGGGCAGAAGGCGAATTGCAAGCCTATAATGTTAGTGGCACAAATGCAGAAGATATAGCTTTGTGTAATACATGTTTGGAGTCAATAGAAGAGCCACTATTGAATGCAAATCACTGGAGATGTCTTGGTGAGAGCATTTGGAGCGGTGTTCCTGCAGTGCAAGTAGCATCGTATCGTATTCTTAAAAAGTTAAGCGATGAAGGCGAAACATGGGCTAGTGATATTTTAGAAATTGCTTATCTTGAGCCGGAAGTTTTGGCATGGGCAAACGAAGGCATACAAAGCGAGGAGAGCAGTGAGCCTACAAAAGATAGCAATGGCACTATTCTAAATGAAGGCGATAGTGTAACTATCATCAAAGATCTTGAGGTTAAAGGTGCAGGCTTTACAGCCAAACAAGGTACTAAAGTTACAAACATTCATTTGACCAATGACCCAGAGCAAATTGAAGGCCGCGTAAACGGTGTTAAAATAGTACTTCTTAGTAAATTTTTGAAGAAAGTATAAAGACGCTTTTAAAATTTACTTTTCCTTCCTTGTTCCCAACGTTTTCGCTGGGAATGTTTTGTCTTAAAACTCCTAAAAATCAATTTAATCATCAGACTCTTTCGCAATTTTATTACAACTGCTTTTTTTGGAGGATTTTGATTATATAAACGAGCTATTAAGAGACCCTTTTATAGCCTTTAGCCACCATAGTCTAAATAATACATTTAAGTTTATTTCAGATAAGATTAATTACAAAATAATTGTATATGTTTTGCATAATCAAAAAATTATTGTAGGAGAAGTAATGAAATCACTATTTTTGGTATTGGCAATGGGAATTATTTTTATGCATACTGGATTGGCCGATGCATCAATCCCGTCTTCTGATCTTAAAGGAGCAAAGGATTCGCCCTACTTAGGAAGATATGACGGATCTAAAATTGTTGCCTATCAACAAAAAAGTTTTGATAGCTTCATTTTGCCTTTAGCTCCTCTAATGAAGATTTCTGGAAAATTCGATTCAAGCAACAATGTATATTTTTTTCCTAAAAAATATAAAAAGCTTGAGGGATCACATACCCGATTGGTTTATCTGCTACCAGAAGGACGCACCTCATTGGAAGTATCAAAAAATTATGAAAAAGAGATAATTGCAGAAGAGGGGAAGACCCTATTTAGATGTGACGGAGCTGCATGCGGAGGAGATCCAAGTCGTGCATCTTCAGGCGGAGGAGGAGAGATGAGCCTTGGAATGTTTATGGAGCCGGAAAATGATGTAAAAAGTTACAATGAAGCATTCAGTAATGGTTATTGTGCATTGACAAATCGCATAACACAACAGCATTATTTTTCAGCGGAACTTCCCCAAAAAGATGTATTTATTTCTGTATTGACTTATAGGTCTACTGGTGGTAGCTTTTGTAAAGCTTTCAATAATCGCACCATAGCCGTAGTAGATGTGTTTCAAATCAAAAAACTAGAACAAAAGATGGTCGTAATAAAAGCGGATAAAATGAAAAAGGATATCGATCATAATGGAAAGATTGCACTTTACGGGATTTTCTTTGATACGGATAAAGCCATAATCAAGGACAGCTCAAAACCCACTATGGATGAAATTGCAAAAATGCTCAAGCAAGAACCAAAAAGAAAAATTCTAGTTGTAGGACATACCGACAATGCGGCAAGTTTTGCATATAATCAAAAACTCTCCAAAAAACGAGCCCAGGCCGTTGTGCAGATGCTGATACAAAAATACGGAATCTCGGCAAATAGACTACGTGCTGTTGGAGCCTCCTATTCTTGCCCATCAGCAAGCAATACTACTGAAGAAGGTAAAGCCAAAAATAGACGTGTTGTCTTGGTTGGCGAACAAAATTAATGACTGATAAAAATACTAAAACATATAATATGTTTTATTTTACTCTCACGGCATCCATAGGAGCAAAATAAAAGTCACTTTTTGGGAGAAGCTTGAAGAGTGCATCCATTGAGGATCTTTTTTTGCGTAGCGTTTATGATAGATTGAATCTCAATATTGTCTGAGTCAGCTTTTTTAATGGTTGCCATCGCTTCATTTTGCCTGCCTATATGGCACAAGAGATCAGACAGATTGTTCAGCGCTAGAGGATTCAGAGGCTCTATAGATAAAAGTTTACGATAATATTTTTCTGCGGCAGTGAATTTGTTTGAGTGATGATAGGCATTAGCCAATGCAAAAAGTATATCAATGTCTTTTGGCCAACGTTGCAAAGCACTCTTATATGCAATGATAGCGTTGTCTCTCATTCCAGTTTTTTCAAGATCATATGCTGATCGTAAAAATGCCTTTGGTGAAGCCGATACCGGCAGATATTCAGGCGGAAGAAGCACAACGCCCCAATTACCGCTTCGCTCCCACAGTCTTTTGAATGTTGCAATATTTATTGCCTCATTCGGCCGATCGGAAAAGTGCATCAAAATAGTCTGATCTTTTTTATTGTATCCTACTGCAGGAGCATAATGCCATAGCGGATACCAAGAATAGCCTCGATTGAGCAGTACGATGACAGGATGTTGTTTTTCCAGTTCATGGAGAAGAGCATCGAATGTTGGCGGTATTGTATAAGCAAGCAGTCCATTTGCCCGTGCAGTTGCCATCAGTTCTACTTGCAGCGTACCGCCTTTTGCGGGAATCAATGTCCGTGCATCTAGTTCCTTTTGAGATAAACGAGGAGTATAAGGGGTAATTGATTGCCAATATGAAGAGACCATTTCGATGGATGTAGACCCACACAGGTCTGAGCGTGGAGCTACAAAGGGAACTTTGATACTTGATGAAGTATCATGCTCCGTTGAGAGCAAAGGCTCTTTGGATGCGCAACCGCTATAAATCAATAGGGTAGCAAGAGCCAATAATAAGTGAATGTGGAAGTTTCCTTTCACTCTATCGAACAGTGCGAGTAAAATCAAAAACTTTCGTTAATCCAAGAATATCAGTGATCAGTAAAACTACAAAAATAAAAACAACGGCACCGACTAATGCACCAACAGCATCGCCACCCGCAGGCATGGTATCTATCTCATTAGCGAATTTTGATGCTTCCTCATCAGTCATTGCAGCAACCCTATCTTTAATCATTGTTGGTTCAACATCCATTTGTACCAATATTTTTGCAACGTCTTGACGAGCAGTAAATTGAATGATCTTATCTTTTGAAGATAAAGTTTCCGCTTGTTTGAAAATGGCTTCCGTAGAAGCTATTTGCGCCCAAGAAGTTTGAGTTAATAGTGTTATGCTTAAAATGAATGATAAAAGCAGTTTTGATATATTCATCGTAATCCTTCTTAATTAATTTTGATATCTTTTTAAAAATTTAAAAAGTCAATATCATTATTTGATATTTTAATCATCTTATAATTAAATGCTGCTTATGGTTGGAAGCGGCAGTGGCTGGAACGGGGAGGAGGGTGAGATTGTCAGTATTCATTACTGGTTCCCATCGTCCTCAATGGGAACCCATACTTAATTATCAGCTATTGATCTATAATTTAATGTAAATTAATTAATAATATTAAGTATTGAAAGCTCTATATATACGCTCCTATCGAGGACGATTGGAGCGAGATATTATTTTAAATAAGTAGCTTGGATCAAAACCCTTTCATAATAACCCCAAAAAGATATTCTACATCCTCATCTTCCAGATAAAGCGTACTATCATTATCATATAAAGATAGTAATTTATCCATACCTATGCTAGCAGCATATATGCATTCTGGGTGTGCAGGCAAGAAAGCATGCATCAAAGAGACATCAAGCCCAAGAGGTTGTTCGCAAATATAGCATGTTTGCGGCCGGTAAAGCCGTCCTTCGAACTTAAGAAGTTTGGTATAGCTTTCGCAAATAATGCGTTTTGGATTTTGTTTGTCCCATTTCTTTGCCGCATCCAGCAGTAAATTAAAATAAAATGGATCGATATCTTCTGCATCTCGCAGATGTGGTGCAAAAATGGATATAAAATTGTGCCAAACAAGCAATCTGTTCTTATCATGCAGCCAAGGAAATCCTATATGAGAAAGGCCCCTAAGTCTGACCATATAACCGCTGCCTTCACCTTCTATCTCATAATCTATCAAATGCCCTATTTGTAATATTGAGTGCCTAGCTCCAAAAAAACGGTAATAGTGTTTTATCTCATTAGCAGATATGATCAGTGCGATCATGTCCTCGTTTTTTGCTTTTTTGAGATCTAGTACAAATCCTTTGATGTTTTTTCCTTGTTATAGCTTTTGTAGAAATTATAGTAGAAATCATCTAAATAATCAGAAAAAACTGTCAAAATCGAATTAAACATATTTTTAATGACTTTTTAGTATAATGAGCGCCACTTGAGCAGGTTTTTCGTATGACCTATCACAAACAAACTTAAGGTTGGCTTATGCAAGATTTATTTACCTCTTTTAAAGATAATTGTGGTTTTGGATTACTAGCTTCGATAGATAATATTCCTTCACACAAAAACCTAGAAGACGCCATAATGGCACTCTCTAGAATGATGCACCGCGGGGCTATCGCAGCCGATGGCAAAACCGGAGACGGAAGTGGGCTTTTGCTTTCAATTCCGAAAAAGTTTTTTGCTAAAATGGCTAAAAAAGATGGCATAATATTGCCTGAAACATATGCTGTCGGTATGATTTTTGGCACACAAGAGTCTGATTTTGATGTCATCAAAGAGGTATGCAAAGTAAACGATTTAAGAGTTATTTATACACGTACAGTACCATTAGACAAAGATGCACTTGGAGAGCAGGCATTAGAATCTCTGCCTATCATCAAACAGGTATTTGTAGCGCCCAATACTCTTATGGGTACTCGCAGATTTGATGCGCTTGTATATCTTTCTAGAAAAGAAATAGAAAACAAACTAAAAGAAAATCAAGACTTTTATATCCCGTCATTTTCAACTTCTGTAGTCTCATATAAAGGTCTTGTTATGCCGACACATATCAAAGAGTTCTATAAAGACTTAGCAGATAAAGATTTTGAAATATCTTTTGGTCTTTTCCACCAAAGATTTTCTACCAATACTCTTCCAAAATGGAAATTGGCCCAACCTTTCCGCATGATAGCACACAATGGTGAGATAAACTCAGTAACTGCAAATCGTTTTAATGTTGCATCAAAAAGCGAATTTATACAAAGTGATATTTTTTCAAACGAAGAATTAAAAAGATTATTGCCTATTATTCAAGACGGTATGAGTGATAGTGCCAGTTTAGATAACTTTTTTGAATTTTTGAGAGTAAATGGTGTTGATTTCTTTAAAGCAGCCAGATCGGTCTTGCCTGCTCCTTGGCAAAATGCTCCGCATATGGATGCTAAACTCAGAGCATTTTATGAGTATATCAGTACGTGTTTTGAACCGTGGGACGGTCCAGCAGCCGTTAGTATGACGGATGGCAGATATATAGGTTGCGTACTTGATAGAAACGGACTTAGACCATCTAAATATATCATTACAAAAGATAGAAAACTTCTTATTGCTTCAGAATATGGGGTGCTTGATACTCCAGAAGAGAATATTATAGAAAGAGGAAGACTCCAATCAGGTGAGATGATGGGTGTTGACTTGAAATATGGTACTGTTCTGAAAAGCCATGATATAGATGTTTATCTCAAAAATCGTGAACCTTATGATAAATGGCTAAATGAAAATATGACTTATCTTCAAGAACATATAAACGACCCTTTTTCCACTATTGACATACCACAAAAAGAAGAGATGGAGGCCAAGCAGAGGTTTTTTAATATCACACTTGAAGTGCAAGAGCAAGTTTTTGAATCAATGATGGTTGAGGGCAAGGAGACAACAGCATCAATGGGAGATGATACTCCTTTGGCAGCATTTTCCACAATGCAGAGAAATTTTTCTGACTTCTTTCGTCAAAAATTTGCCCAAGTTACCAATCCGCCGATCGACCCGATCAGAGAAAAAGTGGTAATGAGTTTAAATACAGGATTTGGGGAAGTCCGTAATATTCTTTCAGATGATGCAGAGCATGCAAAAAGACTAAAAACCATATCTCCTATTTTATCTTTTGAAAAGCTTGAAATGCTAAAAGCTTTTGGAACGCAAAATGATCCTAGGTACGATATTAGTTATCGTATGAAATGCTATAGTACTGCATTCCAAAGCAATCTCAAGCAGACACTTGATGAATTGATAGAAACCATCATAAATGATGTTATTGAAGACGGAATCCGTACGATCATACTTGATGATAGAAAATTGAGTACTGATAATAATGTAATGCCTATGCTTATGGTTGTGGGCAGACTAAATCAGGCAATGTTAAATCGGGGTATAAGGCATCTGACAAGCATAGTGGCTGTAAGCGGCGAGGTATATGATTCTCATATGGCAGCTTGTATGTTAGCATATGGGGCTGCGGCGATATATCCATATATGCTATATCAAAGTGTAGCAGTGATGGCAAGACGCAAAGATGAGCTGGTAGATTTAGCACCAATGCTAAAAAAAGTTCGTAAATCTATCAATGCAGGACTTTTGAAAATAATGTCCAAAATGGGAATATCTACAATTGCAAGCTATCGTAATTCTAAACTGTTTGACGTAATCGGTCTTGATAGTCAAATTGTAAATGAATGTTTTGATGGATCATATGCCTTGCTTACAGGGCTAGGGTATAATGACATAGAAGCAAGACTAACCAAAATACACAAAGAGGCTTTTGATGTAAAAGTTTCTAACCGTATATTTCCGCTAAATATCGGAGGTTTTTATAAATATCTTGATGGCGGAGAATATCATGATTATGCTCCAAAAACAGTGCATGCCATCCATGATCTTGCGGCTAGCGGAAAACAAAAAGATTATGATAAGCTCAAAAAGATCATAAATAATCGCGGCAAAAAATTTATTAGAGACTTTTTTGTGCTCAAAAGTGATAGAAAACCAATTGCTATTAATGAAGTTGAGCCAAAAGAGGAGATCTTTAAGAGATTTTCAACGGCAGCAATGAGCCTAGGTTCTATTTCGCCTGAAGCTCACGAATGCCTTGCAATTGCTATGAATACCATAGGGGCGATGAGTAACTCTGGAGAAGGAGGGGAAGATGAAGCTAGATTTGGTACTATAAAAAACTCCAAGATCAAGCAAGTTGCATCAGGCCGCTTCGGTGTTACTCCGGCTTATTTGCGTTCTGCCGAGGAGCTTCAAATCAAAGTTGCTCAGGGGGCAAAACCGGGTGAGGGTGGTCAACTTCCTGGGCATAAAGTTAGTCCGCTGATAGCAAGACTTCGTCATACGATGCCAGGAGTTACTCTTATATCTCCACCACCGCATCATGATATATATTCCATTGAGGATCTGGCTCAGCTTATTTTTGATTTGAAACAAGTCAATCCGGAAGCTAAAATAGCAGTAAAATTGGTTTCAACTGCAGGAGTAGGAACGATTGCAGCCGGAGTTGCCAAAGCATACGCAGACAAGATCATTATCTCTGGTAGTGACGGCGGAACAGGCGCTGCGCCGATAGGTTCTATTAAATTTGCAGGAAATCCTTGGGAGCTTGGGCTTATCGAAGCACATAATGCTCTTAAGGCAAATAATCTCAGAGGCCAAGTGCAGCTTGAAACAGATGGAGGACTCAAAACGGGGCTTGATATCATAAAAGCAGCCATATTTGGAGCTGAAACTTTTGCATTTGGTACCGGTGTATTGACTGTTGTAGGATGTAAAATATTGCGTATTTGCCACCTCAATCGCTGTAGCGTTGGTATTGCCACACAAGATGAAAAGTTAAGAGAACATTATGTGGGCACGGTCGATAAAGTTATCAATTATTTTACACTGTTAGCAGAAGACGTTAGAGAAATATTAGCTAGTCTTGGATATTCATCTCTTGAGGAAATTATCGGTAAAAACGAACTATTAGAAGTGATAAATGATGAGTTTGCACGCAAATTTTCTTTTGAATCATTACTTTATAGGCTAGAAGGCCCAAATACGGTTCAGGTGCCTTCAAATGAACCGTATGATAAAAATGAATATGAACAAGAGATATTAAAAGAGATAATGCCTGCCATTAAAAACAGCAACAATCCTATCGTTCTTGAAAAATCTATTTCTAATCTAAATCGTTCATTTGGTACAAGAATCTCCGGAGAAATTGCCAAATATTATGGTGACAAAGGCTTGCCGGATGGCACTATAGATATTCGTTTAGACGGGACTACTGGGCAATCTTTGGGGGCATTTCTCATTAATGGCATAAGTTTGCACGTCAATGGTGCCGGCAATGATTATATAGGCAAAGGAATGCACGGAGGGCGAATAGTTATCACTTCACAAAAAAGCAGAGAAGGCTATTCTCTAGGCGGAAATACATGTTTGTATGGTGCTACAGGCGGTAAACTCTATATTGGCGGTGAAGTAGGAGAGAGATTTGGGGTCAGAAACTCAGGAGCTATAGCTATCGTTGAAGGTACGGGGGATCACCCTTGCGAATACATGACAGGCGGTGCGGTTGTAATTCTTGGCAAAACAGGAGTGAATTTTGGTGCCGGTATGACAGGCGGTGTAGCATTTGTATATGATATTGCTCATGAGTTTGTAGAAAATATAAATCGAGAGCTTGTTGAGGCTAGCCGTATAGATACAGATGAGACCGACATAGAGAGGTATTATCTTAAAAAACTGCTCAAAGATTACTACAATGAAACAAAAAGTGAAATTGCCAAAAGGATTTTGGATAACTATAGAGTAGAGATTCGTAATTTTTGGATGGTTAGACCAAAGGACATGAAAGGTCCACTTAAAATTGGAGCAGGAGAATAAGATGCAAAAGTTTCTTGAATTTGATAGAGTAGAAGCTAAAAAAAGGGATGTAGTTGAGCGAATCAAAGATTTTGATGAGATATATGAAGTTTTTATGTCCGAAAAAGCCGCTGAACAGTCTGAAAGATGCATTCAATGCGGAGATCCTTATTGTCACAATGGTTGTCCTTTGCATAATTTTATTCCGCAATGGCTCAAAGCAACTGCCGCAAAGGATTTAGAATTTGCATTTATGCTTTCAAATGATTCCTCTCCTTTCCCTGAAGTAATGGGCCGGGTTTGTCCTCATGATAGGCTTTGTGAAGGTGCTTGTACATTAAATGACGGCCATGGTGCGATCACAATAGGTTCTATTGAGACTTTTATTAATGAAGAAGGGTTTAAAAAAGGACTTAAGCCAAAATTTGCTCCAAATAAAATAGGCAAAAAAGTTGCTATTATCGGTGCAGGACCGGCCGGTTTGTCTGCAGCTACTTTCTTGCTTCGTGAAGGTGTAAGTGTAGAGATCTTTGATAAACAAGCCAAAGCCGGCGGTCTTTTGATGTACGGCATACCAGGGTTTAAATTGGATAAAAACATAGTATTAAGACGTGTCAGATTCCTTGAAGAAGCAGGTGCTGTTTTTCATATGAACACAGAAGTCGGTAAAGATATTGCTTTTGAAGAGTTGATGGAAAATTTTGATGCCGTATTTATCGGAGTTGGAGCAACTAAAGGCAAAAAAGCCGGCCTTGCAGGCGAAAATGCAAAAAATGCATATTTGGCTATGGATTTTTTAACCACTATTCAAAAAAATATTTTTGGAGAGAAGGTAGAAAAACATATAGATGTCAAAGATAAAAATGTAGTTGTTATCGGTGGTGGCGATACAGCAATGGATTGCGTAAGGACATCGCTTAGAGAAAAAGCAAAAAGTGTAAAATGCCTATATCGCAGAGACGCTTTCAATATGCCGGGAAGTAAAAAAGAGTATGTAAATGCAAAAGAAGAAGGCGTTGAGTTTGAATTTTATGTATCTCCTAAAAAGTTTATAATTAATGATAAAGATGAAGTCATTGCAGTTGAAATGGTCAAAACTAAGCTAAGCGCCCCAGATGAGAGCGGTAGACAAAAAGTAGAAGAGATCAAAGGCAGCAATTATTTAGTAGAAGCAGATGTAGTTATTATGGCATTAGGATTTGATATGTGTGAATATTCATTTTTGGCATCCAATGGCATCGAAACTGACAAGTGGGGGCAAATTTTGGTTGATGAAAATTATGAAACCACCAAAACTGGCATATATGCCGGAGGCGATTGCCATAGAGGCGCGGATCTGGTCGTAACTGCAGTGCGTGATGGCAGAGAAGCTGCAAAAGCTATCATTAGAAAACTTTTAGCTTAAAAAATTTAGTCAAATATTATGATGCACCCTTTTTTGCTAGCCACTCTCAAAGCTAACGAGATTATTCACGATGCTTTAAAAAATATACACCCCCAGGAGTGGTATCATAAAAACGAGATTGGAGCAGGTGGTGATATTAGCAGCGGTTTTGACCTATTTGCAGAAAAGATTTTTTATGAACATTTGAGTCATTTTGGAAGTATAGAATCAGAAGAGTCCGGCATTATGAATGAAGGAAAAGCTAAAATTATTATTGATCCTATTGATGGCAGTGACAATGCATTGTCTAAATTTGGATATTTTGGTACTTCGGTAGCATATATTAACTCCAATGGCGTCTTGGAGCATGCCATGGTGTGTAATCAGGCTACATCTGAAGTTTTTTGGACGTCAACATCCAAGCTGCCACAATACGGTAAACTTTTTCAAAATGAATGGTTGCCTATAGAAGTTAATAATTATAGTAAAATCGGTATTTTTGAGCGCGCATATGCATATCCTGACATTGTTCAAGTTCTTCATGATAATAGTATCAAATTTCGCTCTCCTGGCGCATTGGCACTATCTTTGGCTTATGCAAGATGGGTTGATTTTGTGCTTTTTGTCGGACCGTTTCGCATATATGATGTAGCAGCAGGTTTGGCACTTTGCGAGGGTCTCGAAGTGATTATACAAGAGGATTATGCTATAGTTTCAAAAGAAAAAGATATTGCGCTAAAAATAGAGCAAATAATA
>Ga0265293_10005867_pt1 | contig 20169 bp, 16 predicted proteins | sample Munlanlewell138R_FD_192505 | JGI IMG/M metagenome (GOLD analysis project Ga0265293, IMG submission 192505) | Leachate microbial communities from a municipal landfill in Southern Ontario, Canada - Leachate well 138R | ecosystem: Engineered > Solid waste > Landfill > Unclassified | place: Canada... | reverse complement strand
GTCCTCCAGTACTGTTGATTTCTCAAAACCTATTGTACCGAAAGGGCGAGATGTGGCTCATCTCACGATTTTCGAATTTACACCAACTATACGGACTCTATCTCAGCCTGTTGGGAGGAAGAGTTCATGACTGGATCAAAAAGGATCAAAAACAGCCTGTGCCTGGCTACGGCCCTTATTGTGGTGTTAAGCGGACTGACCGCCTTTTTTTTGCCTGTCAGGGTCAAGGCTGATAAGGCTTCCGGCCTCAAGGCGGTCATCGAGGCATACAGCGGAGGCAGCGGCTCCACAGGCCAGCTGACAGCGGCTGTGGAAGGCAAGACTGTGACAGTGACCGGCAGCATGAGCCAGGTGTCTCAGACACTGGAGCTGGCCATTGACGCGGATACCCAGGTTCTATGGAAAGCCAAGCTGGAGACGGTTAGGCGCTTCAGCGAACCGGGAAGTGAACAGGCGCTGATCAAAATGTCCGGTCAGGGCACCTTTGAGCTGGCAGGTGATGCGTCCCTGATCGCCAGTCTCGGCAGAGTCCTTGAAGGGGATCAAGCTTTCTCTCCATCCATCATAGTAGGCGGCCAGGCTGTCCTCGAGGCACACGGCGTCGACTCTTACGCTTACGAGGCAATCCGTTCATACGGCGACATCACGGTCAAGGATCAGGCAAGGCTCTTCTCTTTTATGTCCTCCACCGTCCATTCATTGGGGGCAGACGCCAAAGTGACTATCAGCGGCGGACAGGTAACCTCTGAATATGGCAATAACAATAATCAGATTGTGCGCACTGAAGGAACAGGCTCTTTGATTACGGTGGGGGGAACAGCCCGCATCTGGACCGACACAATGAACGGTCGCTGCATTGGGGTTGGCGGCCGGATAATTGTGGAAGAGGATGCCATCATCAAGGCTCCCAATGGCGGCAGCTGCATCATGCTGAATATCAATAACAATGCTTCTGCCGTGATCAGGGGCGGAACCCTGGAATCTACAAGCAACTCCGCTATTACCTGCGGCCCTGCTAACACCGGCAGAAAGGTTGAGATCAATGGCGGCACCATCAAAACGGTTTCAGGTTCAGCCTTGTACGCTTCGGGGACAGAGGACATCCTGATTATCCGGGGCGGCCACCTGACTTCGGATACGGGCACCCTGATTTCTACATCTTCCAAACTGACCTTGGAGGGAGGAACTCTGACCAGCGGCGCAACCGGCTGGCTTATCACCTGCGGTGAGATCGATTTTGGCGGATCTGCCCGGCTAATTTCCACAGCTGAGGGGCGCGCTATCAATGCCACAAGAGAGGTCAGGGTGACGGGCGGCCTGATCGCGGCCCGACAGGGGGAAGCCATCAGATCGCTCAGCGGCGAGGTTTCAATCAGCGGCGGCCTGGTTTTTGCTTATGGAGACCGGATCTCCGGTGCGGGCCAGGTTATTTACGCTGACGGCAGTCTGGGGGTGACAGGCACTGGCCTGGCGCTGGCCTGGAATCAGGCAGCGGGCATCACCGGCTACCAGGCTAATACAAGTCAGGATCTTATCGTGTCTGACGGAGGGACCGCCTTGTGGGGGACTCAGGGAGGCCAGGGGGGTGTTTACTACACAAAGGGCTCCAAGCAGGATTTTCTTGCGTTGGACCAAGTCACCGTGATCAATTCAGGTCCCAAGAGCCCGGTCAACAACCTGGGGGCAGAGCAGGCGATCACCTACCAGGGTCAGGCCATTGACCTGTCTCAAGTGGCAGGCCTCTTCATCCTGGACCCCCAGGCGGGCCAGGCCGCTTACAGCCTGGAGGGCGGCAGCGGAGAGGGAACACTCTCAAAAAATGAGTCCGTACCGCTTCTTGACATAAGCAGGGCCGGCACCTTCTTCCTGGGCCTTGAGACGGCCGAGACCGTAAGCCACCAAGCAGGGGCCCAAGTCACAGCCATTCTGACTGTTGTCAAGGGGAGTCAGGCGGCTCCGGCCAGCCCGGGCACCGCGGACGCCACCAGTCATGGAGAGAGCGACGGAATGATAATGGGGCTTGAATCCCATACCGTATACGAGTACCGGCGGGACAGCCAGGACTACCAGCCAGTTGTCAGCGATGCTTACGGCCGGATCACAGGCTTGCCGGCCGGCACCTACCGGGTCCGCCTTGCAGGCAATGACCTCTATGAACCGGGCGACGATTCCCCGGCCCTTGTCATCAGCCAGCCGGTCAATATCCTTGTGGCCCAGGCGCTTGAGGGTGTCACCTCGCCTGCCGGAGGCCAGGTGCCCCACACGGGTATTTCAGACGGAATGGGCTTTGTGGCCCAGCTGTCCTGGGACGGCATCCCGGCTCTATTTGAATACGGAGCCGTCTACACAGCAACCATCACCTTGACCGCCAAGCCCACCTATACTTTCGGGGGGAATTTTGGGGATGATGAAGCCGTAAGCGGTTTTACCGTCAACGGCCAGATTCCCAGCTGGGTCAGCTCTTCAGAAGAAACGCTGGTTATCCGGGTGACCTTCCCGCAGACAGCGGCTACGCCAAGCCAGGAAAAAGAGATTCTGACGGTTATCTCACCTGCCGACGCACTGCTTGACCAGGCAGAGGCCCTGATTACTGCCCTGGCGGCGCATGACACAGACAGCCTGACGGTTGACCTGACCGTCAGTGACCTGGCCGTCTGGGGCCTTTACAGTGACCCGGCCTGTCAGCAGGAAGCGGCAGGGGGTATTCTGACTCTGGTTGAGGGCCAGAACAGAGCCTATGTCCAGGTCAGGGCAGAGGATGGCAGCACCAGGGTCTATGATTTGATCATCACCCGGGAGGCTCCTCCGGACAATACCTTCCAAACTCTGACGGATCCAGGGTCGGGTATTTCCCTTTCGGGCTATCTGAGCCCGGAGGCCTACCTGACGGTTTCGGATCTGGCACTGGGCACAGGTGCGGCGGAGCAGGCCATCCGCCAGCGGATCAATGACGCGTCCTACCTTTATATCTTAGGCAAGGACATCCGTCTGACAGGTGACTATTCGGGTTTGCTTACCATCACTCTTCCCCTGGGCAGCCAATACACAGGGAAGACGGTCTCCATTCTGCACGCAAGGCAGAATGCCAGTCTTTCCACTTATTCGGAAACCGTCCAGGAAGGCAAAGTCACCTTGACGGTTGACAGTCTGTCCCCTTTCGCTGTTTTCCAGGAGAAGAGCCAGGATCAGATCCCCGCGACAGGCGCGGACGGCTTTCTTCCGCTTTGGGGAACCCTTCTGATCTTTCTGGGGGCCAGTCTCCTGCTTCTTCTGGCAAGTGTGGTTGGCAAAGTCCGCACCTAGAGGTGTGAGAGTTGCAATGAATTCCATGTGAGCGGGGCCAGGAGCCCCGCTCGCTCTTTCATCCGTAATTTGCACGCCAATCCGGGACCTTTGACACAGAATTATCTTTTCTCAGCCGATAGAATAAAGCCAGAAGTTAACCTTTTTAGGGTTCCAATAAGGAGGCAGACCTATGAATATCTTAGTAGTCACCGGAAGCATCAGCCAACAATCCAACAACAAGCGGATCGCCCGCTGGTTTGAAAAGAATTACGGGGAAGCGGTGAACCTGGTTCATTTTCCTCTGGCGTCCATACCCATGTACGACATGGATATTGAGGATGACCCGCCCCAGGAAATCGCCGAGATGCGCCGGCTCTTTAACGAGGCGGACGGGGTGGTCATGATCACGCCTGAGTATAACTATTCCATCCCGGGTGTTTTGAAGAACATGCTGGACTGGGCCTCCAGGGGAGAGCTGGTTCTCAAGGACAAACTGGTCTTCATGCTGGGCGGGAGTACGGGCCGCTTTGGCACCATCCGGGCCCAGATACATCTGACCCAGATCCTGGAATCAGTGGGAGTCGGAGCTAAACTCTTCTCACGCCAGATCCAGGTCGACAAGGTCCACGAAAAATTCTCGCCTGAGGGTGATTGCCTGGATCCTTCGACGGAAAAGTTCCTCAAACGTGGAATGGACGAGTTTATCGCGGCCCTGGCCTGACCTTTTCCTTGATTGCCGTGATAAGATAGAGGTCGAAATTCCCTATCTTTTCTGGAGGCAATCAATTGGATAGTGTTTTGCAGCTCTATGGGTTCAATAATCTGACCAAGTCGTTGAGTTTCAACATCTACGATGTCTGTTACGCCCGCACGGAACGTGAGAAGGCGGAGTATATCGAGTATATTGATGAGCAATATAATTCGGAACGTTTGACGGGCATCCTGCGGAATTTGACCGACATCATCGGCGCCCACATCCTGAACCTGTCCAAGCAGGACTATGAGCCGCAGGGTGCTTCAGTCAATATCCTGATTGCCGACGGCCCTCTCCAGGAGACGGCAATCGATCCGACCAATAACCGGGGGATCCTGGAGATCCCCCCGGCTCATATCAACGCCCACCTGGACACCAGCCACGTCTCGGTCCATACCTTTCCCGAGTCCCATCCCAGCCGGTCCATCTCAACCTTCCGGGTCGATATCGACGTGTCGACCTGCGGCCGGGTCACCCCTCTGGCCGCACTGGATTACCTGATCGGAAGCTTTGACTCCGATATCATCTCGGTCGATTACCGGGTCAGGGGCTTTACCCGGGATACCACGGGGCGTAAATACTTTCTCGATTACCCGGTCCGTTCCATCCAGGACTTCATCGACCCCGAAACCCTGGTTCGCTACAACGCCATGGATGTCAACGTCTATCAGTCCAATCTCTTTCACACCCGCATGATGGTCCGTGATATCGATCTGGACAACTATGTCTTCAGCTTTGAACTGGACCAGCTGACCCAGGGCGAACGGGAAGAGATCCGCTATTCGCTGGAGCGCGAGATGCTGGAGATCTATAACGGGAGAAACATCTTTGAGTAAAGGGCAGGGCAGACCTTACGCGCTGGATCAGAGCCAGGCGCCGCTCTACGACGCCCTCCAGGAGTTTCGCAAGCGCCGGATGGTTTCCTTCGACGTCCCCGGCCACAAGCAGGGCAGAGGCAACGAGGAATTGACGGCCTTCCTGGGCAAGCAGTGCCTGTCGGTCGACGTTAACGCCATGAAGATGCTGGACTCACTGATTCACCCCACGGGTGTGATTGATGAAGCCCAGAAGCTTGCGGCAGACGCCTTCGGCGCGGACAGCTCCTTCTTCATGGTCAACGGGACGACCTCGGCCGTCCAGGCCATGATCCTCTCAAGCTGCGCTCCAGGCGACAAGATCATAATGCCGAGAAATGTCCACCGGAGCGCTATCAACGCCCTGATTCTGTCGCGGGCCGTCCCCGTTTACGTCAATCCCTCGGTCAATCAGAAGCTGGGCATCCCCCTGGGCATGGCTGTGGAAGACGTGGCGGCCGCCATTGGTGAGCACCCTGACGCCAAAGCCATTCTGGTCAATAATCCCACCTATTACGGGGTATGCGCCGACCTTCTGACCATGGTTGACCTGGCCCACAACGCGGGTATGCGGGTTCTGGTCGACGAAGCCCACGGAACACACTTTTACTTCTCCGACCAGCTGCCCCTCTCGGCCATGGAGGCGGGGGCCGATATGGCCGCCGTTTCCCTCCACAAGACGGGGGGATCACTGACTCAGAGCTCCCTCCTGCTCCTGGGCCCCCGCATGCGGTCCGAACGCGGCTATGTGGGGCAGATCATCAATCTGACGCAGACAACCAGCGGTTCCTATCTGCTTCTCTCCTCCCTTGATATCTCGCGGCGCAATCTGGCCCTGCGCGGGTCGTCCATCTACCAACGGGTCATCGAGTTTGCCGACTATGCCCGGCGCGAGATCAACATGATCGGGGGCTACGACGCCTTCAGTTCTGAAAAGTGTGACGGCAGGGCCTTCTTCGCCTTTGATTACTGCAAGCTGCCCGTGCACACGAGAGCCATGGGTCTTTCAGGTATTGAGGTCTATGACCTCCTGCGCGATGACTATGACATCCAGATTGAATTCGGAGATTTGCATAACCTTCTGGCCATCCTGTCGGTCGGCGACCGGCCGGTGGGCATTGAGCGGCTGATCGCGGCCCTGGCCGACATCCGCCTGGTTCACGGCTGTGAACCGGCCACCGATTTGATCGTCGAATACATCAAACCCCAGGTAGCCATGACACCGGCCCAGGCCTTTTACGCCCCGTCCGAGCGCCTGCCCTTTGCCTCTTGCGTCGGCCGCATCGCTTCGGAATCGGTCATGTGCTATCCGCCGGGCATTCCTATCGTGGCTCCGGGAGAAATCGTGACACCCGAGGCCCTGGAATATATCCGCTATGCCAAGGAAAAGGGCAGTCAGATGACCGGAACGGAAGATCCCGCGGTCGAGTATCTCTACGTCATCCTGGAATAGGAGGTGGCTCCATGGAGCTCTGGTTCAATGAATACCATTCAGCAGATATGAAGTTCAGCTTCCGCGTCAGGCGGCAGCTCTATTCAAGGCATTCCAATTTCCAACAGATCCAGGTTCTGGACAGCTATGAGTTCGGCCGGGTTCTGGTCATGGACGGCTTCATCATGATGACTGAAAAAGATGAGTTCATCTACCATGAAATGATTACCCATGTCCCCATGGCCGTTCACCCCGGCATTGGCAGGGTTCTGGTCATCGGGGGAGGGGACGGGGGCGTCCTGCGAGAGCTCTGCCGCTACCCGGGCATCCAGGAGATGGTCCTGGTCGAGATCGACCCCATGGCCGTGGAGGTGGCAAGAGAGTATCTGCCAACCGTGTCCGGCTCTTTTGATGATCCCCGTGTCACCATCCTGCATGAGGACGGCCTGCGCTACGTCCGCCGCTTCCAGGATTCCTTCGACCTGATCATCGTCGACTCAACCGACCCCTTCGGCCCCGGGGAAAGTCTCTTCACCAGGGAGTTCTACAGCAACTGCCGGCGGGCCCTCAAGGCCGACGGCATCCTGGTCAACCAGCATGAAGGCCCCTATTACAGGGAAGACGCTCAGGAAGCGGCCGCCATCCACAAGAAGACTTCAGCCCTTTTCCCCATCGCCAGGGTTTATCAGGCACATATTCCGACTTATCCGGCCGGCCACTGGCTTTTTGGCTTCATGTCCAACAGCAGGGACCCGCTGGAGGATTTCGATCCCGCGGCCTGGGAAGCCCTGGGTCTGGATACCCGCTATTACAATACGGAACTTCACAGGGGGGCTTTCTGTCTGCCCACTTATGTCAAGCGCCTCCTCCAGGAGGGAGAGATCCTGGATAATGTCTTCAAGCGGGCCATTGAAGGGCGGATCTGGCCGCCTGACCAGGAAAAGGAGCCGGAGGATCATGAGGAAGCCTGACATCAAAATCCCTGATTCCCAGGACCTTTTTTGCGGCTGTGACAGCCCATATGAAGCAAGCCGCTTTGTCCTTTTCGGGGCCCCCTACGACGGCTCCGTCTCCTTCCGTTCGGGAGCGCGCCAGGCACCGGCCGCCATGCGGCGGGATTCATGGAGCCTGGAGACCTACAGCCCCCTTCAGGACCGCGATCTGGAAGACAGCCGGGTCTGCGATCTGGGGGACCTTGACCTTGCGGACGGCGGGACAGCCTCTGCTATTGACCAGGTAGAAGACCGGACCAGGTCAATCCTCCAGGACGAGAAGTTCCCCATCATGATCGGCGGCGATCACTCCCTGACCCTGGGGTCCGTCCGCGCGGCCCTGGAGGCCTTTCCCGGTCTCCACCTGATCCAGCTGGACGCCCATACCGACCTCAGGGACTCCTATCTGGGAGACCCCTTGTCCCACGCCTCCGTCATGCGCCGCTGCCACGATCTTCTGGGTGATGGCCGCATTCACGCTTTGGGAATCCGTTCCGGCTTGCGGGAGGAATTCATTTTTGCCAAGGAACACGGCTCTCTTTATCCCTTCAGCCTGGAAGGCGTCCGTTCACTGGCAGGGATGGTGGGCCGGGTTCCGGTCTATGTGACTCTGGATCTGGATGTCCTGGATCCCTCTTTCCTGCCCGGAACAGGGACACCCGAGCCGGGCGGTGTTTCTTTTTCGGAACTTCTGGACGCCCTGGAAGTGCTGTCTTCACTCAACCTTGTTGCTATGGACCTGATGGAGCTGGCACCGGATCTGGATCCTTCCGGCGCGTCAACCGCCGTCGCCTGCAAGCTCCTGCGCGAATGGATTCTCATGCTTTCCGACTGACCGCGTCAATCCCTCTTTATCTGATATAGTGTCGGGGAAGAAGCTGGAAACCAGCGGCTGTTTTCGGACGGTATCAAGGGAAGGAGAAGGTTTGTCATGGCCAAGGCAATGATTATCGGGGCCGGAGGGGTAGCGCAGGTCGCGGCCCACAAGTGCGTCGAACATAAGGAAGTTTTCGGGGAGCTCTGTATCGCCAGCCGGACGCTGGAACGCTGCCAGGCTTTGAAAGACAAGCTGGACGGCCGCGGGGTTGCCATTTCAGTCGCTCAGATTGATGCCAGCCGGACAGAGGATCTGGTCGCGCTCATCCGCAGGGAAGCTCCCGATATCGTTATGAATCTGGCCCTGCCTTATCAAAACTTGACTATCATGGATGCCTGCCTGGAGGCAGGGGTCCATTATCTGGATACAGCCAACTATGAGCCTGAGGACACAGCCAAGTTCGAATATAGGTGGCAGTGGGCCTATCAGGAGCGTTTTGTCGAGAAAGGCTTGACTGCCATTCTGGGCTCCGGCTTTGATCCGGGGGTCACCGGTGTTTTTTCCGCCTATGCCCTCAAGCATGAATTCGATGAAATCCACGAAATTGATATCCTGGACTGTAATGGCGGGGATCACGGCTATCCCTTCGCCACCAACTTCAACCCTGAGATCAATATCCGGGAAGTAACGGCCAAGGGCCGCTACTTCGAGGAGGGCCGCTTCATTGAGACCCCTCCCATGGACATCAAGCGCAGCTATGACTTTGAAGGCGTGGGGGTCCGGGATATGTATCTCCTCTACCATGAAGAGCTGGAATCCCTGGCCCGGCATATTCCCGGTGTCCGCCGCATCCGCTTCTTCATGACCTTCGGGGAGAGTTATCTGTCGCATCTGCGCTGCCTGGAAAATGTGGGCATGACCTCCATCGAGCCAGTCCTCTTTGAGGGCAGGGAGATCATCCCCCTGCAGTTCCTCAAGGCAGTCCTGCCCGATCCGGCCTCACTGGGGCCCAGGACCCATGGCAAGACCAACATCGGCTGCATTTTTAAAGGGAAAAAGGACGGCCGCGACAAGGTCTGGCGGCTTTACAATATTTGCGACCACCAGACGGTCTACCAGGAAGTCGGTTCGCAGGCGGTCTCCTATACAACCGGTGTCCCGGCCATGATCGGGGCGGCTCTGGTTTTGACGGGCCAGTGGCGCAAGCCCGGGGTCTGGAATGTCGAACAGCTTGACCCGGATCCCTTCATGGAAGGCCTCAACCGCTTTGGTTTGCCCTGGATCATCGACCAGGCACCGGTTCTGGTGCCCTGAGGCGGCCATGGCAAGAGAGCAGGAAAGGCTTCTGGACCATCTGGTCCGGGATTGGCCCTCTTTGACAGGGCTTCCTTCACCCTGCTACCTGATCGACCAGGACAAGCTTGAGGCCAACGGCCGGATCCTTGACAGGGTCAGGAAGGAGAGCGGCTGCAAGATCCTTCTGGCACAAAAGGCTTTTTCGAATTTTGCCTTTTACCCTCTTTTATCAGCTTACCTGGATGGGGCAGCCAGTTCAGGGCTCTTTGAAGCCAGACTGGCCCGCCAGCACCTGCCAGCCGATAGCCAGGTCCACGTCTACGCGCCGGCTTACAAGGAAGAGGATCTGGAAGCCCTGCTGGACCTGGCGGATGTCCTGGTCTTCAACTCCTTTGATCAATGGGAACGCTACAAGGACAAGGTATTGGGACACCCGCGGCCGGCCGGCCGCCCCCTCTCCTTGGGTCTTCGGATCAATCCCGGCTACTCTGAGGTGGAAGTGGCTCTCTACGATCCGGCTTCACCCGGGTCCCGTCTGGGCGAGCCCGCCTCTTCTTTCCTGGAGGGTCTTTCAGCCGGCCGCTTCCAGGGCCTCCAGGGCATTCATTTCCACTCCCTCTGTGAGCAGGGGGCTCCGGTGCTGGAGCGGACCCTGGCTGCCATCCGGCAGTCTTTCGGGGAATGGCCCGGGGGCCTGTCCTGGATTAACCTGGGCGGCGGTCACCATATAACAAAGGGCGACTACGACGTGGATTTGCTGGTCCGTCTGATTCGTCAGGTCCAGGAGGAAAGTGGCGCTGCCGTCTATCTGGAACCGGGTGAAGCCGTTGCCCTGGACGCTGGCTTGCTGCTGGCTGAGGTTCTGGATCTTTTCAGACCTGCGGAAGGGACGGCAGCCATCCTGGATACTTCCGCGGCCTGCCATGCGCCCGATGTCCTGGAGATGCCCTACCGACCGGCCGCCTATCTGCTCAAGGCTCCCGGCGGACCGGGTGGGAAGGCTGCCTTTTACCCGGGCCGGGAAGAGGGCCAGGAAGCCTTCAATGTCAACCTGGCCGGGCCAAGCTGCCTGGCAGGAGACACTTTCGGCACCTACTCCTTTCCCGTCATGCCCCAACCGGGAGACCGGGTGGCCTTCTGCGATATGGCCATCTACACCATGGTCAAGAACAACACCTTCAACGGCATGCCTTTGCCGGCTATCGCCCGCTTTGACAGCGGGTCAGGCCTGGAGATTCTCCGCCGTTTCAGCTATGAAGACTTCAAGTCACGCCTTGGCTGACTTGAGGCACAGGTCAAGCGGAATCGGGAGGTGCCTTTATGAGGCTGAGATACGTTAATCTGACCCAGGGAACCATCTGGAAGCAAATTCTGCTCTTTGCCCTGCCTCTTCTCCTGTCCAACCTCATGCAGCAGCTCTACAGCGTGGCTGACCTGATGATCGTGGGAAATTTCAGCGGAGTCGAGGCCATGGCAGGGGTCGGGGCGACCTCCTCTTTCATCAGCATCCTGATCGGTCTGGCCATCGGCCTGGCCACCGGTATCTCCGTCGTAACGGTACAGGTCAACAGCTCGGAGGATTTGGACGGCCTTTACAAGGTGGTTCATACCGGCTATGCCCTGGCTTTTGTCAGCGGCATTCTCCTAACTTTCATGGGGATCTTCCTGGCTTCACCCCTCCTCAAGCTCATGAATACACCGGTTGAAATCCTGCCCTATTCCGTGACCTATCTGCGGATCTATTTTCTGGGTGCCCTGCCGGTTACGGTCTACAATGTGGGGGCGGGTATATTGCGGGGAGTCGGTGACACCCGCCACCCCTTCGTTGTCCTTGCCCTGGGGATCATTCTCAACGTCATCCTGGACTTCCTCTTTGTCGGCCTCTTTGACTGGGGTGTCGCAGGAGCGGCCTGGGCTTTTGTCATCGCCCAGTATGTAACGGCCCTCATGGTCACCTTCAGCCTCATGACTTCCATGACCCCCTACCGGCTCTTTTTGCGGGACATCTCCTTTCACCCGCTCATGCTGGCTCGGTCCCTGCGAGTCGGCGTGCCCGCGGGCGTCCAGGCCTTCATCGTCTCCCTGTCCAGTGTCTTCATCCAGTCTTTCATCAACAAATTCGGCAAACACGCGGTCGCGGGCTTTTCCGCGGCCTCCCGGATAGACAGCTTTGTCTTTGTTCTTATCAGCGGCCTGGCCCTGGCGGTCATGACCTTCACCGGAGCCAACGCAGGGGCCGGCCGCCTGGACCGGGTTCGCCAGGGTGTTCGTCAGAGCCTTCTTCTGACCTTTATTCTGGTCGTTTCGCTGTCAGGCCTTCTGATTCTCTTTCGCAGGAACCTGGCCGAGGCCTTCAACGCCGACCCCATGGTCGTAGGCTATGCGACCCATATTCTCCTGGTACTGGTGGCCTTTTACTGGATCTTCGCCCTGACGGAAGTGATCGGGGCCATGCTGCGGGGCATGGGCTATTCGCTCTTCCCCATGATCAGCAGCCTGATCTGCATGGCAGGTGTCAGGCTGCTTTGGATGTATGTGGTCCTGCCCGTCTGGAACAGCTTTGATGTCATCGTCATGGCCTATCCGGTATCCTGGGCGGTTTCGCTCATAACCTATGTCCTTTACTATAGGATCAAGAGCAAGGAGCTCTTCCCCCGGGACCCGGAGGATGAAGCAGACGGCCAGCCGGCCGCCTGGCCGGCAGATCCGGTCTGATACCATAAGATTAGGCGGGCGCTTCCCGCGGACGGAAGGATAGATAACCATGGCGGACGATAATAGGACAGACAGCCCCCAGGCCAAAGAGACAATGGAAGCCATGGAGGCTTTTCGCTTTTTCCCGCTTTCGGGCAAAAAAGAAAAAGGCGACCGCTTTCTGCAGCCCTGGCTCTACAGCCATGTTTTCGCGACCGGCCAATCGGGCAGGGGAGAAAGAAAGCGGGCGCAAAAAGAACTCAAACGCTTCTTCACGCAAAAGGAGTTAAGGGCCATCCTGGATCAGGCAGATCAGGATGGGCAGACCCTCCTGGAGACCCAGCTTTATGATTCAGCACGGAAATACCTGAAGCTTTGTTTGAGTGATGACGGATTCGGCCGTAAACTTTTCGGCCTGGTGCGTATGAAAGAGGAAGAGAAGGAAGACAAGATTATTCGTGATGTCTATCGTTCCATGATTCCGCTCTTTCTTGCCCTGCCGGACCTGGAGGAGGCGGAGGTCATGATTCAAGCCCTGGACCAGGCCTGCCGAAAACTCTTACCGGGGCGGACGGAGGATATGGAGGCTCTGGTGATGTCTTTGGATAATGACCGGCTGGATTCCCTGCTTCCTCCCTTTGAGCATGCGCCAGAAGCAGACGGTGAATGACCTGCTGAGCGCTGACAGCCGCCAGACAGAGACTGGTCTCAATTCCCAGCAGGCTTAGAACGCGGAGTGTTCGCTTCATGTTGGCATAGCTGTCACCGGCCTCGATGGTGGAGATGGCGCTCATGCCAAAGCCCAGGTGGCCGGCAATCATCTGTTGGGTGACCTGGCGGCGCTGACGTTCCCGCCGGATCATGTAGCCGACCCATCTGCCGGACAGGGGTTGGAGGGCAGGCCCGGTCAGGTGGAGGGTGTTTTGCCGGCTGCTTTTGATTGTCCCGCAAGGGCTGTTGGGGGAGGGAGCTGCGTAAGGATCCATGGTCAATACCTCGATCGGGAAGGGGCGTCCTGTGTCCTGTTTATCCAAAATACCACAGGCCGTCAAAGCCGGTCTTTGATGAGCTCGAAAAAAATGACTGACTGCCTCCTGGCAGGGAGATAAGGAAAGATAAAAATGGAACGAATTGATCGGGAAATCAATGAACATGAATTGACGGGGGCCCTCTTGGTCGCGGTTGATACCGGCAGGGGAGGCCAGGGAGCCGTAGACCGTTCCCTGGATGAACTGGAGGACCTGGCCCGCACCAACGGTTTTACCATCAAGGGGAGGGTCGTCCAGCGCCTTCAAAGGCCCGACGGAGCGACCTTTGTCGGCGCCGGCAAACTTGCTGAAATCGCCGATCTGGCTCAAGAGACAGGCGCGGCCTACCTGCTTTTCGATGGGGAGCTGACGCCTGCGCAAACCCGTATGATCTCAGGGGCAGTCGATCTGAAGATCAGCGACCGGGTCAACATCATCCTGTCTATTTTCGCTGACCGGGCCCGAACGGATGAGGGCAAGATCCAGGTGGAACTGGCCTGGCACCGCTATCGCCTGACCCAGCTGACAGGCCGGGGCGTCGAGCTCTCGCGCCTGGGCGGCGGCATCGGGACCCGGGGGCCAGGGGAGACCAAGCTGGAACAGGACCGGCGGGTCATCCGCAAACGCATGGCTATCCTGCGCGCGGAACTCCGGAAGATGGAGGGCCGCCGCCAGCGGTCCCGCTCCCTGCGAAACCGCCGTGAAATGCTTTCCGCGGCTATAGTCGGTTACACAAACGCGGGCAAATCGACCCTTCTCAACAAGCTCTGCGGGGCTGACCTGGCTGCGGGCGACCAGCTCTTCATGACACTGGACCCGACTGCCAGACGTCTGGAAATCCAGGACGGCCTGTCGCTCATCCTGGTCGACACGGTCGGTTTCATACGAGATCTGCCTGCCTTCCTGCTGCAGGCCTTCCGGGCCACTTTCGAGGAGGCGTCCAATGCCGACCTGATCCTCCTTGTCTGTGACAGTTCAGACCCCGACGCCGCGACCCAGATCCAGGTGGTCCATAAGCAGCTGAACGACCTGGATGCCGGCCTGCTGCCCATCATCTACGTGCTCAACAAGACCGATCAGGCCAGGGAGGATGTGGTCCACGAAATCATGGCCGCTCTGCGGCAGGATAAATCGGACCAGATCGTCCGCGTTTCAGCAAAAACGGGGCAGGGCCTAGACCTTCTGACGGAAAAGCTGGCAGCTTTTGTCCAGGCTACCCTGGTTGAATACCGCGCTCTCATCCCTTATTCGCACGCGGGTGTCGTTGCCCATGCCCGCGAACACGGCAGCGTCAGCCGGGAGGCTTATGAGCCTGAAGGGATTCGCTTGGAGGGCCGTATCCGCAAAAGCAAGGCAGGGCCCTTGCAGCCTTGGATTATGGGGTCCTGACCCCCAGGATTTCCGCCTCTTTGGCGTAAAGCACCTGATTGATGGCTTCCATGAGGTCATCGACGGCCGGATAGTCATGGGGAATGATGGGGGGGCAGTATTCAACTGTTACCTTTTTGCGCCGCAGCCGCTTCCAGTCGATAGGGTGGGGGACGGACATGTGGCGGGAAAAGGCTTCATAAGCGCCGCTTATGTAGACAGGGATGACCGGGACGCCGGTCTTGTTGGCCAGATAGGCCGCGCCGTTTTTCATCTCACCGATCCAGCCGTCATGGGTACGGGTGCCTTCCGGGTGGATCATGACAATGGCCTGGTTCTCAATGGCTTTTTTGGCCAGGAGCAGGCCGCGCAGGGGATTGCCGTGGCGGTCGATAGGGATGACCTTGCCGACCCGGAAGAGAATCCGGCCTGTCAAACCATAGCTCTGCTCCAGGTCGGAGCCGCCTATGGCTGAAAAACGGGGGAGCTGCCGGGAAGGAAGACCGCCCATGATCCAAAGACCGTCGACCATGGACTGATGGTTGGCAACAAGCAGGTAGGCTCCTTCCTGGGGAATATGGGACTTCCCCTTGTAGCGGAGCCGGAGGAGAAGGCGGCTTAAGAACATTCCCGCAAGGAAGAGGAAATGACCCTGCCAGCCGCGTTTTTGGACCTCAGTCGGTTTCTTTTTGCCTTTTAACATTGACAAATGGCCGTCCCTTTGAAATCTCTCTTCATAAGCATTCCCCAATGCCGCAGGCATCAGTTTATCACACTCAGGATCGCTTGCTCTCGAAAAAGTGACGCAAAAGGCGCCCGCAGTCCTCGGCCAGAAGGCCGCCTTCTACCTGGACCAGATGGTTGGACGGCAGGTCGAAGACCTGGCTGACCGAACCGGCCATGCCTGATTTGGGGTCGGGCGCTCCGAAGTAGAGACGGCGGATGCGGGCCTGAATGATGGCTCCGGCACACATGAGGCAGGGCTCCAAGGTGACAAAGAGATCGCAGTCATTGAGGCGCCAGGAGCCGAGAACCTGGCAGGCCTGGCGGATGGCGTTAATTTCGGCGTGTCCCGTCGCGTCTTCAAAGGTCTCCCTGGTGTTTCGGCCTCTGGCGATGATCTGACCCTGGAAGACGATGACCGCGCCAATAGGGACCTCGTCGGCCAGGGCAGCCTGACGGGCAGAGGCCAGGGCCTCCTCCATGAAGGTACGCAGCTGGTCATCGGTGTAAGAGGCAGGTTCTTGCGTCATCATCCTATCCTTCCGTTCTCCCTGCTAATCATAGCGCAAGACCGGGCAGGGCGGGATCCCGCTCCCCCTGCTTGCCATGGAAGGGGCGCTCTGTGATAGAATGGTCTGAATCGTTTTTCCGGCCCGGCCGGCAGGGCCAGGTGATTGGCCCTAGAAGGTGAGTACTCATGGCAATCAAGGAAGGTCGCTGCGTAAACTGCGGCTCCATACTTTTTCTGGATACGGATATGGCCAAGGGCCATTGTCTCTTTTGCGACTGCGTTTTCGATAATGAAGAGGCTTTCCGGGCCCACCAGGACCCGGCTTCCTTTACATTCCCCAACGAAAAACAACCCAAATACGATGGTCCTTCCCTGACCCCGGCCCATGTTCAGCGGGGCCCGGTTGTGGCCGCGCCCAAGCCCAAGGCCGTTTTGGATGAGGAGCCTTCCTATTCGCTCCCCCAGACCAAGGTCCCTTCCCTGAAGATCCCCACCCGACCCCTGGTCATCATGACCGCCCTGGCTCTTGTCGTGATCGGTGTTTTCTGCGCCATCGCCTTCCCGCTTATGTCCCAGCGCAATCAAAGGCTGGAGGCCATCGCGGATAGCTACGCCGGCAGCCTGTCCTATGAACTGGACAAGGAACGGGATCTCCTGGTGCGCGAATTGAAAGGCACGGACGTTACGCTGGTTCTGGACCAGGACATCACGGCGGAGGAGAGCTTGGAACTCTTCAATCTCTACTGCCATGTCAGAGCCCAGGTTCTGGGCCTGGAAGACACATCTTTCAAGGCCAGACAAAGCCCTGTCACCTTCCGGGTTGTCACGCCTGCCGGAGGTTATCTGATCTCCCGCCCGGCCGACCAGGAAGCCCTCCAGGCACAAACACTGAATCCCCTGACCTGAGTCAGATTCGCATCCGACCATGACAGGCCCGTTACAGACGGGCCTTTTCTTTGACAGATCCGTCAAAAGGTGCGCAATTGTTTTATCTTTATTCACAGTTGATTAGCAGCTTGGCAATGACTACCCCTTACAATGGCACCATAGATAAGAGTTGAAGCTCTGTTTTCATACTTTTCTCCTCCAATTGATGGACAGACCCGGTGGTGCCCCGGGTCTGTTACGTTGACAGCAATTCAAAGTGAGTGTTACAATTCGTGTGCTTTGGAAGGCGCCCGCCAAATGGCGGCATGGTCCATGGAGGGTTGTCCGAGCTGGCTGAAGGAGCGCGACTGGAAATCGCGTGTACCCCAAAAAGGGTACCGAGAGTTCGAATCTCTTGCCCTCCGCCATTGTCTTCCGGCAAGAAAAGCCTCCCGGTTTCAAGACCGGGGGGTTTTTTTAGGGGGAAATCAGGAAGGCGCGAAGGAGAAGAAAGAGAGCGTTGGCGGCCGGCAGGACTGCGTAAAGCAGGCGGCTGGCCCAATAGGACGGTCTGGGACGGTCGGGCAGTGAAGCGGCCAGGAGAATTGCTCCCACCACAGCCGAGGAGGTCAGCGGAAGAGCGGCCCGCAAGGGTTTGATCAGGAGCGTCAGGACAAGGCCGGCCGCGGTCAGGGCGGCCGCATAGAGGAAGGTCCGGATCAGCTCCCGTCCTCCCCCATAGACGGAAGAGCTAAGGAAAGATGCCGGGGAGTTGGATTCGTCGCCCAGGGCCATGAAGATCAGAAGGATCAGAAGGAGTCCGTATAAACCCTGCGTAAAGTTGAAGTAGAGGGATACAAAAACGGCAAGGCCCGCCGAACCAAGTCCCAGGATAATACCCGTGGCCGGGGCCATCCGGTAGTGGCCGGGATTGACAGGCATGCCGAAGAGGATTTTCCTGTCCAGTTGGCCGCCGGCTGGGATGGCCCGGGCGACCAGGTCCCGGTAGCAGCCCAGAGCCATGGAGATGCCGGCGATCAGGGCCAGTGCCGCCGCGTAGGTGAAGAGGGCGTTGCGGCCGCCAAAATAGATACCGTACCTGAGCGCGGCTACGTATTCAAGGACTTCGGTGGCCAGGGCAGCCATGAGCAGGCGGGTGAAATACAAAAAAGGGTTGGAAGTCCTCCGGGCTCCCCGCGCCAGAAGCAGGGCAAAGAAGGTGAAGGCAATCCATTGACTGATGGGCACCAGAGTCAGCAACCAGGCGGGCAGGGCGTAGGGGAAATAGACCCCGGTCAGGTAAAAGAGAGTAAAGATGATACCTGCAAGTTTTAACACAGCTGCCTCGACGCAAAATAGAAAGGGATCCGGGTGGAGGACAGGCCAGTCGGGCACCAGGCTCAAGCCCTGGAAGGTGTTTGCCCCTGTCCGCGAACTATTGTATCATGTCAGCGTATGTCGAACAATTGCGGCATCAGCTTCTGGCAATCATTACACTGATCGGTATCACACATGGGTCTTGGACTGAATATTGGCATTGACTTGGGGACGGCAACCGTTCTTATTTATGTAGAGGGGCGGGGTGTTGTTCTCCGCGAACCGTCCGTAGTGGCGGTTAACACGAGAACAGGCAGAGTCCTTGCGGTCGGTGAGCGTGCCAGCCTCATGCTGGGCCGCACGCCCGATATTGTCAAAGCAGTCCGGCCGCTGCGCGAAGGGGTCATTTCCGATTTCCAGGTCACCGAGATCATGCTGAAAGAATTCATCGGCCGTGTCAACACGGGTTTCCTGGGCCGCTATTTCAAGCCCACGGTTGTGGTGTCTGTCCCCGGTGTTATCACACCGGTCGAACAGAAGGCTGTAGAGGATGCCTGCCGCCATGCAGGAGCGCGCGAAGTCTTTCTGATCCGCGAACCCATCGCGTCGGCCATCGGCGCCGGCATTGATATCACCCAGGCTTCCGGCAGCATGATCATTGATATCGGCGGTGGGACGACGGACATCGCGGTCATCTCTCTTTGCCGGCCTGTTGTTGATACATCCACCAAGGTGGCGGGCGATAAATTCGATGAAGCCATTATCCGCTATATCAGGCGGCGGCATAACGTGCTGATCGGCGAGCAGACCGCGGAAGAGCTCAAAATCAATATTGGCTGCGCCTACCCCCGCGAGGAAGAACTGACCATGGAAGTCCGCGGCCGCAATATCGTTACGGGCATGCCGGCCATTTTGACCATCTCCTCGACGGAGATGCTGGAGGCGCTTGAGGAACCCATCAGCCTGATCTTTGAGGCCATCCATTCGGTCCTTGAGCAGACACCCCCCGAGCTCATGGCTGACCTCAGCCAGCGGGGGATAGTCATGACCGGCGGCGGCTCCCTGCTCTATGGGCTGGACCGCATGCTGGCGACCCGTGTGGGGATCGAAGTGATTGTAGCGGAGGATCCCGTTTCCTGCGTGGCCATCGGAACTGGCATCGCGCTGGATATTATGGACCGTTTTGCCGATATCGCAGGCCTTTAACTGCTTTTCCCGGTTGACGCGTCCCCGTGACTTGTTTATACTTGCCCTGATCCCCCTTGCAGAGTTTGAAGAGTCAAGCAGCCGGCTTGCAGAACTACAGGGAATCCTGGTTGAAATTCAATCCCAATCCCCGGGTGAAAAGACAGATGGAATCCATCCAGCCGCCATGGCCGAAGGTGCCTGACTGTTCACGGGGAGGGAGCCGGGTTTAAGAAAATGCCCGGAAAGTATGGAAATGATAGAAGAGGAATCGCATTATGGCATTACCTGACCTGCGCGGGAAAACCAAAAAAGACCTGTCGGCCATTGCTCACATCGGTGGTCTTCTGACACCATCTGACACCAGCAGGATGACCAAACAGCAATTAATTGATTACCTGACCCGCATGGCTGAGGAATCCGAGCTGAGTCTGGAGGCTCCTGCAGCTCCGCCGGCCCCGGATGAGACCGTCCAGGAGGCGGAAGCGGCAGAACCTCAACCCGTCCCCGAAGATCCGAAAGCCGAAAAGGAAGAGGAAAAACCTGAGAGCCAGGAGGCCAAACCCAAGGTCCGCAAGACCGGAACCCGCAGGGGTGCCAAAGGGCAGGTCAAGGAGAAATCTTCTCTGGCAGGACAGGCAGAAGGCGAGCTGGAGGGGAGCCCTGAGAAGACAGAGGCCCCTGAAGATGGCGAAGATGCCGGCCTAGAAGACGGCAAAGCGGAAGAAAAGCATGAAACCGTGACCGGAGTCCTGGAAGTCATGCCGGAAGGCTATGGTTTCCTCCGTATAGAGAATTACATTCAGAGCAACCGGGATATCTACGTCCCTCCCCAGTATGTCAGGCGTTTCGGCCTGCGGACAGGTGACCTGGTGACAGGCCCCGTCCGCCAGCAGCGGGAGAATGACCGCTACCGGGCTCTCTTTTATATCCGGGAAGTCAACAATGAAGCGCCGGAGAAGATGATCCGCCGGCCCCACTTTGACCGTTTGACACCCATTTACCCCAAGGAGCGTTACAAGCTGGAGACCGTCCGGGAGGAATTG
>Ga0265293_10005866_pt1 | contig 20171 bp, 17 predicted proteins | sample Munlanlewell138R_FD_192505 | JGI IMG/M metagenome (GOLD analysis project Ga0265293, IMG submission 192505) | Leachate microbial communities from a municipal landfill in Southern Ontario, Canada - Leachate well 138R | ecosystem: Engineered > Solid waste > Landfill > Unclassified | place: Canada... | reverse complement strand
CCCATAACAGGCCAGATCACGTGTCAGGGCTATCAAGCAGGATCAGCTCGTCGTTTACTCGCGTCACTGTAATGCCAAAATCACTTTCCAAAACCTGGAACAACCCATCGATATCATCCAGCCTGAAGCCACCCCCGATTCTCATATCTTCAAGTGCCGGGTTGGCAATTTTGATCGTCTGGCGAGTATAGCGGCCGAGCTGACCCACCAGATAGCTCAGCGGTTCACCGGCGAGAGAAATGTAACCTTCTCGCCAGGCCAACTGGTTGCGGATAATGACTTCTGTCGCCGACGAATATTGTACGAAGCGAGCGGGATCGTCTCCTTGCGACGCTCTCTCCAAGCTGAGATCGTCAATAGAAGCCATCTCGTTTTCACCCAGAGAAGCCACTTTGCGGGCCGCTTTGCTCCAGTCATTTTGCACCGCTTTCGGGCCTGTTGTCACCGTGCCGACCGCCAGATCGACCCGCCCCTCGGTCACCACAACACTGGTGCTGCCTCTATCGGTGCTGACACTAAATGCCGTGCCCACCGCTTCGACAATGCTATTGCGTGCATAGACGACAAAGGGCCGCTCAGTGTCGCTCTCCACATCGAAATATGCCTCACCTTGCAGGAGGTGAACAGCGCGATAGTCTGGCCGATAGTCGATCTTGACCCGGCTGTTGGTATTGATATGCAGCACCGATCCGTCGCGGAGTACCGTACGGCTGATCTCGCCGATGTCGGTAACGTAGACATTCTGGTAGGACTCCCCGCTGCTGTTGTCGTGTATCTGGAACCCGACATAGCCCGCCACGGCAAGCACTACCGACAACGCCACCAGTCTTGGCCCCCACTGAGTGGGAAACAGCCGTGAAAGCCACGGCAACAGACGCCGCCCAGGCCGCTTTTCCGGCAAAATAGCGAGTTGCTTGAGTACATCCCCAAGCTGCCACAAACTACTGATTCTCTCGAACTCTTCGTGGTGCATCTGGCTGCTCGCCAGCCACGCCTCGAAGGCTCTCTTCTCCTCCTTGCTCAGTGGCAGATCGCTATCCAGCTTAACGACCCAGCTTCTGGCCTCGGCAGCGACCTGCTCTCTACTGACAAACGGGTAGACCTTGCTCACGACACGCCACCCACTTGAGATTCAGCACGCCGCGCCAACTCTTCGTCCTGCACACCTCTCTCACCGAGCAAGTACATGTCACACAGCTGGATTCCCTTGGTCAAATGGTTCTCGACCGTTTTGCGTGAAATACCCAAAGTGTCTGCAATCTCCTTATGGGACATTCCATAGACCTTTCGCATCAAATATACCTTTCGACACTGAGGTGGCAAGGTAGTGATGGCCTGACAGTATAAACCCAGAACTTCGCGGGCAATGGCTGCATCCTCAGCACTGCCACTATCACACGGATGCTCGTCCAGATCATCACCATCGACAAAATCCACCAGGCTCCTCGACCTGGAGCGCAGCTCTGATATGGCCGTATTCCTGGCAATCTTCAACAACAATGACTTGGGGTGGGTGACCTCCTGCTCCCTGGCAAATTGATAGGCGCGCAGAAAGGCCTCCTGCGAGAGGTCATCGATATCCTGGGGGCTGGAGAAATATCGCGAAATCAGCCCTTTCAGCAAACCATAGTTATCCTGAAAAGCCGAAAGCAACTTGTTGCTGTTTCGCTCACGCTGATTCATGTCGTTCGACTTATACTCACGCGATGAAAGACTGTGTTGCCGCCCCGCAGAGACCACCTGCCAGCCGGAACTCCTCATCGGTATATTGCCTGAATCATCCACTATTGAACACCTGCCGCACCCTGTCAACTGCGCACCAACCGGGGCGGACGTACCCGCCCCGGCCACTTGTCAGTTACACGTTGTGACAAAGATTACATTTCATAAAGTACTTCGACTCCCCACCTTCTGCCGGGAAGCATATCGCCGAAGACAAAGGAACCGGCATGACTGACTCGGGAAAGACGGCCATCGCTGTGGAGGGCATCGTTCACGAACGCACTGACTCTCAGAGTACGCTTGTCAGAGAGAAAGTGTGCATACCCCACGGAGAAATCAAACTGGCCATAGCTGCCAATAATTTCCCGACTCAGACCCAGCGGATCCCTGGTTGGGTCCGTAGAATAGTCATCACTCCATTTATAGTTGGCAGACAGCATCACCTCACCGTTTACAGATGTAAGGGGATAGTTATAGTTGGCGCCAGCATTGACAGTCCACTCCGGTGCGAAGTTGTAGAGCCGCTGATCCTTGATATCCACTCCATCGTCGTTGAGGAACTTGTCATAATCAGCATTCAGATAGCCCACTGCAGCATTCAGAACCAGGTTAGGTGTCACAAACGCCTGAATTTCCAGCTCCACTCCATCGATGGTGGCTGACGAGCCATTAACCGTAATAGTTTCGACCGCCAGGGTTTCCGGTGACTGACGATGAATAGCTTCTTGCTTATCGTCGTATTGCATGTGGAATACCGTGGCATTGACTCTCAGACGGCGGTCGAACCATTCAGAGCGAACACCTATCTCATAGCTGTCCAGAGTCTCTGGGTCGTAGGGCAGCACTGAGGTGGGACTTTGTGCCCTGGCAACCCAGCCACCGCTCTTGAAGCCCTGTGACCACATAAAATAGGCCATCAGATCCTCGGTAAAGCTGTAGTCGATACCGGCCCTGAAAATAGTGTCATCAAAATCGATTTTTGGATCCCGACAATAGGGAGCAAGGGCAGAGGCATTCGGGTCAGGACAGAAGAAACCAGCACCCGCTGTGTTATCAATTTCCAGCTCCTTCTCCTCATAGCTGTACCGGGCACCCAGAGTCAGCCGCGCCTTTTCTGTCAGGTTATAGGTCATCTCACCAAACACGGCGTGGGAGTTCATGTCCTGTTTCTGGATGGAAGTGCCGATCAAGGAGCCGAGAATGGCGGTATCCGCCAGCAGACTGTAATCCATCTCAAAATAATACAGACCGGCCACAAAGTTGAAGGGCCCGGAGAAATCACTGGCAATGCGTAGCTCCTGGGACAATTGACGCTGGTCCTGGGTACGCTCCACGCCAAAGAACGGCACGCCATTGATATCCGGCGAACCGCTGTTCTCCGCAATCATGTGCTCGTCCATCTTGTTGTAACCCGTGATGGACGTGATGGTGTAGTCGTTTACATCCCAGTTGACCGTCAAGCTGTAGGTCTGGCTTTCCATCTCGTTGATCAGCGGCTGGGAACCGAAGGAGTACTTGAAGCCGTTGGCCCGCGCAACATCGTAGGAGTTGCTGGCACAGACACCAAAGTTGTCACAGAACGCCTCACCGGGCTGGGTCAGACCCAACATGCCTGGATAGGTGGAGTTATCCTCCAGATAGTCAGCGTTAAACTGGATTTCCAGGTTGTCGAAAGGTGTCCACAGCAGTGACCCGACAAAGGCTTCCCGGTCCATCCCATCGTCGCGCTTACCGGTCTCATAACGGCGGGTATGGGAATCACTCTGCAGATTGTAGTAGCCCAGTTTGGCGGCCAGTTTATCTTCCACCAGCGGCCCGGTGAGCATCACCTTGACATCGCTGCGGTCGTAGCTACCCGCTGTCAGCGACACTTTCGCACCAAACTCCTGGGAAGGCTTGGTACGCGTAATGTTCACCGTACCGCCCATGGTATTGCGTCCAAACAGGGTGCCTTGGGGCCCGCGTAGAACCTCTACCGACTCGATATCGAACATGTCGATCAGAGCGCCACTGTTGGAGGCGAAAAACACCCCGTCTACGGAAACGCCGACCGGTGGCTCATTCGCTTTTTCCACCTGGTCGTAACTGATCCCCCGAATCGAGGTACTCAGTGCACCGCCAGCCAGCTGCATGGTTTCAAAGTGCACGTTGGGTATGTACTTGGTCAGGTCGTTGATGTTCAAGGTGAAATTATTTTCCAGAAAGTCACCTGTCAGGGCCGTTACTGCGACAGGGACTTCCTGCAGGGATTCCTCCCGTTTACGGGCGGAAACAACGATCTCTTCTACGTTGAAACCGCTACTGTTCTGCGCCAAAACATCGCCGGCAGTAAACACCACCCCGGATGCCAGTAGTGCAGCAGTTATTCTTGAGGGCATAGTGTGTCTTTTGAGCATGGTTCAATCCTTCTGTTTAGTTTTAGGTGGTGAGAGACAATTAGTTTCTAAGTAAGCGCCCCGGCAGCTGACCTGTCGGCTGACCGTGCAAATAAGTGGCTACACCACCCACAAAGGTGGCAATATATCCGCTGGCATTCTGGTGCAGGCGACCCCCTCCCAGTGGCAGGTCGTAGACCATGTAGGGCGTCTCCAGCTTGAGTGTCTCGAGATCAATAATATTGAGATCCGCCGCCTTGCCGAGCTCCAGCGAGCCGCGATCATCAATACCCATGGCCACGGCATTGCGATGAGTGAGAAAGTTGACTGCCTGCTCAATGGTGAAGACCTTGTCCTCTCCTTCACCGGTGAGACGGCTCAGCAAATAGGTAGGTGCACTGGCATCGCAAATAATGCCGACATGAGCTCCGCCATCACCCAGCCCATAAAGAGTGCAGTCATGGCTCAACATTCTGTTGATGGGCTCAGGGCTCTTGTCGGCATAATTCAGCGCCGGCACATAAAAGACACCTTTGCCGCCGTTCGCGATCATCACATCGTAAGCGTATTCCGCCGGCGCCACGCCTTCAGCTTGGGCGAGGTGAACCAGGCTCTGGTCTTCGTTGGGAATATAATCCGGCTCGTCTTGCATCACGAAAACGTTGCCGAGATTATTCAGCGCCATCGCGATGGGGTTCATCGACTCACAGGGGTATTCGCCCAGAATGGCTTTGCGCACCGCCGGGTCCTGCATTTTTTCTAAGCGCTGTTCAAAAGGCAGGTCAGCAAAAGTCTGATATGTAGGGGTTAGAGAAAACAGGTTCCACGCAAACTCGAGTCCCAGAATCACGCCAATGGGACGCGGATACACTTGCCCCTTCATATTTACGCCACGCCCATTGGCTTCCTCCAGCAGGTCGAGGATTTCTGCCCAGCGCTGGCTGGCACCCGGTATTTGCATCAGTGAAAACGATAAAGGAATACCGCTGTCAGTCACGACGCGCTCCAACAGCTGGAACTCACTGCGGGTTTCAGCAAAGTCAGTAATACACTGAAATACCCCGCGCCCTGCTGCCGCGACGCCGCGCGCCAAACCGATCAGCTCAGCTTCAGCGGCGGAGACCCCTGGCATCAGGTTGTACTCACTGCTGCGGTGATTCAAGCTGCGCGAGGTGGACACCCCGAAGGCGCCGGCTTGCACCGCTTCACTGACCAATGACTGCATGGCGGCGATGTCTTGCATGGTCGCCGGTTCTCTGTCCAGCCCCCGCTGCCCCATGACAAAAACCCGCAGCGGTGCATGAGGCACCTGCACACCGATATTCACATCGAAGGTGCGAGCAGACAGATAATCCATATATTCGGGAAAGCTGGTCCAGGCCCACGGCAGGCCCTCGCTCATCACCACCCCGGGAATATCTTCCACACCTTCCATCAACTTGATCAGCTCTTCCCGATCATCTTCCCGGCAGGGTGCAAAGCCGACACCACAGTTCCCGGCAATGACCGTCGTTACACCGTGATTGGAGGCCGGTGCCATTCTTGATGCCCAGGTCGCCTGACCATCGAAATGAGTGTGGATGTCGACAAATCCCGGCGTCACGATACAACCGGTTGCATCCACCTCTTCGCGGCCCTTGCCCTCAATAGCTCCTATACCTTTAATCACGCCGTCCTGAAGCGCGATATCGGCTCTATAAGGTTTGCCACCGAGGCCATCGACAATCGTGCCGCCGCGAATGATCACATCGTAAGTATTCATTTAAGTCACCTTGAAAAAGTAGTAGCGGCGTCATCAGCTGAGTGCTGGACGCTCTCTCCTGCCCCGCACCAGCTCGCCCGTTCTGGCTCCGGTGCCGACGCCATCCCTGTAGTTCACACTGCCGTTGACGATGGTCGCTTTGTAGCCTTCCGATTTCTGGATCAGGCGGCGTCCACCCGAGGGCAAATCAAAGACGATCTCCGGGTTTTTCAACCGTAGGTTATCGAAGTCGATAATATTGATATCGGCCCGATAACCGGGCGCGATGATGCCTCTGTCATTGAGCCCTACCATCTCCGCGGTTTCCCGGGTCAGCATACTTACCGCTTTTTCCAGCGCGATTCTCTTTCCCTTGGCGCGGTCGCGACTCCAGTAGCTGAGCAGGAAGGTCGAATAACTGGCATCACAAATAATGCCGTAATGAGCACCGCCGTCTCCCAGCCCCATTACCACATCGCGATTACTGATCAGCTCACCCACCGTGTCGAGACTGCCGCGGGCATAGTTGGCGAACGGCATGTACAGCGCGGCACTGCTCCTTTTGTCCACCAGAATGTCGTATGCCAGTGACAGCGGGGAAATACCCAGCGCCTCGGCTCTTGTCTGGATGGATTCGCTGAAGTCAGGCTCGTAGTTGAACCCCTCTCCAATTTCAAACATGCCCCCAAATCCCCGGATGAAGCGATGGAGTGCCGTCTTGGTCTCCGACACCGGTTCATCGAGCAATTTCTGCTTAAACTCCGGATTTTTCATCACTTCAACCCGCTCACTGATGGGGAGATGCTCAATGGCCTGGTAAGAGGGAGACAAGGCAAAAGGGTGCGCCGAGAGTTCAAGACCGAACAACAAGCCCACTCCTCTGGGCATGACCTGGGCCTTCACATGCACGCCCTCGTCGTTCGCCTTGTTGATATAGCCCATGATTTCTTGGTGAACATTCGGCAGGGCATGATTTTCTGCGACCGGCATCGTCAAGGTGAGATTGTATTTTTTTGCCACCTCTTTAAGCTGGCCAAACTCACGCTCCACCGCGCTAAATTCCTCGAAGTCGCTGGCCACTTGCAGCACGCCGCCGCCAGCACTCGCGATAGCGCTGGCGATAGTGTCCAGCTCTGCCATTTCAGCATCGAACGTCGGAATCAAGTCGCCGCTACTGCTACGGTGAAAGATCGTGCGCGAGCTCGCAACGCCGAGAGCACCCGCCTGCATGGCCTCTTCAACAATCCCAGACATCACTTTGAGATCTTCATTCGTCGCTGCTTGACCCGCAGCGGCACGTTCGCCCATGGCGTAGACCCGCAGCGGGGAGTGAGGCAGATAGAAAGCAATATTTACATCGTGCTGACGACGCTCAAGTGCTGCCAGATACTCGGGGAAAGTCTCCCACTCCCAAGTCAGCCCTTCCGTCATCACCACGCCAGGAATATCTTCGACGCCCTCCATCAGCCTGACGAGGCTTTCCCGGTCTTCGCTACGGCAGGGCGCAAAGCCCACACCGCAGTTCCCGATCAGCACGGTGGTGACTCCGTGGTTAGATGAAGGCGACAAGGTTTCCTCCCATATCGCTTGACCATCGTAGTGGGTATGAATATCCACAAAACCGGGTGTGACAAGATGGCCAGTGGCGTCGATTTCCTCCGCGCCCACCACAGCCTCGTCGCCAACCGAGAGAATCACTCCGTTCTTGATGGCTATGCTGGCTTTGAATGGCTCTCCGCCAGAACCATCCACAACCATTCCATTGCGGATGACCAGATCAACAGTCTCTGTCATGAATTCGACCTCGCTGTCAGCGTTGCTGTTTGGCGGCCTGCACCGTTACCGCGCAGCACCAGCAGAAACATCAGGGCCGCCACCAATATCAAGAACGACGTCATCAGGAAGGGAACCCGGTAGCCGTCGTTGATTTCATACAAGTACCCCATGAGCGGGGCAAACGCGAAAATAAAAGGAATTTTGATGAAGTAGCTGTACCCCATGACCCGGCTGACGTTGTCTGCGCCATAGAGCCGCGTCAGAGCTTCGCCGTGCAAAGTAATCAGAGGCAAGATGCACATGCCGATCAGAGCAGCGACGGCCAGCAGCGCCATGCCAGTGTTATAGGCAATCAGGCTCCAGCAGCCCGCCTGCACCAGGCCCGTGATAATCAGCGACGGAATGGCCCCAATTTTGTCGGCCACCCAGCCAAACAGCAGTGTTCCCACGATGCCTGCTGCGGAGTAAAGCGACAGCAGGAGGGTCGCTTTTTGCAGCGACATGCCGATTTCAAGGCCGTAGGGAACGATATGTACAACATAGGCTGTACCCGAGCCGGCGATCACTCCGATCGCCAGCGAAATAACCCAGAAACGAAAATCCCTAAAAATATCCCGGTTGCTCATCAGCTGCTTGGTACTGGCCCGGGTATTTGCGGCTGTTTTTGCAGCCTCCGCGTCGAGTGGTGGCCGATCGGTGATAAAGAGCGCCAGCGGCGACAACAACATCAGTACAACGCCAATGCCCACAAGAGTGTTGAAACGCCCCACACTCGGCGCCACAACACCGATGACATAGGGTGTGAGGAACAGAAACAGAGGCAAATTGACGATACTGAGTATCTTCGCTCGGTTGGATACGAACCAGCGGCTGATGATGGTGACGGGGCCAAGCACTGAGGCAAAACACACCCCCACCCCCGCAACCAGATACAGCAACATAGCAATGGCGTAGGTATGGGTACTAGCGATGCCAATGTACGCCAGCCCCGTTACGCACAAAGCGCCAGCCAATAAAAACCTGGCAGGATATTTCTGGAGAAAGATCCCCGCGAAGGGGGACAGCAGGCCAATGGACAGAGTAATCATACTCATGCCAGCCGCTGCCATGGTGCGGGAAATCTCGAAGTGAGCCTCGTTAAATTTAACCAATGGCCCAAAGGACCCCATCACCAGTCCCATCCCGCAGTTCTGTACAATAAAACACAGTGCGATGATGCGTACCCGGGAGTGGTCCCACAGGGTGCTTCCAGCTTTGTGATTGACGTTATTCATCTACTTATCCTGTCGATGCACTGCTCTTGCGCAGCACCATTTTTATGCAGCTATGAATGCCGCCTATTACATATGTCGCTTGGCGGTGCTTTATCCCCTAAGCGCTTTCCTGCTTTTTTGAAAGAATCCTGCCTCTCGCCCTGAAAACCGTGCAGAGACACATCAAAAACTGAGATCCCACCCACAAAACAACAAACACAAGCAATTGATTTTTATATATTTTTATTTAAAAAACCAAAAGTCGTGCCTTAGCTTCTCTCAGCAGAGGCTCAAAACCTCCTGTTTTGGCTAGGTCTTTACCCTGCTACCCTATGGCAAAGCAAAAAATCGCGTAGATTTGGTTTTGATCGACAACTAAATGATGTAGGAGATTGTGCAGTGATTCTTATTTCAGGCTATATCGACCTCGACCCCGCGAAGATAGAAGAGGCTCTCGCAACGTTCAAACCACTGATCGAAGGCGCACTCACTGAGCCCGGCTGCCTCGATTACGATTGGTGTCCCAACCCACTGATTCCGGGACGAATTCGGGTTTTTGAGCGCTGGACCGACGAAGCGTCCCTCGCCAGTCATTTTCAGACCCACTGGTACTCAGACATGGGGGCCGCCATCCACCGCTTTGGCTTGCTCGGTATGGAAGCCCTCAAATACCGAGCCGACCTGGTAGAGCCCGTGTACGATGACAGCGGCACTCCTAGAGCGGACTTTTTTACTCAAAAATAAGGCCGGGCGGCTCAAGCCCCAGCCTGCGTCATGAACACTCAGTGGACAGGAACCTCACCGCTCCTTCGCCGGCCCGCTTGCCGGTGGCAAAACAGGCCGTCAGCAGGTAGCCACCTGTTGGCGCCTCCCAATCGAGCATTTCCCCGGCAACAAAAACACTGGGCAGGGCTTTGAGCATCAGGTGATTGTCCACGGCATCAAAGCAAACACCGCCTGCACTGCTAATCGCCTCGGCAATAGGGCGCGGAGCGGTCGGCGCCAGGGGCATAGCCTTGAGAGCCCTCGCCACTGCCCGTGCGTCATCCTTCTCTACGGCAGGACAACATTCTCTGAGCAGAGCGCTGGCCGCAGCCGGCAGGTGCAACTTTTTGCGCAATAAACTGGCAAAGGACATGCCCTTGCGCGGTCGTTGAAGGCGAGCCTCCACCTCCTCCACGCTCATACCGGGTAACCAGTCCAGCCACAGGAGCGGCAGGCGACCAGAATTACCGGTGAGCGCCTCATCAGGCTCTACAACAGCAGACGCGGTTGTCAGTAACTCTCGCAACGGTGCACTGAGGGCATACACCAGGCTGCCTTCAATACCGTACTCGCTTATCACGAACTCACCTTTTCGGTACCACTCTTGTCCCTTGCCATCCATCAGCGACAAAGCGATATGCTTGATCGGGGTACCTGCAAAGCGGGTACGGATATAGTCGCTCCACGGCAGTTCAAAACCACAATTGCTCGGCTGCAATTCCGTCACCACAACACCAGCCTTGCGCAGGACGTCACACCATTCGCCATTGGATCCCAGCTTGGGCCAGCTGCCGCCACCCAGGGCCAGCACCACTGCGCCGAAATGGCAGACCTGCTCGCCCCCTGGGGTATCGAAGCGCCAACCCTTGGCCGGGTCAGCATGGGACCAACCCAGCCAGCGATAGCGTGGCTGGAAAGTCACCCCCAGCCCACGCAAGCGCTGCAACCAGGCACGTAGCAACGGCGCCGCTTTCATATCGGCAGGAAACACCCGCTGAGAACTGCCGACAAAAGTGTCAATACCCAGATCGCGGATCCACTCTCTCAACTGGTGTGGCGGCAAGCCGTCTAAAGCCGTCCTCAATGCCTGCTGCGCCTTGCCGTAACGACTGACAAAAGTATCGTAGTCCTCGGCATGCGTGATGTTCATTCCACCCACCCCAGCCAGCAGAAATTTACGCGCGACACTTGGCATGGCATCGTAAACCTGCACCCTTAGGCCTGCTTTCGCCATCACTTCCGCCGCCATTAAACCTGCTGGACCAGCGCCTATGACAGCAACAACCGGTGCATCGCTATCACCGGGAAGGGGGGATGTGGGAGACATGAAATACCGAGCAAAAAAGGGCTTGTGCGGATTCTAATATGCCTCTCTCTTACAGCCCAGTCTGTTCCTCTCAAACCCCTGCGATAAGTAGGTTATACTGGCCGCTCTTTGTTACCTCACTGATATTGATATGAGCGCACCACAGAGTCCTTACCAGATCCTAGGCGAACAGGGCATCCGCGACCTGGTCGACACTTTCTACAACATTATGGACACTCTTCCCGAAGCCAGGGGCGTCCGCAAAATGCACTCCGACGACCTCAGCCAGGTCAAGGAGAGGCTCGGCGACTACCTCACTGGCTGGATGGGCGGACCGCCGGTCTATGCCAAAAAGTACGGTGGCGTATGCATGACCGAGCCCCACGCTCCCTATGCCATCGGCCCCGACGAGCGGGACCAGTGGCTGTTGTGCATGCACAAGGCGCTGGAGCAAGTTGGCGCCAGTGACGAGCTCAAGGAGATGCTCAAGGAGCCGTTGTTCCGCATCGCCGACGCAGTGAAAAACCGCGATCAGTCGTCGCGTCATAAAGACGACCCCAATGTGATCGCTGTCGGCTGACGCTTTTGCCAGCGCTGCACGCGGCACTCCGCTGCTGGCGCTGGCAAAATTCGTGTTTGTCGGCAGTCAGGTGCCGCAGAACGTGCGTTGCACTACCTCATGGTCTGCTGGCGGCTGCGCCAGGTCGCGATCGGCTTCGCAGTAAGTCCAGGGATCGGCAAGGCGATCCACCAAGCGGTGAAAACGTGAGAAGTCACCGCGCTCCTCTGCGGCTCGGATCGCAGCTTCCACGAGATGGTTGCGGGGCGTGAAGGCTGGATTGGCGGCGTACATTGCACGCTGTACCTCGTGCGGCTCATAGCCCTGGCGACGATGCAGGGTCAGCAACCGCTCCACCAAAGGCTCGCAGGAGGGCGGCAAGGCATAATCCACCATCTGCTTGCTGTCCGGTGCGGCCTTGTCTGCCAGACAGCGGAACGTCAAGGTCAGATCGAGCCGCTGCTCCGCCATTTGTGACAACAGCGCCTCTGCCAGCTCCATTGACTCCTCATCTACCTGAGCCAGCCCCAGCTTGCGGTGCAGGCCGTGTTGCCAAGCTGTTTGGTACAGTCCAACAAAGCTGTCCAGCGCTGTCTGGGCCAGCTCCACTGCTTTTTGCGGGTCGCCAACAACGTCTGCCACTAAAGGCAGCAATGATTGAGCCAACCACGATAGATTCCAGTGAGCTATCGCCGGCTGGTTTTTATAAGCGTAACGCTTGCCCTGATCAATAGAGCTGAAACAGGCTTCGGGATCATAGTGGTCCATCAACGCGCAGGGGCCATAATCAATGGTCTCACCACATACCAGCATATTATCGGTATTCATCACTCCATGAATAAAGCCCACCAGCTGCCACTGGGCGATCAATTTCGCCTGGCGGGCAACAGCTTGCTCCAGCAATGTCAGGTAAGGATTGGCACTCTGCCGTGCCTGTGGAAAATCACGCTCTATCACATGGTCTGCCAACAACTGCAGCGCCTCGTGATCTTCGCGGGCAAGAAAATACTGGAAGTGACCCACCCGGATATGGCTGCGCGCCACCCTTGTGAGGATGGCACCGGGCAGGGTCCGCTCCCGATATACGGGCTCGCCGCTTGTTACAGCTGCCAAGCTGCGGGTAGTGGGAATGCCAAATGCCGCCATGGCTTCACTGAGAATATATTCCCGCAACACCGGCCCCAGCGGCGAGCGGCCGTCGCCGCCGCGCGAATAGGGTGTGCGACCGCTGCCCTTGAGCTGAATGTCGTGACGGCAGCCGGCGCTGTCCACCACTTCTCCCAGCAAAATGGCGCGGCCATCGCCGAGCTGGGGATTCCAGCCGCCAAACTGGTGTCCGGCATAGACCGTGGCGATAGGGTCGGAGCCCGGCAGCAGGCGGTTGCCGGCGAACACCTCTACCGCCTCCGGCGAGGCCAGCCAGTCGGCGTCGATGCCCAGCTGGGCCGCCAGAGCCGGGTTGGCGCGGATAAGCTCGGGATGAGCCACTGGCGTGGGTGGCAAGCGGCTGTGGAAGCGCTCCGGCAGGCGGACATAGCGGTTTTCGAAGGCAATAGGTGCGGACATGGGCATTGAGACAGCTCGGAGTGAGCGTCTAGTGTGCCTCAGCGTGAACGGCTTGGGAAATCACTGACTACCACTATCCGCTGCACAAAGGTTACCTGTAATATCCCGACCACCTCGCCACAGTAAAACGCCTTGCGACAGCAGGGTTGCCAAAAGTGCCGGCGAGTTCACAACAGGGATATGCGAGGACTCCAGCCCTTTCCGCCCTTCCGTTTCACCTTTTGGAGCTTTCATGTCGATCGCTGACCACACAGCCACCCCAAACCCGGCCACTCTCACCGACTGGCTGGGCCTTGCGGTACTGGTGCTGCCCACCTTTCTGTTGGCTGTCGATATGACGGTGCTGCATCTGGCGGTGCCACAACTGAGTGCAGACCTGCAACCGACCAGCACCGAGCTGCTATGGATTCTGGATATCTACGGCTTTATGATCGCTGGTTTTCTGATCACCATGGGCACCCTCGGCGACCGCATCGGTCGGCGCCGTCTGCTGCTGGCCGGCGCAGTGGCCTTCGGCATCGCCTCTGCACTGGCAGCTTTTTCCACCAGTGCCCAGATGCTGATCGCCACCCGCGCCCTGCTGGGCCTCGCTGGCGCTACTCTGATGCCCTCCACCTTGTCGCTGATCCGCAACATGTTCGAGGTGCCGACTCAGCGCACCATAGCCATCACCGTGTGGATGAATGGCTTTCTGATCGGCAGCGCCCTCGGTCCGTTGATCGGCGGTGCCATGCTGGAATATTTTTGGTGGGGCTCGGTGTTCTTGCTGGGGATACCGGTGATGGTGCTGTTACTGGTTAGCGGCCCTTTGCTGCTGCAGGAGTTTCGCGACGAGAAAGCGGGCTCTCTCGACCTGGGCAGTGCACTGCTGTCCATCCTGATGGTAGTAGCAGTAATTTACGGTATAAAAGACAGCGCCCGCAACGGTATTAGCTTACTGGCCATAGCCAGCGTACTGACAGGCTTGGCTCTCGGCTGGGCTTTTATCGCCCGCCAGCGGGTTTTACTCGAACCGATGTTCGACCTGCGCCTCTTTCTGAACCGTGCCTTCAGCACCTCCGTTCTGGCACTATTGCTGACCATTTTGGCTCTGTCCGGTGCCTGGTTTCTGGTATTCCAGTATCTACAGGGCGTATTGGGGCTGTCCCCGCTAAACGCCGGGCTGCTGATGGTGCCCGCCACCCTGGTGCAAGTCGGCGGCTCCCTGATTGTTCCCTGGCTCTCACGGGTGATCCGCCCCAGTATTCTGGTCAGTGTCGGGCTACTGGTGGCCACCGCTGGTTTTTTACTGATGACCCAGGTAGACGGCCCCGGTACTACCGGATTTTTGATCGCCGCCACCATCGTGATGGGGCTGGGTGTATTGCCGATGACCATACTCGGCACCGACCTGGTGATCAGCTCGGTGCCGCCCGCCAGGGCCGGTGCCGCCTCGGCCACCTCAGAAACCGCAGCGGAGCTGGGCATGGCACTGGGTATCGCCGTCATCGGCAGTGTCGGCACCGCCGTGTACCGCCGTCACATGCTCGCCGCCATGCCGGACGGCATCGAGCCCGCCCAGGCCGACGCCGCGGCGGATACTCTGGGAGCGGCATTGGGCGTTGTGAAGCAGGTCTCGGAGACACAGGGAACACAACTGCTGGAACTAACTCGCGAAGCATTTACCCTGGCCCTGCATACCAATGCCATCATCGGTGCCATCATCGTTGCGGTAACGGCGCTGATTACTGCTCGCTACCTGCGCCATGTGCCGGTGTCAGGGGCTGACCGCAGTCACTGACGGAGCCGAGCTTAACGCAAGCCTGTCTCGCAAACCGCTGCCAATGTCTCAACTCGGTTCCGTCTGGGCAGGCTCTTCTCGCAACCACAGCAGCGGCAGCCCTGCTGCCAGCACCAGCAAGCCAACAATTGCTCCCGGTCCAGCATAGCGGGTGCTGGACCACAGCAAGCCGGCGCAGGCTGCTGCGAACAGCAACGGCACTACAGGGTAGAACGGCACTTGAAAGGGGCGTGGTCGATCGGGGTCGCAGCGCCGCAGCCTTATCAGCGAGAGAGTGGTGAGCAACATGAAGAGCCAGAACACTGGTGCCGTATAGGCCACCATGGTGGCAATCCCATCCTTCGTCAGGGCGCCGAGTGCGAGTAACCCCAGAGTAATAAGGCCTTGCACCAGCAAGGCCCGGGATGGCGTCGCTCCACTGTCATTCCAGGCCGCCAACATGGACAGGCGCGGGACATCCCGGCCCAGCGCATAATACACCCGGGCACCGGTCAGAATAGTGGCATTGATGGTGCTGAGTGCCGCCAGACAGACAACCAGGCTCAACAGAGCAGCAGCTCTTGGCCCAGCAATGACCGCCATCAGTTCAGCCCCTACCGCGCGGCTCTCACGCAACCCTTCAAGGCTGAAAATCCACAGGTAGGCGAGATTGGCGAGCACATAGACCAGACTGACAACAGCGGTGCCGATCAGCAGCACCCGGCTCATATCGCGACCGGGATTGCGCAGCTCCCCCGACAGATAAGCTGCCTCATTCCAACCACCGTAGGTGAGCAGTACGAAGACCATTCCCATCCCCAGCACGCCGACACCCTTGCCCAGTGCCAGTGAATTACTGCTCTCTGCCGCCAGCGGCGCGGCCAGTGCCGGACTGGCCAGCAAAAGCACACCACCGATCACACCTCCGATGGCCATCACAGTGAGGGTAGTGAACAGCAGCTGTAAGCGCTTTGATTCGCGCACACCCACCATATTGAGCAATGTCAGGCCGATGACCGCCAAAGCTCCGTGCAGAGCAACTCCGTGCTTGCCCAAAGGCAGCAGCTTCTGGGCGTATTCGCCATGAATAAATGCCACCGCCGCAATAGAGCCTGTCTGGATTACGGAGCCCCGCGCCCAAGCGAACAACAACCCCACCCAAGAACCCCAGGCGCGGCGCAGAAAATGGTATTCGCCACCGGCATGGGGGTAGGCGGAACCCAGTTCCGCATAGCACAGCGCACCCATCAGCATCACCAGGCCACCGGCCACCCACAGCCCCATATAAACTAGTGGTGTCGCCGCGTGCTGGGCCACCAGGGGCGGGAAACCGAAGATACCGATGCCAATCACCACCCCCACCAGCACCGCAACCCCGTCGACGACGGAAAGATTGCCCTGCGACTGGCCCAACGCGCAATCGGCGCGCCGCTTAGAAACGGCGGGCATGCCAGCTCTTCACTACACCGTCATCATCCAGCGCTTGCATGGTGTCACCATCGATGCGACCCGCGTATTTTTGCCCGTCAATGGAAAAACGGATCTGATCACCGCGCAGCAGAGTCTCTTCAAGAGTGAACACTCGACCGGGCTTCACTGCACTGCCGTGGATAGCCTGATGGGTTTGATACAGTGTCAGGGTAAATTCGTCGCCCTCTTCAGTGGTCACTCGCCAATCACCGGCAACTCTGGCAGGCACAATCCACAGATACACATAATTGCCCTCCACCATTTCCCTATAGTCTGGCTCCCAGGCTCCCATATCAAATGCATGAGAAACTACCCGGGTACCTGGAGCCAGCGTCTCCTGAATCACTGGCAACAATCGCAAGTTGACACGGGGCAACAGGAACATGGTGAGCACCGTGGCTTCGGAAAAGTCCTTTTCGAATAAGTCGCCCTCTTCAAAGGTGACCCGATCCTCAATGCCAGCGAGACGGGCATTGGCCCGCGCCTCACTAACCCGCACCGGGTCCAGGTCGATCCCTTGGGCACGCTTCACTTGCCAGTCCCGCACGGCAGCGATAACGATGCGGCCATCTCCGGAGCCGAGATCCACCAGGTGGTCATCGGGTTGGACATCGGCCATTTCCAGCATACGTCGCACCACGCTATGAGGTGTGGGCACATAGGGTACGTCAAGACGCACAGGCGGCAGTGGCGGCAGCGGGTCTTCAAACGGTGCAGCCTGTACCGGCACTAGACAGGTCACCAATACGGCGGCTAAAAAAGACATGACCCAGCGCGGTGTGCGGCTGGGCCCATGGGTCGGGGCACGCATATGCGTCTCCTTATTGTGTACTTAAGATGTGTCGTCGGCGGCGCATTGTAGCCTTTCTGCACCCAAAGCCGTAAAGTGGCAACCATTAGCAGGAGGCCCTTGCCCGGCTACAAGTTGCAGGGTTCGACGGCCAGCCCACCGGGCAGCAACCATGCCTTGATGTCGCTTACCCTTACGCCATACCCCATGCAGCCATGCGCCTCGACAAATTTATCAGCAACACCACTGACTACAGTCGCAAGTCCGTAAAGGCCCTGCTGCGCCAGGGGCTGGTGCGCGTCGACGGCGCGGTGGTGAGCGATCCGGCACTGAAGGTGCACCCCGGGCAGACAGTCACCATTGCTGACGAGACGGTAGCCCCTGCCGGGCCGCGCTACTTCATGCTCCACAAGCCGCTCGGCTATGTGTGTGCCACCCGGGACAATCGCCATCCTACGGTGATCGACTTACTGGACGAGCCCAACAGGGACAAACTGCAGATCGCAGGCCGCCTCGATATCGACACCACCGGCCTGGTGCTGATTACCGATGACGGTCAGTGGAACCACGCTGTCACTTCGCCGCGGCGCGCCTGCCATAAAGTCTACAGAGTTGAAACCGCCGACAATATCAGCCCTGATACCGCTGTGCGTTTTTCCCGCGGTGTTCTGCTCGACGGCGAGCGACAACGCACCCGACCCGCCACGCTGGAACTGCTGTACGCCAACGAGGCACTACTGACCCTTCAAGAGGGCAAATACCATCAGGTCAAGCGCATGTTCGCCGCCATGGGCAACCGGGTGACGGCTTTGCACCGTGAATCCATCGGCGCCATCACTCTCGACCCCGACCTGGAGGAAGGAGAATACCGCCCTCTTACTCAGTGCGAAATCAGCAGTATCACACTGTCAGCAGAAGACTCGAACCCGCCCTCGAAAACTGAAAACTAAAAGCGGCAAACTAAAAACTGAAAGTCACCTCTATCCAGGAAATCCGATGCGTACCTTTGTCCTCCGCGCTCGCGCCGCCTCTACCGATAGTCGCCAAATGCTGGCCAGCGTCGGTGGCGATGCCCACACCGAGATACTCGCCCACACCTTGATGAACGCCATCTTCATCGCCCAGTCCCACCGCCAGGATGTGATCGTCCACCTGGTGCTGGAAAGTACCCGCGACTACTCCCGCACCATCACTTTCCAGGCCTCGGAGATGGGCCACATCGGCGGCTTCCATGAGCAGGCTCTGTTGGCGCGAATTGCCGCCGCTCTCGACACCTCCCGAGGCCTCGGCAAGGAAGAGCTGCGCACTGTGGAGCCCGGTGTCACCGTGCGCACCCTCAGCTTTGAAAAGCTGGTACAAGAGCTGGCACAAGATCACTCACTCTATGTCATGGACAAGAAGGGCACCCCCATACGCGAACAGGAAATTGGCGAGGCGCCGTGCTTTTTGCTCACCGATCACATTCCTATGCCCGCCAAGAGTTTTAACAGTCTCAGGCGACTGGGAGCAGAAAAGATCAGTTTGGGGCCCCGCATGCTGTTTGCTTCCCAATGTGTAGTACTGATCCACAATGAACTGGACCTGCTCGGCTACTGAGTTTGCTCCTACCCTTTCCCGAGCTGTCTGCAGCACTGATCACACCGCCGACTGTCAACCACCCCAGCGCGACTCCGTTATTATCAGCGTGATTGCTTTTACCAAACAACAGTAGCAATTCAGACCCAGTGCCAAATCTACAGGAGTCAGCACTATGACCATGCGAAGCAAGTTCTCCATCTCCCTTGCGACTATTGCCCTTGTTACCGCCGCCTTCACTCTCACCACCCATGCCGACAACGGGGAAATAGATGCTACAGCTAAGAGTCACCCGCAGCATGAACGTATGGCCTCGGGGGATAGGGAAGCCCGTCGCCACCAGATGCGAGAGCGCTATGAACAGATGACGCCGGAAGAGCGCGAGGCTCTGCGTACCAAGCGGCAGGAACTACGGGAACAGTATAAGAACATGACACCTGAGGAGCGGCAGGCTCATCATCAGGAAATGTGCCAGCAGAAAAAGAATCTTAGCGCTGAGGAATGCGCTGCAAAATATAGCGAAATGAAAGAAAAACACCACAAAAAGCGTGCCGAAAAGCACAAGGACAAGCGCAAGCACAGACATGGCGATAACGCCGAGTGAGTCAACCTCTGGAAAACTATTTTATTAATAAAATGGCAAGTAAAGAAGAACTAAGGCTGGTTGCTACTTTTGCCACTAGCAACCAGCCCTTGTGACATCATTCCTGGGCAGAGTCCGCCTGCCGCAGAAGTGTCGTGTAACGACGGCTACAAACTTGCTTTGCCACCTTGATCTTCTGCCTGGAGCACATGCCTTCCACTTCTTTCGCACACCATTCTCTTTCACCTTCTTTACGCACTATCGTGCGGGGATCACTGGATGAACGGCAATTCACATTGGATTCGGTGTAAGTAACGCCATCAGCGCCCTGCACCTGGGTTTCGGCAGACATACTGGAAACAGACGCCGTGGCACCCAACGGCAGTAAAAGAAGCAGAGCGGTAGACAGATACTTGTTAAAACGCATGATTTCTCCTTGGCTTGATTGATAAAAAACTGGACCGAAAACGGCAGAAATTAAGCCCATGCGCCGCCATAGGCCACCGAAAAGCGCTGGATTATAGGTAACCCGGGAGCAAGACTCAAATGCTGACCGCCGAGATAAGACAATCGCGTAAACTTGTCTGGCATCTCCTACCCCAGTGCTGCAGGGAACTCAGGAGGCTGCTGGCACTCTCATCTACACACTCTTTCGAGCGGAATATGAGCGTCCCGACCACGTTTAGCGAGACCCTGCAACCCTTTCTCGAGTCTCATCCCGGGCTCAACGGCATACACTTGCTGTCCGATCCCCTGGACGCCTTTGCCGTACGCACCCAGCTGCTCGAGCGTGCCGAGCAAACGGTGGATCTGCAATACTACATCTGGGCCGACGACACAGCCGGGCGCTCTATGCTGGATGCCGTCCATCGTGCTGCGCAACGAGGCGTCAGAGTGCGAATGCTACTTGATGACTTCGGCTGTCTCGGCG
>Ga0265293_10005863_pt1 | contig 20177 bp, 22 predicted proteins | sample Munlanlewell138R_FD_192505 | JGI IMG/M metagenome (GOLD analysis project Ga0265293, IMG submission 192505) | Leachate microbial communities from a municipal landfill in Southern Ontario, Canada - Leachate well 138R | ecosystem: Engineered > Solid waste > Landfill > Unclassified | place: Canada... | reverse complement strand
TAGCTTTTGCGTTTCTGCGGGCAAATGCGGCCCCTCTATTCTTTAAAGTCGCGGATGGCCAGGCCGCCGCGCACGCGCTTCACGACCACTTTTTGTTTCTCGCGCCAGCCGAGCCGGCGCACTTCATCAATCGGCAGGGTCAGGCCGATTGATTTTTTGCCGATGCGGGTGAGTTTGCGAATGGCGGTTTCGTTTGATTTTTTGTCCGGCATAATTGAAAAAGTCGGTAATTGATTACGTAATTGATTACTTACATCAATATTAATCCAAAGCCGCAAGTCTTGCAAAAACCGCCCCCGACGGGACGGAATTCGCGGATGCGATTTTCAATTCGGAAAGCATTTTCCGCTGAATGTAAAAATTGGCGGTGTTTTTTGGACGAAGTTCGAACATTTTTTGACGAAAATCCTGAAAACTAATTTGGACTCGGCGGGGCAAACTATTTTTCTGGGGGAAAGTAATGTCACAAGTATTTTTCTGCTGAAAAATCTCGCGACCCCGTCTCGCGCCGTCGCGCTCCGACCTTGCGAAGCTCCAAGTATTCGCTTCTCACCCCGTTCGGCTTTCTTCCCGCCCGCAGGAGGGGTCTGGGGAGGAATGCGGGCGGGATTTTGAACCTTTCCTTTTTTCGCTGCCGAATTTCGTGCCAGTTAAAAACTGGCGCGCCACCTTATACAACTTCGTACATTGAAATTATCTTTTTTGCCCTAGATAAAATTTCATCGTAGGTGATAATTTCAATACCATGCAATGTTGCATTTAATAATCTCAACGCCTTTTTCTCATCATATACCAATGTGGCAGATCTTCCAATTATAACTTTTACTCTTGGCTTCAAAACTTCTAAATCATCGCCCTCCTTTAATATAGCCCTATGATCTTCCATAACTTTTATATAATGGATTGCTTGACCCATGACTTGTGATAAATCTTTTGATGGGTAGTAGCAATTTCGACTCGCATCTTTTTCAAAAAGTTTGAAATCAGATTTTTTTAATTCTACTAAATCCGTAAAACCATCAAGACTTTCTACAATAAAATCAGCTTGAGAATGAATTCCTATTTTTCTGGTGTCAAATCTTTTTATGTATTCCGTGCCAAAAACCCATGTATTCGTTTTTATCCAATTTTGAAATTGATCCTCATTTACAGTATCCGCCATTAATTGTTCGAGTTGAGAAAGTGCTTGCTTATTTTTGGCATGTTTTATTGAAACAAATAAATTATTAAGTTCTTTTTCATTGATTTTCAATAATAGTTCCTTGGCTTCCTCCGATTGAAAAGATTGTAAAATTTTTGTAACAAAACTAACATTATCAATTCCAATTTGTTTAAAAAGATCAGCCTCTTCTGGGTCTAATATAACTACTTCTGAATTAGTTCTTTGATATAAATCCCTTTGTGCTTTTATCGCATTTATAAGTTTATCCAAACTATGGTGAGGATTATCAGTAGAAAGAATGATTTTGTTTATTTCTGCTTGATCCCAATTTTGAGACGGTTTTTTAGAAAATTTTATTATCTCTAAAGTTACATGGTGCAATTTACCCTCTTTATTTGGGATATACTTAAAATCAAGAGTAATCTTTTGCTCTTTTGTTTCGTGGATTAAAAAATTAGTAATAAATTTAAATCCTTTTCCTGATGATATTTTGACATTATCAGCCATAAATTATGCTACTTTTCTGAAAGTTATGATATTTTGGTGCTGATGGTTTATCTTATAAGCATAAGGGTAGCCAAAAGGATATAATGGCTTGTTGTCTTGTAACAATGCAGTTGTTCCAGAAAATTCAAAACCTATTTTTTCCATAACTCTAACAATATCAGCTTGAACGCACATTTCTTTTTTATTTACAGTAAAATCGCTAATTATAATGCTTGTATATTTTTTATCATTTAATTTTTTATAAACAGCGCACATTATTTCACCAAATAAATTCAAAAAGTCCTCATAGGATTTTTGATTTCCTAAATCGTTTTTGTCTTCAGAGTAATATTCAACCCCGATTCTTGATCCGCTTCGCTTTCCGTCTTTTTCGGCTCTTAAACCTTGCCCGTTATTTTTTAAGATATTATGATATGGTGGCGAAGTAACGCAATAATCAAGTTTGCCTTTTATTTTTGAAATTTCTTTTAGCGAATCTCCACAAATAATTCTCTGACCAACTTTTATATCTAATTCTTTCAATCTTTTTTCTGCTAAACTACAATATTTTTTACTTAAATCAATACCAATTCCTTTTCTTTTCAAATTATTGCTAGCGATTAAAGTCGTTCCAACTCCGTTAAATGGATCAAGCACTACCATTCCCTTTTTTGTGAACATTGATATTAATTTCTCAATATCTTTTATCAAAAAAGGGGCTGGATGTTGAAAAGCAAATTTATCTTCTTTGCATTTTTCACTAACCCAGAAACTTTTGGTCAATTTTAACCATTCTTTGCCAGTAAGATCATTAAGTTTATTTCTTTTGTCAAATATTCCACTCATAAATTAAAAATGGTTCAAAAAAGTTTTAATATTTTTTGCGTCAATATTTCTCAACGATTTCAATTTTATTATGTCATCATAAAAGAGATAGCCCCAATTATACTTTTTGAAACTCTCAACAAACAAAGGGTCTTTAATGCCTAAAAATTCTGCCTTTCTTTTATTCGGCAATACCATAAGTTTACTTATTTCAATATCAAGATTGGACGCTCTTTGTATGCCAGATGTAAAATTTGTAGAATTTTCAACCTCAATAGCAAATTCTACCTTGTCATTTTTTATCCAAACCATGTCAATCATTTCAATTCTTGCTTTTTTATCTTGATCAAAATTCAATTTATCTAGTTTTGTAATATCGGCGTATTCCAATAATTTTTTCCCATTATAATTTTCTGGCTGTTCTCTTTTGCCGATATAAACTTCAAAGCCCATTTTTTTACCAATTTCTAATAAGAAATAAAGCATTTCGGTATGGTCAGTAAAATCTTTCTCGGTTTCACCACCTTTATAAACCCATTTGCCCCCAGATTTATTAGCAAATTTTTTCAATATTTGATCAACTGATTTAATATCGGGCGTTAGCCCATTTGGATATTTAACAAAAATTTCTCCCAAAACCTCGTCCAAAGTAACCGACACTTTTCTACGCAAAAGCGAGGCGACGGTTTCTTCAACTCTGTCGGTTAATTTTTTATCAGGATACTTAATATAATCAGCTGGATTCTTAAACCACCAATATTTTCCGGCTTTGCTATTATTTTCTTTAAGTTCAAAAATAGAACCAACATGAGCCGATAAAATTTGCTCTATATTATTATCAAAATCTTCAATATTAAATCCAGCGGATGAAATCTCTGCCAAAAGACCATTGAATAATATTTGATAAGGGGTTGGTTCGTTTCGTTGAGCAATCAAACTTATCGTTTTTTCAATAACATAATGTTCAAATTCTTGCTCATCAGTCTTGAAGCTCGCAGTAGGCTTTTTTATACAGCGAATATAAAAATCAGAAGCCGAAGTTCCATACGGATTGGCAACATTTGATTCGCCAGTCCTTCTGTTTTGTTGATGAATTACTTTCTCAATTTTAAAGCCAGACAAGGCAATCGCATTTAAAAATGCATTCCAGATTTTAATATCCTTATTGTGGAATGTAAAAATAATTTTTCCGTCATCCTTTAATACTTTAAAAAGATTTTTAATTCCATTTTGAAATTTTATTTTGTAGGTATTAAGATTTTGAATGTTCCTCTTTACTGTGATTTCACTCTCATAGTTAGGGGAAAATCGTTGATCAAATTTTTTTAACCAAATTAGCCATATTGTGCTTAAATCTAAATACTGTACAAGCCCGCCATAAGGCGGATCTGTCATTATAAAATCAATGGAATCTTCCTCAATAAAATCTGTAATGGTATTTATATCAACAATGCCATACTTAATATCAAAATTTTTTGATTTGCTACTTTTATTGCTCTTATCAACATATAAAATTTTTGGAATTTTCCCGAGATATTCTTTAATATCAACAAGTGAACTTTCAACCGATTGTTTGCCAAAACAACTTCCATAAAAAACTAATAAAGGATTCATTTCCATTTGTCTGGCGGCACAAATATACGCCGATCTTCCCCAGCTTGTAGAAAATCCTCTGTCAGCATTTTCTCTTCTTGGAACACTCATCTTAGTACATAAGTGAATGGTTTTAATGAACCCTAAAAGAAGTTGCTTTTGCACGACAACACTCTCAACACCAAGTATTTTGTTGAAAATTTTTGAAATTACATATAAATTTCTTTTAGTCCACAAATCCGCAAAACGATTTCCGCCAATACACTCAATAAAATTAGCTGAAAATGACGGCGAATTATAAAATTCGTCATCTGGATACCATGTTTTAATTTCTATTTTATGTAATTCTTTTGCTTTAATAATTTCTTCATTCGTTGGTTTTTCAAGATAACGAGATTTTTTATTTTTTTTACATTGTAAACATTCAACACCTACTTCGTATAATTCGTTATTTTCCCATTTAAAACTTTGGGCAATTGCTGAAGTGTTACCACACTTTCTGCAAGTAGTATGAAAATACTTTTGATAAGTATTATCATTTTCAATATCACCAACTATTGCATCAACTTCAACAGCAAATTTTTCTTTATCAAATTCACTACAAAAAGTTTCTATCAAAAAAGAGGTTAGCGGATTCAAATCAAAAGCGACAGCTTTTCTACCAGCTTTTACGGCTTCAAAAGCACTGATTGCACTACCCGCAAATGGATCTAAAAATAATCCGTCTTCAGGGGTATAATTTTTTATATATTCTCGCCAAATATTGTGAGGTTTTTTGCCCCAATATTTCATTGCGGTATAAATCGGTGGGCGAGTTTCTTCTACAAGTGCAAAATTTATATCTTTTATATTTTTCATATTTATTTCAATAAATTATCTAAACTAACGCCCAACGCTTTGGCTATTTTTTGAACAGTATCAATTGTCGGGCTTTGTATTCCGCCCGATTCAATTTTAATAATTGTAGCATGAGATATGTCAGCCAATCTTGAGAGTTTGTCTTGTGATAATCCCTTTGCTTGCCTATATTTTTTTATATTTTTGGCAATAGGTTGAATTGTTTTTGACATTGTAATATGATAATATATATACTATAATATTGATAGCCATGTATCGTTCATAAAATATCTATATCACTATGATACCAAATTTTCAAAAATTGAGCAATAAAATTTTAGGGAGTTCCTTAGTGTTGCCCGCGAATGGGTTGGGTGGGTCAAGGGCAACATCTCTTTTGGTGGCGCATTTTGCTTTGCAAAATACGAAATTCGGAAGCGAAAAAGGAAAGGTTCAAAAACCCGCCCGCATTCCTCCCCAGACCCCTCCTGCGGGCGGGAAGAAAGCCGAGGCGGGGCAATTCCATTCCCCCAGAAAAATAGTTTGCCCCGCCGAGTCCAAATTAGTTTTCAGGGTTTTCCTCAAAAAATGTTCGAACTTCGTTCAAAAAACACCGCATTGAAAAACATTGGCCGCGCATAGAGGCCGAGTTTGCCCCGCCTTGGCGGAGAGAGCAAAACTCCGAATAATTGCGCGCTTTGCGCGCAAAACCTGAATGCTTGGACGGATAAAAAGGAGTGGAGTTAAGGAGAGGAATTTTTGCCCGACTGCTTCCATTCTTGTTCTATTTGAGAAAAGAAAAATTCAATGTAAAAATACCTGTCAGTTATCTTGACAGGTATTTTTACATTTGTTAATATCTAAATACAAAGAACTATTAAATGGTATGATTACATTTTTAAAAAAACTTCGTCAGGAGCAAAATATTAGTCAAGAGTTTTTGGCTAAAAAAATTGGTGTTTCTCGCCCGACTTATGTGCAAATTGAAAGTGGGGCGCGAAAAATGCTTGTAGAAGAAGCGCAAAAATTAGCGCAATTTTTCGGCTTATCGTTGGAAGATTTTCTTTCAGGTAAAAATATGCCGATTCTAAAAGTAGAATTGGAAAAATCAAAAAAGCAAGAAAAACAAGAACAGGAAATTCGTGTTTCTGTGCCGCAAGAAAAAGTAGAAAAATTCAAAGAAGTTCTTTTGTATATTTTAGAAAGAATTGGTGCTCGTCCGAATATCGGTGAAGCAGTTGTATGTAAATTGATGTATTTTATAGATTTTGATTTTTATGAAAAATTTGAAGAGCAGTTGATTGGCGCAAAATATATAAAAAATCATTTTGGACCGACTCCCGTCGCTTTTCCGGAAATAGTTGCACAAATGGAACAAGACGGCGAATTGACCCGTGTTACCAAAAAATATTTTCAACATGATCAGAAAAAATATTTACCGCTTCGTTCTGCCGATCTTTCAAGTTTTTCGGCCCAAGAAAAAGAATTAATTGATTGGGAAATTGAAAGATTTAAAGATTTTAACGCTACAAAAATGCGAGATTATTCTCATAAAGATGTCCCATGGATTGGTGCTAATGATTTGCAGCCAATTAACTATGAAGCGGTTTTTTCTCGCACAGATGAATTTTCCGTAAGACAATATGATGATGAACTATGATGAAACGGAAGAATTTAAACGTGGCTTTAAGAAACTGCTAAAAAAATTTTCGTCATTGGCGGAAGATTTGGAAGTAAATAAACAATACAGAATTGAACTTTTTCATTGTAAACAAATAAATAGCGGAAGTATTTTTGAAATTCAAAATGCTGGCAATGCAGACAAGTTGAAGTTTTTTAAAGTTAAAAAATTTCAATGCAAAAGTCTTAAGGGTCGTGGAGCGAAAAGTGGAATTCGTGTTATATATGCTTATTTGCCAGATGATCAAAAAATAGTATTTTTGGAGATTTATTTTAAGGCAGATCAAGAAAATGAGAAAAAAGAGAGAATAACGGAGTTTATAGATAAGAATGAAGATATTAGATAGTTCCGCCGAAAAGTTTTGGGGCTAGCCCCGAGCAGGCGCGCAAAATGAAAAGAACAAAGAGTGTTTTTCTGTGGCGCGGCGAAGTCTCCGAGCAGCGGCGGGACCAGCTTTCTTATTTGGAGTTTTGCTCAAAAAATGTTAGAATTTCGTCCAAAAAGCACCGCCTTTGCCCGCAGTAGCGGGATAAGGCGGACACAGTCCGCTAATAGCTCGCTAAGGCGGGATTCGGTTGCCGAATTCATAGTGAAGGCGGCTTTATCAAAAAAAACCAACAGATTGTTGGTTTTTTGGTTGGTTTGGGGTAAAATCAATTAAATAAAAAAACAAATCGCGGTTTCCAATGGCAAAAAAGAAAATTTTAGATAATATCAAAAATAAACCTTATTTTTCTAAAGATAATTTTGTTTTATACAAAAATGATAGTTTAAAAATTTTAGAACAGTTGCCAGAGAATTCTATTGACATGATTTTTGCCGATCCGCCATATTTTTTATCAAGCGGATCTTTTACTTGCCACAACGGTAAAATGGTTAGCGTCAAAAAAGGAGATTGGGATCTAAGCAATGGTCTAAAAAGAGATTTTGAATTAGATTATGCAAACGGCTTTTAATACACAAATAGCGAATTCATATAAAAGTAATTCTCAAAAAATTAGAGTTTTAACTGAAAATTGGGTTGGCTCTGAAGCTTTTTGTCCAAATTGTGGAAAGAATATCAGTGATTTTGAAAATAATCGACCTGTTGCTGATTTTTATTGCACAAATTGCAGCGAAGAGTATGAACTAAAAAGCAAAAGGAATAGTATCGGCAAAAGGATTGTCGACGGTGCATATTCAACAATGATTGAACGACTACAGAGTCGGAACAATCCAAATTTTTTCTTTTTAAATTATGATTTAGATAGCTATGAAGTTATAAATTTTGTAGTTATTCCAAAGCACTTTTTTATTCCTGAAATAATTGAAAAGAGAAAACCATTATCACAAAATGCAAGGCGAGCTGATTGGGTCGGTTGCAATATTTTACTAAATAATATTCCAAAAAGCGGAAAAATTTTCTATATTAAAGATAAACAAGTTGAACCAAAAGAAAATGTTTTAGAAAATTGGGCAAGGACTTTATTTCTAAGAGAAACTAAAAAAACTGAATTAAAAGGCTGGATTTTGGATGTAATGAGTTGTATTGATCAATTAGATAAGTCAGAGTTTAAACTTCAAGATGTTTATAATTTTGAAAAAATTTTAAGTCAAAAACATCCAAAAAATAGGTATGTGAAAGATAAGATTAGGCAACAATTACAGTTTTTACGAGATAAAGGATATTTAGAATTTTTAGAAAAAGGAAAATATAAAATCAAATAAAAGTATGGAAATAAACATCAGTCCTTTTTGGGCAAAAATAATTTTAAGATTAAATCCTTTTAATAAGTTGTTGGTGATGTGCAAAGGATATAATGAAGATTATAATAATTTTACTGAATTAGTTTGGGAGGATGATAAATATTTGGATTTCAATGACAAAATATCATATCCTAAATTTCAATTATGGATGTTATAAAAAAAGAAAGTAATTTACTCCCTCTTTTATGAATCTATCTTTTTTTTGTTGCTGTTTTTTAAAAAAGTTGTAACAATTATAATTAAATAATAATAAGTTAATTAAATTTTATGTTAAAAAAAATAAAACAATTAGCAAAAGCTTTGTTAGTTTTATTTTTAGGAATAATATTATTTGTTGCGATATTAACGATTTGGGATGTTGTTAATCAAGAAGCAGCCAAAGAAGCGCTTATAAAATCTGCTTATACCTGTAGCGCAATCTTTATACTTTCTTTGATTGTAATTTATATCACAAAAAAATAGACTTAATATAGTGTTTTTTGATTTATCTATTTGTACCAATAGTTACAAGATGATTCTTTATGTCTTTACGAAAAAAGAGCGGCCGGCGCCGTTCTTTTTTAGATTTAAAACAATGGTAGGGTATATAAAATTTCCTTTCTCCATTTGTGTTTGCCTGCTCGCCTAAATTCGTGGCGAAAAGTTATTCCAAAGAAGGATCTGGTAAGGAATTCTGTAAATTGCTAAAATTAAGTTATCTATATATTTACTATGTTGAGACTAGCAACAGCATTCAGCGGAATAGGAGCGATAGAGCACGCGTTAAAGCGTATGCGCGTTAATCATAAGCTTGTTTTTGCGTGCGACAACGATCCTCACGTCAAACAAAGTTTTTTTGCGAACTATGACATTGATGATTCACGATGGTTTGACTTTGTTCAAAATATAGACGGCAAAAAATTCAAGGGCAAAGTTGATTTGCTTGTTGGTGGAACACCGTGCCAATCATTCTCTATGGTCGGGAAAAGGCGCGGGTTTAAAGACGCTCGCGGTACTTTATTTTATGAATTTGCGCGGCTTGTTGATGAAATAAAACCCAAAGCGTTCATTTTTGAGAATGTGAAAGGCCTCCTAAGCCACGATAGCGGAAAGACATGGGAGGTTATTCAAAATATATTCAAAGAGCTTGGCTATGCCTTTTATCCGCAGGTATTGAACGCTAAAGATTACGGGATACCACAAAACCGTGAGCGTCTTTTTGTCGTCGGTTTCAAAAAGAAAAAAGATTTTAAGTTTCCTAATCCAGTTGAATTAAAAATCACAATGCATGATTTGCTTGATGACACCGCTGATAGTAAATACTATCTTCCTGAAAAAGGAATAAAATTTGTAACCAGTCAAAAAAATCTTGATAAAAAATATACTCAAATCAACGGACAGGTTGCGCTGTGTCAAAAAGCAAACCAACAATTTAACTGGCATGGCGATTTCGTTTTTGAGCCAGCTGGAACGGTGGACGAAAAATATTTTCTTTCGGACAAAGTGGCTAAGTATGTTTTAGCAACTGGAACAAAAAATTTTTATAGCAAGCCGGAAACCGACCTTGCTATTGCCCGTCCGCTCCTTGCAACAATGGCAAAAATGCACCGTGCTGGAGTAGATAATTACATTACGCGAAGCGGAAGAATAAGAAAGTTATCTCCTCGGGAATGTTTGCGGTTGATGGGCTTTGATGATAGTTTCAAAATTGTAGTGAGCGACACCCAAATGTATAAACAAGCGGGCAATAGCATTGTCGTCAATGTTCTTATGGCTGTTTTGCGGAATATGGGAATTGACACAAATAAATTAAACTTATAACGATGGCCGATAACGAGAAAAATTTTATAAAAATAGACAGTGAGCGGTTTGAACTTATTGATGAAATCGACAATATTCCTGTTGTTGATTCTTTTGTTAAGAAAAATAAAATTGGTAGAGGAAGCGGAGAAGCCCGTCTATATGTCGGTTCGCAACGAATGCGAAATTTTGATGATTTTTTCAACTATTTTCATAATAAGGGATTTTTTCTTAAAAAAGATTTTGAAGATTATCTAAGCGATGCAAAATTTGAATACGAACAGCAGGAACAAAAATATCAGGAAGATATTTCCAGCGACTGGGAGCATTATCATTCGCAACTTCAAAATCTTTCAAACAGAGAGTTTTTTACTCTAGAAAGGGCTATTGGGGACCAAGATCTAGATAGATATTATGTCCGTTCTTATGATGATATTTTTCGTGAGTATTTTCGGAGTATTATGCTTCCAGTGATTTCTTTTGTGTCAATACTTAAAATCAAAAACGACGACGGCATAATATTTTTTCTTTTTAGACCGTCTTTAAGCTACTCGTTTAATCCTTACTATCATCCCGCAAAAGAAAGGCAGGTTGAGGAAGCGATCGAACAAAAAAGATTGCCGGAGCGTGAAAAGGAAAAATTAGTCAAAGCCCGTATCGGTCAGGGTGCATATCGCCAAAAACTTCTAGAAGAATCGTCCGAATGTATTATCACTAGAGTGAACGATGAGCGTATTCTTATGGCAAGCCATATTAAGCCGTGGAGCGTATCAAATGATACAGAAAAAATTGACCATAATAACGGACTTGTTTTAACGCCGACTTACGACAAGCTTTTTGATCAGGGATTTATTACATTTGAGAATGACGGAAGCATTATTATTTCTCCATACATTTCACCTCTTAATATCAAAAAATTAAACTTGACACAGGGTAAAAAATACACTTTTCCGCGAACAAATAAAAGAGAAGAATATCTCGCTTATCATCGTGATCACATTTTCAAAAAATAATTTTTCAAAACGGTTTTGAAGAAATAAAAAAATTATTTGTTAATAAATTTTATATTTTAATAAACCCTAACCGAAAAATACGACATCTCAAATCTTTCAATTTTAGCCATAATTAAGCCTTATTTGATATAATTAAGGTATGACGGCCTCAAAAAAGAAAATTTTAGATAATATCAAAAATAAACCTTATTTTTCTAAAGAACGGCCGGGGCCGTTCTTTTTTTTAATCCTGTAACGGGTTATAATCATTTTGTTGAGAATAAAAAGTTTTATTTTTTATGGCAAAAAAGAAAGTTTACGCTTATCTAGTTAACGGCCGAAAGGGGATAGCTGAAACTTGGCCGGAATGCGAGGCGATAGTCAAAGGAATAGCCGGAGCCAAATTTAAGGGATTTGAAAGCCGGATTGAGGCGGAAAAGTGGCTGGAGGCTGGCGCCGATTACGGCAAAAAACATTTAACGGCTGAAAAAGGCGTTTATTTTGATGCCGGCACAGGACCGGGGAACGGAGTGGAAGTAAGCGTAACCGATGAAAAAGGCAAAAGTCTTCTCAAGAAAATCCTGCCGGAGAAAGAGCTTAACAGTAAGGGAAGACAATATGCTCCAAAAGGAGCGACTAATAATTACGGAGAGCTTTTGGCTTGTAAATATGCTTTGCAAATAGCGGAAAAAGAGGGAGCGAAAAATATTTTTGGAGACAGCAAATTGGTTATTGACTATTGGTCCAAATGGATGGTGAAGAAAGATGTTGCCCTGGAAACGGTTAAGCTTGCCAAAGAAGTTTCAGGCTTAAGGTCGGAGTTTGAGAAAAAAGGCGGCAGAATAATGCGCGTTTCAGGAGGGAGCAATCCAGCCGATTTGGGCTTTCATAAAGGATAGTTATATGGCGATAAAGTATTTTATTACTGATGTTGACGGGGTGATTTTTGACAGAATGCCTGTTTATTTATCAGCTTTTGCCAAGGCAATGGAGCCGTTCAATATTTCGGACAGCTTTATTCAGTCTCATATTCGCGCCCACCTTGGCACTCCGGTTCCGATTCAAATCCAAGAAATTCTTAAGAAAGCAGGGATTCTCGCAAAAGACGGAGAGATTGAAAATGTTTTGAAAGTTTTTTGGACTATATGCGCAAAAAACAATATTGTTAAGATTTTTCCTGGAGTTAAAGAAGCGCTTGATAAGGCAAAAAGCCAAGGAATGTTTTTAATGGCCAGCAGCGGATCCAATACCGATGAAATTAGAGAATCGTTTGAATTGAATAATCTTCCTTGTGATTTTTTTCTAGGGTCAGACAAGATTTTAAAAGGGGACGAGCATATTGATATTTTTGCCGATTATTTTTCCATAGAAAAAAAAGAGTTTTGCGGCCAAGCTGTTTTTATCGGCGACGGCACGACTGATATGCAAATTGCTTCGCGAAACGGCATTCTAGGAATAGGAATTACCAATAGCTTGCCGGCGGAAGTCCTTTTGGATGCGGGAGCCAAAGCTGTTATTTCCGATATTAGGGAAATATTTGAGCATTTAGCCTAGGAATGTTAAAATTCAAATATGGATATTAACAAAATAAAAGCAATTTGTCCGCCGATTCTTTTTTTGATTATTATCCCGGCAATTTTGCTGTTTGATTTTTCAATAATGAATTTTAAGTTTGATTTTTATCTTCCTTTTGTGGGAGGAATATTTCTCTGCGCCGGTTTGATAATTATGGGAATGGCCGCAAGAATGATGTTTTTGAAAAACAAAGAAGCGCCGGCTTTACGGAACGAGCCGGCCAGCCTTATTACTTCCGGCCTTTACGGTTATATCAGAAATCCGATGGTGGCAGGGTCTCTTTTGATTCTGTTGGGAGAGGCGGCGATTTTCGGATCTTCCGCCATTTTGCTTTGGCTCTTCATTTTTTTCATTATTAACGATTTTTATTTCTATTTTGTGGAAGAACCGGAGTTGGAAAAGAAATTCGGACAGGATTACAAGAAATACAAAGAAAGCGTTCCGAAATGGCTGCCGAAGATTAAATTATAAATATCCTTATAAGAGAAGAAGATGTTTGTTAAAGAGCCTGCTCTTTGATGATTTAAATTTGTTTAATTTTGGCCATGCGGCAAGCTGTTTATAAATTAGTTTAAAATCCAATAAAAATGATTTTATCAGACAGAGATATTAAAAAAGCCATAGCGTTGGGAGATATATCAATTGATCCCTTTGACGAAAAATATATCCAGCCCGCTTCAATTGATTTGCATTTGGATAAGCATTTTTTAGCCTATAACTTTGGAGAAAACTTTGTTATTGATCCGAAAATGCCTATGGATCAAATGATGAAAGATATTATAATGGAAGAAGACAAGCCTTTTGTGCTTGATCCCGGAGAATTCGCCTTGGGAATGATTTATGAAAAAACGGGAGTTTCTTCCAAGATGGTAGGACGTTTGGAGGGCAAGAGTTCTATCGGCCGCATGGGATTGTTAATCCATATTACTGCCGGATTTCTTGATCCGGGCAACTCCTTAAAGATGACTTTGGAATTGCACAACACAACCAAATTGCCGATATTGCTTTATTATAAAATGCCTATTGCGCAGATGGCCTTTGAAGAGCTTTCCAGTCCGTGTGAAAATCCATATTCAGCGGCGGTGGGAAGCAAGTATGTGGGAGATATGAAGCCCAGAGCCAGCCAAATGTGGAGAAATTTTAAAAAATAATTATTATAATTAAATATTGTTAACCATATGAAAAGAGAAAATATTTTCTTAATCGTAATGTTGTCGCTAGCAGCCGTTTTTTTGGCTTTTTCTTTTTGGCCGAAGGACGGCCGTTTTGGAGAAGGAGAGCAGACGGCCAAGATCCAAGAAGGCGAAAATTCCAAAGAGCAAGCTTCAAGCGAGCAGGGGGATAATAATCAATTAAACACAGAACAAAAAAATATGGAAACTAAATTGGATGGAAGCGTTAACGAAGAAATTACTCCCGCCCAAGGGCCGGTGATGCAAATAGATAAAGAAGCCGATTATGCCGCTTTATTGAAAACATCGGCTGGAGATATCAAAATTAGGCTCAATACGGCCGAAACGCCGATTACAGTCAATAATTTCGTCTATCTTGCCCGCAAAGGCTTTTACGACGACACTATTTTCCACAGAACAATCAACGGCTTTATGATCCAAGGAGGAGATCCGTTGGGAAATGGAACCGGAGGGCCGGGATATCAATTTGACGACGAACCGTTTACCGGACAATACAGCCGCGGAATCGTTGCCATGGCGAATGCCGGAGCGAACACTAACGGCAGCCAGTTTTTTATAATGCATCAGGAGGTTTTGCTTCAGCCTAATTATGTAATATTCGGAGAAGTCATAGAAGGAATGGATATTGTTGATAAAATCGCTGAAGCGCCGGCAAAAGCAAATGTCCATGGAGAAATTTCAGTGCCGGTGGATCCCGTCAAGATTTTATCGGCTGAAGTTTATCAAGTTCTGCCCGCTGAATAAATTTGAAAATGAGCAAGGCTTCCAAAGAAATTATTAAGAAGCTTAAGGAACAATCCAATCCCGAAAATGTTGCCGGAATGGCAAGATTCGGGATAAATTCCAAAAACACACTTGGCATACCGGTTCCTTTTTTAAGGAAAACGGCCAAAGAAATTGGAAAGAATCATGATTTGGCTTTAGAGCTTTGGAAAAGCGGCATCCACGAGGCAAGGCTTTTGGCCTGCTTTATAGACGAGATTGAAAAAGTTTCAAAAGAGCAAATGGAAGAGTGGGTTAAGGATTTTGATTCTTGGGACGTTTGCGATCAAGTATGCATGAGTCTGTTTGACAAGACGGAGCAGCCCTATGCCAAGGCCAAGCAGTGGGCCAAAAGAGAAGAGGAATTTGTGAGAAGAGCCGGCTTTGCCTTGATGGCCGCTTTGGCTTCTCATGATAAAAAAGCAGAAAATGAAAAATTTATCTCTTTCTTTCCTTTTATTAAAAAGTATTCAACAGACGAAAGAAATTTTGTCCGTAAGGCGGTAAATTGGGCTTTGCGCCAAATAGGAAAAAGAAACCAAAATTTAAGGGATGAAGCTTTGCGGCTGGCTGAAGAGATAAGAAAAATTGATTCAAAAACGGCAAAATGGGTTGCCAATGACGCTTTACGCGAATTAAAAGCAAAAAAGTTTTAAATTTAATCAAGCGCGATTATAAATTAAAATTAGGGCAAAACATGAAAAAAAGCACAGTTATAATTCTTTTAATAATTTTTCTTTCCTTTGCCATTGGCTTTTTTGCCTATCCTCAAATGCCGGATACGGTTGCCAGCCATTGGGACGAAAAGGGCCAGGTAAACGGCTATATGTCCAAATTTTGGGGGATATTTTTAATGCCGATTATTTCATTGGCAATGTTTTTCCTTTTTCTTCTTTTTCCGAAAATTGATCCGATGAAATCCAATATTGAAAAATTCCGCAATTATTACGATTCTTTTATTGTTTCAATCTTTTTGTTTTTATTTTATCTATTTTTGCTGACTCTTGCCTGGAATTTGGGATACCGCTTCAATATGGTTAATCTTCTCATTCCCGCTTTTTCAGCTTTGTTTTACTGGTGCGGCATTCTTATTGAAAATACCAAAAGAAACTGGTTTATAGGAATCAAAACTCCTTGGACCATCAGCAGCGACGTTGTTTGGGAAAAAACGCACAAATTAGGGGGAAAGCTTTTTAAAGTTTCAGCGTTAATAGCCTTGGCCGGTCTTTTCTTCGGTTCTTTGGCTTTTTGGTTCACGATTTTGCCGGTTGTTATTTTTTCAACTTATCTCTTATTTTATTCGTATTTTGCTTACCAAAAAGAAACTAAAAACAATAACGGTTCCGAGAACTAAAAAAAGGTTTTGCGGCATACATTTCTGCTATAAACAGGGGATAGCCGTAAGATTTGTTTTTTAGGCGAATAACTGATAATATACCAGCGCTAATGGATTCTCCGATTGAAGAAATCAAAAATCGCCTCAACATAGTTGACGTTGTCGGCGGCTACCTAAAACTGCAAAAAGCGGGCTCCAATTGGCGCGCCTGCTGTCCTTTTCATAATGAAAAAAGCCCTTCTTTTTTTGTTTCTCCCGGCCGTCAGATATGGCATTGTTTCGGCTGCTCCAAGGGAGGGGATGTTTTTTCTTTTGTGCAAGAAATAGAAGGAGTGGAATTCGGCGACGCTTTAAAAATTTTGGCTCAAAAAGCCGGAGTGGAATTAAAGCCGCAATCGCCCGAATGGCAGAAGCTTAAAACAGAAAGGCAGAGGCTTTACGATATTTGCGATTTAGCCTGCCGGTTTTATGAAGTTCAGCTGAATAAAAGCAAAACAGGACAGGAAGCGAAAAAATATCTTTTAAGCCGCGGGGCGGGAGAAGAATCAATCGCAAAATGGAGGCTGGGATTTTCGCCCGATGCCTGGCAGGGATTGTCGGACTTTTTGGTCGGAAAAAATTATACGAGAGAGGAGATAGCCAAAGCCGGTCTAGCCGTTAAGAACAGAGAGGGTAATTTCTATGACAGATTCCGAGGGAGGATAATGTTTCCGATTTTTGACGCCAACTCCCAGGTTGTCGGATTTGGCGGGAGGATTTTTTCCGAATCCAAAGCCAATAACGAAGGGGCGAAATATATCAATATCTCCAATACCTTGATATACGATAAAAGCAGAATACTTTACGGCATAGACAAAGCCAAGTTTGACGTCCGCAAAAAAGATTTTTGCGTTTTGGTTGAAGGGTATATGGACTGTATCTTGAGCCATCAAGCCGGAGTGGAAAATGCGGTTGCCGTTTCCGGAACGGCTTTAACTTCTTGGCATTTAAATTTACTAAAGCGTTATTCGCAAAATTTGATTTTATCTTTTGATATGGATGCCGGAGGGAGCGAGGCGTCAAGACGCGGGATAGATTTGGCTGGCAGAGACGGCTTTAACATTAAGATGGCAATTATGCCCGAGGGCAAAGATCCGGCTGACGTGATTTTTGAAAAAGGCGCCGAAACTTGGCAAGAAACCATCGGCAAGGCTAAACCGATTATAGAGTATTATTTTAATTTGGCTTTTACGGGAAGAGATCCGGAAAATATTTCCGATAAAAAAGAAATAGCAAAAATAATTTTGCCGGAGATTAAAAAGCTTTCCAACAAAATTGAACAGAACTATTGGCTGCAGGAGCTAGCCAAAAAAATAAGAGCAAGAGAGGAGGATCTAGAGGGCGAAATGATTAAAATAAAAATGGAAACGGATGTTTCGGACGCTTTGCAGAAAGAAAATCCGAAAAAAGAACATTCGGAAAATTGCCAAAAAACCAAAAAAGAGCTATTAGAAGAGGAACTTTTGGTTATAGTCTTAAGCAGCCCTGAAACCATTAAAGAAGTTCCTAAAGAAATGATTGAAAGGCTTAATGAGCCGGCTAAAGGCATTCTTTCTGAAATAAAAAACGATCCGGAAATAAGCCAAGCTGATCTTGAAAAAAAGTTTGCCAATTCACCGGAAGAAAGTTCCTTTTTAGGGCAAATTTTCTTGAGATCAGATTTAGAAAAAGAAGATTCGGAGGGAGCTAAAGAAAGCTTTAAGGCTTGCTTGATCCAAATGCAACTGATGCATTTAAAAAAGGACCTAGACAATCTTTCCTTTGAGATTAAAAGCGCCGAAAGGTTGGGCGATGCCGGAAAGACAAAAGAACTTCTAAGCCAATTTAATAATTTAGCTAAAAAATTAAAACAATAAATTCAGCAACCTATGGCAAAAGTTTTGAAGAAGAAAAAAACAGCGAAAAAAGAAAAGAGCCCAAAAGCTTCTCCTAAAAAAATCTCCAAGGCTAAGACGGGGAAAGCAGCCGTCAAAAAGGCTAAAGCGAAAACAGCGGCTAAACCCAAAACTAAAGCTAAAGTTAAAACCGCGCCCAAAGCTAAGAGCCAGCCCAAGAAAGGAGTCAAGAAGACAGCGCGCAGAGCTTCCAAGCCAAAGACCTTGATTACGCCGGAGATATTGCAAAGCTTAATTGAGAAAGGAAGAACCAGGGGCTTTGTTACTTTTTCGGAAATTCTTTTCGTTTCGCCTGATATTGAAGAAAATATTGAAGAATTGGAAAGACTCTATCAAGAACTGGAAAAGGGCGGCATTGATGTAAAAGAGTCAAAAGGATATTTAGATATAGATGAGGCTGTATCTAAAAAGAAAGTAAAAGCTTTTGCCTCGCGCAAGGTTGATTCTGTCCAAACTTATTTAAAGGAAATCGGCAGGATTTCTTCCATTACGGCCAAAGAAGAAAAGAATTTAGCCAAAAGGATTGAAAAAGGAGAGAAAGAAGCCCGCAAAAAATTAACAGAAGCGAACTTGCGTTTGGTGGTTTCAATCGCCAAAAAATATGTAGGCCGTTCCCGCAATTTAAGCTTGCTGGATTTGATTCAGGAAGGCAATATCGGCCTTTTTCGCGCTGTGGAAAAATTTGACTGGCGCAAAGGGTATAAATTTTCCACTTACGCCACTTGGTGGATAAGGCAAACCATTACCCGCGCCTTGGCCGATCAGGCGAGAACTATCAGAATTCCGGTTCATATGATTGAAACTTTGACTAAATATACGCAAATTAAGCGCAGGCTTTTGCAAGAGCTTGGCCGCGAGCCGCTGGCCGAAGAGATCGCCGATGAGATGCAGATAGAAGTTGAAAAAGTGCGCCATTTGGAAAAAATTTCCCAGCAGGCAATCTCGCTGGAAACTCCGGTAGGGGAAGACGAAAAGGACAGCACTCTTGGAGAATTTATTAAAGACGAAAGAGCGGAGTCGCCGTCGGCTATTGCGGGAAGAACCATTTGGCGGGAAAAACTGGATGATATCTTGAAAGAATTAACTCCCAGGGAGCAGAGAATATTATCCATGCGTTTCGGGCTGGATGACGGAGTAGTCTATACTTTAGAGGAAGTGGGCCAAAAATTCGGCGTTACCAGAGAAAGAATCAGGCAGATTGAAGCCAAGGCTTTGGAAAAAATCCGCCAGCATGAAGGGTTGAAAAAACTTGAAGGCTATTGATAAATTAAGCACAGACATTTAAGAATATCCGTGCTTGAATTTTTTATAATTTTGGTTTAGTATTGGAGAGTGTTATTGAAATACCTTCCGGCGTGGCGCAATGGTAGCGCGGTTGGCTGTTAACCAATAGGTTGTAGGTTCGAATCCTACCGCCGGAGCCAAATTGTATGTTCGGCGTTTGTTGCCTCGGCGCAAAGCGCCTCGGCACGCGCCCTGCGGGCGCTAAGAGCTGATTTTAAAAGGATTTGCCACGCTCCGCGTGGCTCAAAAACCAATTCCCGTTCCCGCAAAATTCGGTTCGAGCCAATCTTTTTTAGAAAATCTTTTTTATCAAAAAGATTTTTATGCAAAGCGATAATTTCGGCTTGTTTACTGTCTAAAATTAATTTTTTGGCAGGTTCGAGCCAATGATTGCCGTTTTGCTCAAAATCCTTCAATTTTTCAGAAATCTCAATCTTTTGGTTGAGGATTTTTTGTTTTTTGGCGGTATATTCGTCTTTGGTAATTGTGCCGTCCAAATGAGCGTCAAGCAAAGTATCCAGCTTGTCCTCAAGACTTTTTATTTGAGATTTTAGATTTTGAGCAAAAACGGCTCCGTCTTTGGCTTCTTGCTCTTTATCTTTTTCCAGTTCCGCAATCATTTTGTCAGCCCAAGACGGAGGCAAAGAAACTTTTTGAATTTGTTTGTTTATCTGATTCGCCAAAACTTCTTCGCGAACATATCCTTGCGAACATTTGCCCCGCTTTTTCGTGCAACGATAATAATTGTGTCCTTTTTGTGTTTCAGAAGTTATGGCGCAACCGCATTCCCCGCAAAACAAAAGTCCACGAAAAGCAAATTCTTTAATCTTTCTTTTTTGCGGTCGGGCGCGGTCAGATAAAACTTTCTGGCATTTATCAAAAAGTTTCTTTGCGATGATTGGCTCGTGCTTTCCTTGCCATAATTCGCCGTTGTATCTGAATACGCCGTAATAGAAAGGATTTTGTAAAATACTTTGCACCATTGAAACGGA